>ERZ1039804.320-NODE-320-length-31314-cov-23.191113_pt1 | contig 31314 bp, 41 predicted proteins | sample MGYA00383089_ERZ1039804 | MGnify/ENA primary metagenome ERZ1039804 (study PRJEB29581, sample SAMEA5548359) | metagenome | biome: marine; feature: coastal; material: water | depth 1 m | study: Short-term variability in the microbial, nano- and picoplankton...
AGCCAGAAGAAGACACCGTACAAGAAGAACAAACAGAAGAAGAGCCAGAACAAGAGGCAGTAGTAGAAGTTGTAGAAGAGCCTAAGCTAGTACAGAAAAAGAAAGAGGCTAGCAAGAAAGATAAGATGCGTGAGATTATAGGTAACAAGCTAAAGAATCTTGCAGTAGAAATGGGCGAGGCTGCATCACTAGAAGAGCAACAGAAACTACAAAGTCTTATACTTGCACTCTTAAACTTTAATGCTGGATTCAATAGCTACAACACACAACTACTTATTGATGGTGTATTTTATAAAGACAAAGGTATATATTTAGACAAAGATATACCAGATAATCAAAGAGGATTAAGAAACGGTTTGGCTAATGAAATACTACACAATAAATTGATGGACTTACAATGGCAGAAATAGAGTACGCAGGAGTCAAGGTAGGGGGCAGTAAGGCTCTATTAATAATACCCCTCTTAGGGACAATCCTTGGAGCTCTGTGGGGTGGTTTTGAAGTATATCAGAGATACTTAGATATGGAAGCCAAGATTGCTGCATTTGAGTCACCTGATTTGTCTGTTATAGAAAAAGATTTAGCAGTTATAAACGAACATATGTCTACAGTAAATACACATATGGAATTTGTAAGCAAAGAGATTGATTTGTTTAAAGAAGAACTAGACTTAATTAAAGCAAATGTTGATGAACAGATTACATATGTAAAAGAAGTAAAGAAGGATGTTAGAGAAGATATGCGACACCTTGAAAGTATTGTTAATGATGTAGAAACTAAGTTGCAGAAACAAAAAGAAAACTTAGCAACAATGATTGATAATGCTGACACAAGATTTGACCAAAGAAGAGATGCTCTTTATTCTGATACGGATAGAAAGATTAAAGAAGTAGAAGAAAGACTTAACACAAGACTACAGAGAGCGTTAGACAACCCACTAGCTAATTAAGGAGATAATATGCCACAAGGAAAAGGAACATACGGAAAGAAAAGAGGTAGACCACCAGTAAAAAATAAAGGTAAGAAGTAATGGCGAAAGATTCAAGACTAACTAGGGCTGGGGTCTCTGGATACAATAAACCAAAGCGTACACCTAGTCACAAAACTAAGAGTCACGTTGTAGTTGCTAAATCTGGCAGTGAAGTTAAAACGATCAGGTTTGGTCAGCAAGGAAAAACTGGTGACAAAACCAATACTGCAAGAGCTAAATCATTTAAAGCTAGGCACGGAAAAAACATAGCTAAAGGCAAAATGAGTGCAGCTTACTGGGCTAACAAGGTGAAATGGTAATGGCAAAACGTGGATTGTATGCAAACATAAACGCTAGGAAAAAAGCTGGAACAAGTAGAAGCAAAAAGAAATCTACTATTAGCAAGAAAGCCTATGCCAATATGAAAAAAGGATTCAAAAAGAAATGAATGATGAGACTAATAGAATGCAATTACAATTAGACAAACACTCAGGCCAAATAGCAAAGCTGTTTAGCAAGATTGATGACACTAATTTATGTATACAAAAGATTAATACTTCACTAATGCAAATTAAATGGGGTGTATTTGGTGCATTTGCCTGGTACATCATAGGACAAGTAGGGATTATAGAGGCAATGAGGTTAGCAATATGATAGCGTTCTTAACTAACGTAGCACCCATAGCATTAGGTTTTGTAGCCAAGTTGTTTGCACTTAAAAGCCAAGCAGCACAAGAGCAACAAAAACTAATGATACAGAATTTACAGGCTCGCAATGATTCAATAAACCAGGCTAGAGACAGGGCAGATAAAGAAAGCCCGATGGCTGCCCTTAACAGACGAGTCATTATATTTGTTATACTAGCATTAATTATATTTACACAAGTAGCTCCAGTGTGGTTTGATGTGCCTACAGTTATACCTACAGTAACAGAAGGCTTTAGTTTCTTTGGCATACAATTTACACCAGACATAGTAGAGTACATAGAGATACAGGCTGGTTCAGTATTAAAGATGGATGAAATCTTTGGCTGGGCTACAATGATAATAGAGTTCTATTTTGGAGCTCAGTTGGCTAAAGGAAAATAATATGGCATTAGAATCAACAACATACATAGATGGGCTGGTAGCAACAAACCCAACAGGTACAGACCCAAGAAGTCAAGGTGATGACCACATAAGACTGGTTAAGTCAGCAGTAGCTGCTACTTTCCCTAATATTGCTGGTGCTATGACAGCTACACACACAGAGCTAAATAAAATAGATGGATACACTGGCACAACGGCAGAGTTAAACTACAATGACGTGCCAACATTAGGCACAGTAGAGGCATCAAGAACTGTGACTGCTGATGCTGTAGGAACAACAACTAATTTAAAGACCAAAAAGCAAACAGAGATTGTTAATGCAGTAGGTACAGTAAGTACCTCAACAGCAATTGACTTTGCACTAGGTAACGTAGTTACTGCGGTGCTTGCAAGCGGTGGTGCTTTTACAATTACTAACGCACCAACATCTGGAATATACGGTAAGTTTAAACTAATACTAACTAACGGTGGCACAGTAGCAGACCCTTGGCCCAGTAGCGTTAAGTTTGCTGGAGGTACTACACCTACACTAACAACAAGCGGAATAGATATTCTTACACTTGAAACAATTGACAACGGTGCTAACTGGTACGCAGTTGTTGATGGTTTAAATATGAGCTAATATGGCACAAGCACAAATAACAGTATTAAACCCTAACGGTATTAACAAGGATATGAGTCCTTATGAATCACCTAAAGACAAGTGGTCTGATGGTAATAACATAGAGTTTGATAACAATAAGACAGCTAAAGTTTTAGGAAACCAACAAGTGTTTGGAACACCTACAGTAGCACCTTATTGGTTGTTGCCTTTCAACACTACAACCACTGATTACTGGATTTACCCTAGCCTAACTAAAATATATAGGGTGAGTACATCTGGAGCTACAACAACACACGCTGATGTAACACGCTCTAGTGGTGGTGACTATTCAGCTACTGCTGCTAAAGGATGGAACGGTGGAGTTTTAGGTGGTGTAGCTATACTTAACAACGGTGTTGATGACCCACAAATGTTAGGCACATCATCATCTGCTTTTGCTGACTTAACTAACTGGCCAAGTAATACAAGCTGTCAAGTTATAAGACCATTTAAAAGATTCTTAGTAGCACTGGACACAACAGAGTCAAGCACTCGCTACCCATTTAGAGTTAAGTGGTCACATCCAGCAGAGGGCGGTACAGTACCTACTACTTGGAATCCAGCAGATGCAACTAAAGATGCTGGCTATGTAGATTTATCACAGTCTAATGGTTATGTAATTGACTGCTTGCCACTGGGTGACGTTAATATTATATATAAAGAAGATTCAATCTGGTCTATGGCATTTGAAGGTGGACAGTCTATATTTGGATTTAGGCAACTTTTTGATGATGTTGGTATCCTAGGTAGGCACTGTGCAAAAAGTTTCGATAACAAGCATTTTGTAGTTGCTGAAGATGACATATACATACACGATGGGCAGACTAAACAGTCTATTGTAGATACGCAGATCAGGGATGAGCTATTTAATTCTATGCATCCAGACTACAAGACAAGAACATTCGTAGCATCAGACAGAGAAAAGAATGAAATGTGGGTATGTTTTGTGTCTAACACTAACAGCACTAATGCATTTGCAGACACAGCTTATGTGTATAATTTTAGAAACAATAGCTGGTCTAAAAGAGACTTGCCATATGTAAGTTACATTTCTTGGGGTATTGTAGATACAGTAAGTGCAAGTGACTGGTCAGAGTCTGGAGACTGGGACACAGATAGTGAGTCCTGGGATTCACCACTTAAACCTAGTTTATTATTAGCTGCTACAAGTGCTACTAAATTGTATGTACTGGGCAGTAACCAAAATGCTGGTACAAACTTTAGGGCATTTGTAGAAAAAGATAATATGCATTTAGGAACTAGTAATACTAAGTCTGTAATGAAGATTGTTCCTAGGCTAAGCGGTACTGGTGCTGTAGATTTTTATGTAGGTACAGAAATGAGAGCACACGAAGGCACAACTTGGAAAGGGCCTTATGCATTTACACCTGGAACGCACTCAGAGATACCAGTCAGAGCTACTGGAAACTACATAGGGATCAGGGCTGAATCTACAGATGACAAGACTTGGGCTATAGACAATGTAGAGATACATTGGAAGCCGACTGGCAATAGAGGTGTTGGTGTATGAGTATAAGGTACACTAAATCACCAGTACCTAGTAATCCAGAAGACATACCAGCATACCTACAATCAGAGCTAGATAAAATATCTGCAATTGTAGGAAACATAGCTGAAGGTCATTTTGATGTGTCCAATGTTGCACCATCTAAGCCAAGAGCTGGTGATGTAAGATATGCTGATGGCACAAACTGGAATCCAGGTAGCGGTGAAGGTGTGTATGTGTACCTATCTACAGGAGCGTGGAGTAAACTTTGATTGAAGGGATAAAGGGAGAAAGTGTGGAGGCTTGGTGGCCTCTCGTTGAAGAATACTTGATTACAGCCCTTAAATATAGTTTGGGCGAGTATAGTATAGATGACATCAAGAACGCTTGTATATCAAAGAATATGCAGCTCTGGGTAAAAATAGGTAAGAAAGCCAAGGGTGCTTTTGTTACAAAGATAGCAAAATACCCACAAAAGAATTTGCTCATAGTCATATTATTAGGTGGCGATGAGTTCCAGGAATGGAGAGATGAAGCAGATGCACTCTTAAACGCATTTGGAAAACAAAACAACTGTGAGTATGTAGAACTGTTTGGCCGTAAAGGCTGGGGAAAGATGCTCAAAGATATAGATTATAAAGAAGTAACAAGACTATTCGCAAAGGAGATAAGATAATGTCAAAGAGTCCAGATACAGAAACAGTCGACAGAGACCCGTGGGATGTAGCCATTCCATATATGAAGGGTGGCTTCGAGGAGTCTGCTAAATTATATAATGAATACACACCAGAGTATTACAGTGGCCAGACGCAAGCTGGATTCACGCCTGATCAACTGACAGCACAGCAAGGCATAAGAGACTTTGCAATACAAGGTGCACCAAGTATTATGAACCCAGCTATAAGTGCTTACCAGCAGAACCTTGACCCTAGTATGCTAGATGTGGCTAACAATCCATATGTTAACGATATGGCACAAGCTGCAGCAGACAGAGCTATGGCTGGTGTGCAAGGAAATTTAGCTGACATAAGAGGTGGTGCAATTATGTCTGGTGGTTATGGTGGCGGTAGGCAAGGTATTGCAGAAGGCAATGCAATTGCTGGTGCCGCAGATTCAGCTAACCAAGCAGCGGCACAGATATATAGTGATGCATATGGACAAGGATTAGGACAACAAAGAGCTACACTTGGTATGACTGGAGGTCTTATGAGTGCTGGCTTTAGTCCATACGGTGCATTAGGTACTTCTGGTGGTCAACAGCAAGCTAGAGAGCAAGCACTAATACAAGATGCTATGTCACAGCAACAGTTCGAGCAGAACTTACCATACGATAAGTTAGCTAAATTCCAAGCTGGTATTACAGGGTTTAGTCCACTAGTAGGAAATGCTGGTCAGACAATAGGCACAACACCTGGAGCCAGTCTTATGAGTAATCTAGGCGGTGTTGCACAAGCATATTCACTTTTATCATAGGAGACACTTAGATGCCAGGAAGAGGAAACCCACTAGTTAATGCAACAACAAATTATGAGACTGCGTCTGGTGTTAATAACCAATATTATGCTGGTGACGTGCCTACAATGGCATTATCTCCAAACATTAGTGGATTTACACCTGTAGCAACAACTGCAACAAATTCTAGTCCAAGTCTTTTTGATGATAGCAGTTGGATGAATGATAAATTGGACTTGACATATGACATACCAGCAGATGATATGCAAGCAAACTATGAGTATGAGGCATATGGTGGCTCAAGAGGTTCGGACTGGAGCTTTAATCCTATACCTCCTAACACAACTCCATCAGAACCAAACAGAACACCATCGCCAGTAAACAATACTGGAGGAGGTAGGACTCAGAGCACTGGAACAGCTCCTATACCACAAGTTCTTATATCACAAGACTTAGCAAGAAGACCGCAGACTGGCAACATATATGCACCTGATCTTTCAGCTTACAACGATTCATCTTTGTTTAATTACACAGGCCCAGGTGGGGTTGATGAGTATACCTATGGACAAGGACTAAGAACTGATGGTGCTGACTACAGTATATTTGGTAGCCCAACAGACATAGCTAACCCATACTATGAGGGACAGTTTGCTCCAAAACCAACAGGCCCAGCAGATGGTGCTATTGGTATGAATCCAGTACAATTGCCTAGTGACTTACCTCAAATAGAAGTGAGTGCTGATGTCAGTATGCCTGGATTTGTTGGTGGTGGTAATCAAGTAATAGGTGGTAGTTTACCTACTGACTTAACTTACCAACAAACAATAGATGAGATGGGAATCTTTGGACCAGACAATCCTCCACCTAGCACTACATTTCCTAGTCCTGGGGATAACACTGGACTAACTCAGAATATGACTGCCAGTGACAAAGAGTATCAAGATATGCTAAACCAGTCTCTTATGATGGACAATCAATTAATGAATCAGCTTGACTCAAGCAAACCAGTGGACTCCAGTATGATGGATAATCAAACACAAGCTGATATAGCTATGGGAGATAGGTCTGGATTTCCTAATGATAATAGAGTTATAGAAGCCTCTATTCCTGGAATGACTATGGATGACACCGCTGCGATAGAACAAGGTATGGCAGCACCAGAGACCTTTATGTCTGGAGGCTCACCTAATGGAAGAGGTGGGTTTGATTTGTATTATGACAGGGATGATGTTCCAAAAATGGCATTAACTCCTGAAAATATAACCGAAGCTGCTAGCGAGCGAGCAAAAAGAGAGTCAGAACAATTTTTATCCAGAGATGTGGCTGAAGGTATGAGTAAAAATTTAAATACTCTTATGGAGCAAGGCAAGCGTTTGCAGACTATGTATGATAATTCTACGGCAAGGCAACAAGCTGGAGAAAGAGAAAACCTATTGCAAAATCAAGATGTTGAAGCAGCCAATTACCAAAGAGCTCTAGACGCACAGAAGATAGAAATAGACAAACAAAGATACAACACACAAATTAACAATCCAACAGCAGATTTTAGTGGCTATATGAGGAACTATGGAGATGGTGGTGGATTTAAAGAGCCAGCCCCTGTTGAGTCTCTCTTTAAAATAGAGCCTAGCGTGCAAAGAGAAATAGCATCTAGGGTTGCATCTGGAGGTGAGGCAGAGGGCAATGAATTAATGCTTGAGGCTATTGGTCTTGGTAATGTGTTTACAGGAAGCAAAGTGAGCAAGCCAGAAAAGCAAAAAGCTGAAGCAGAAATTGTCAGCATATTTGCTGGCGGTCCTTCAAAAAAATCAGTCAAGGCAAAACCAGTGGTTGTTAAATCAACACCTAGAGTTGAAGTAAACTACAACAAGAACACTCCAGCACCTACCCAAAAGAAACAAAGCAGAGCTGGAGCTACTTCAGTTAAGCCACCTTCAAGAACTACAGGTAGCAGAGGAAGCAGAGGTTCTTCTAGCAAGCCAAAGAGTTCATCACCTTCTCGTAGCTACAGTGTAGGACAAAGTGCTAGTAGAAGATTAACAGGTGGAAGATAATGAATAATTTTAAAGGAGAAAGATAATGCCTTGTATGTACAACGGAAAACCAGTCAAGGGAGTAAAAGGTGCTTGCCCTACGAACAGCACTTGGGTAGAAGAACCAAGCACACCATCTAAAAGTAATGGTAGTTTTTTTGATAGATATGTAACAGATGATGGAAACATAAATTATGGAAAGGCTGCTTTAGAAGCAACTTATCTTACTCCATTAGGACTTGGAAGAGGATTGCTTATGAGAGGAGGCAAGTATGCACTTGATAAGGTGTTTAGAAAAAATTTAACTGGAAAGGCACTAGAAGAACAAATAAAAAGAAACCAGTTAAAGAATGTTACTGTTGCTAACACGAACAAGTTTGGTCTTGCAAATCCTACTACTAGAAACATTCCTGGGCAACCAGCTAGAAAGTCTAATATGTTAGACCCATCTGGTAGGCCAATAAATTTACCACCAATTCCAGCAAGCACTGTAGCTACACCAGCTAGGAATGTTCTTGCACCTTTTAATGCACAGGCTGGACAACGTGGAATGAAACAACTTATGGACAATATGGGCGGCAGCACAAGAAAATTTGCTCCACTTAGAACTGCTGGTATTGGTGCAGCTGGAGTTGCTGGTTATGACCAGTTTGGTCCAGGATTGACACAAGCCAGTAAAGAAATAAAAGCCAACCAAGCAGCATCGGCACAAGCAATACAAAATAAAGCCATTGAAAACAACACTCAAGAACTTGCTCAAAGAAATGCAACAGAAGCTGCAACCAAAGCAGAAGCCGACAGAGTAGCAAATCTTAATCCTATGGAAAGGATGATGGAGAACTTAAAGACTCCTGGGTTTTTAAATGAATCTATGAGTGGGGCAAAAGGAGACACTAGGCTTAATAGATTAGGACAGTTGATGTCTTACTATGGCTCAACACCTAAACAAAGAGCTAAGATGAAAGACCCTATGGATAGATTTGCAGCAATAGAAAAAGGTGTAATGGACAATGAAGCAGCATTAGCAAAAGCACAGGCTACTTTAAAATCCCAGTATGGTAAGCCTACTGTAAAAAATCTAGCTGATGGTATGTTTGATTTAGTCAAGGATGCATATGGTGGCACTTGGTTGCCATTTGACGATAAAAGTGATGATGAGCTCAAGAGAATATCTAGCTTGGCTGCTGTAAGACTAACAGAGATATCTCAAGACCCCGCCTATGTAGGTATAGGAGAAGAACAATTAAGAGCCGAGGCTGTTAGACAAGTAGGTGAAGAACTAGGATTATAAATGGCAATAACACAAGAGATAGAAGAGGAAAGACTAAGAAGACTTAGTGCTATGCAAGCATCTATGCCTCAGTATCTTCAGATGCAAGGCGAGGGTGCTTCAGCATTTGGTGACATACTTGGTATAGACACACCATCTATTGATGCCTTTGCCTCAGAGCAAGAAAGAAAACTAAGTGGCTTTGAGTCTAGGTATCCTGGTAGATTGCTTGAGTCTGAGAAGCCAGTCGAGTGGTGGAAAGAAAAAGCTGCACTAAACTCTATGAATACCATAGCCCCTATGCTTGGTTTTGCTATAGGTAACACAATGAAAGCAATACCAACACCAGTAACTAAGTTGTTAGGTACTGCAATTAACTGGGGCACTGCAGCCACTACATACAATATGAATTTTGCAGATACACTTGCAGAGCACGAGCAGGCTGCTGGCAGAGAGCTAACACCAACAGAAAAAAGTTGGGCTGCAACTGTTGGTATGGGTGTAACTTATCTAGACCTGATCGCACCAAGGCGAGGTGCTACTGAAACATCTAAGCTGTTGGCTAAATCTTTTGGTGCTGGTGGTGTTGATGCAACAAAAGATTCTTTAGTCAAACTTGTAAATACAAACAGAGACAAGCTGGCTAAACAAATATATAAAGGTGGTAAGTTTAGTGCTGGTATTGTAGGCACAGAAATGGCCACTGAAGCTGGACAAAAAGGACTACAGATAGCAACAAGCCAAGACCCTGGAAAATTACAAACATCTGAAGGACTGCAAGAGCTAATGGAAGAAGCTGTTATTGCTGGTCCTATAGCTGGTGCTGTGTCTACTCCAGGTGCAGTTGGTGTGGCAAGAGAACAGAACAGAGACTTGTCTACTGCAAGAAGGTTGGTTAAGAATTACAACAGAGATTTGCTAGCTAATGCACCAGACACTTTAGATGCGGTTAAGGGACAGATTAAACTTCCAGAAGGCAAGGGCTATGAGTCAGAGTTTAAGTTACTTGCAGACAAGGGAAACAAGGCACTCAAGAGTCTTACTGGTGTTGATGTTAAAGAGTCAGCACAACAGCTAACAAGTGCCATAGCATTTAAAGGAACAGACCCACTACTTAAGCTAAGAAACAGAGCTAAGTCTGGTGCTGTATACCAAGGTGCTAATAGAATATTGCAGATGTTCCAGGCAACAGAGACTGGAACTGGTGAGCAAGGTGTAAGAGATAACTTCTTTAACTTGAAAGAAAGAAAAAGTGGTCAGTATCTCAAGAATGTAATCAACATAGTTAATAGATACTCAGACAAGAAAATGTTTATTGGTCAGATAGGTAAGGACATTAGTCCAGAGATGAGTAAATATATACTGCATAGAATAGACCCAAAGAGACCAAAGGCAAACTTACCTAAAGAATTTCAAGGAAACACAGCACAGCTAGAGAGTGACATAAAAACTATAAAAGAAACCATAGAGCTTGTAAGAAGGGATATGGTAGACAACGGTTTATTAGCTGAGTCACAAGCAGTAGAAGATTACTTGACTAACCCAATTAGCAAAGAAGCAGTTAAGGCCAACAAAGATGATTTTATTAGACTCTTAGTTGAGTCCAGTAAGCAAGCAGTTGCCAGTAAAGGTGGCAAGGTAAAAGAGATTAGTCCTAAAGAAGCTGCTGAAATTGCTGATGGTATTGTTAATGGTTATGACCCATCAGTTAGGATAGACAGACCAGATGACCCAGCCTTTGATGGACAGAAAAAGAAATCTTTTGAAAAATCTAGAAGTGAGGCTTGGGCAAACTTAGATGCATTAGCAGAAACAGAAGGACTTAACTTTAGAGAACAGAATATAGAGAAGGTGCTTACCAATTACTTGCAGAATGCAGCAACTCGTGTTGCATCCGCTAACATTTTTGGAAAGGATGCATCTAAATTAAAAGCAGAGCTGGCTAAGTTGCAAAGTGCTGGAGAGATTACACAAAAAGAAGCAGACAGAGCTTATGATTTGTATGACGCATCACACAATATATACAAGAAAGATGCAAACCCAAATGCTTTGGCCGCATCTAAATTTGCTACTACTATAGGTGCTATTACACACCTAGGACTAGCAACACTATCATCACTATCGGAGCTTGCTTGGATAGGTGAGAGAGCTGGCTTTGGCAATATGCTAGCGACACTGCCTAAAGCATTCAAGTACGCAATAGATGGTACAAGAAAGGGTATGTCTGGTAAATACATAGAGCCTGGTGAGAGTGCAACAGCTATGGCCACACTAGGATTTAACTTAGACCCAAGGGTCAATGAAAGGCTGGACCAGATATTTGCAACAGATACTAACAAGGTACTTAGCATTTACTTTAGAACACCATTGGGTGGTATGCTTACACAGTTTACTAACTTTAATAGGAACTGGGCTGCACAAGCGTGGATGTCTAACTTAAATCAAAGAGCCAACAGTATCATAGCTGGAGATATAAAAGACATAGACCAGCGTAGGCTTGACAGTGAACTAAAAGAAAATGGATTAAGCAGAGAAGACTTTAGCCTGATCGCTAATGCATTTAGGGGTGAGAATGGTAGAGTCAAGATAGACATAACAAGAGATGACATACTAGATAGAGTAGTCAAGAAAGAAACAAGACAAGTAGCACCAGCTAACAAGAAGAAAAAGAAGAAGGAAGATGTAAGAGAGCTTGATGTTACTGTAAGAGATTTACTTATACCTTGGATGCAAAAGGTAGTTGATGATGTTGTGGTACACCCAAGAGCTAGTAACAAACCACTATGGATGTCAGACCCTAGGATGGCTATCATTGCACAGCTCAAGACATTCCCAGTTGTGTTTGGTAATACAGTAGTCAAAAGACTTCTTAGAAAGCTGAACCCAAAGCAGTGTACTCCAGACTATGGTGCTGCTGTTGGTGTGATAGGTGCTATTGCATTTGGTTACGCTGCTGTATACACAGGTGAGATGCTTAAGGATGCAATCAAAGGACAAGATTTTGAAGACCCATCATTTAAAGAGACTATAGATAGGATGGGACTTACTGGTGCTCCAGGTATGATACTTGGTGCTGGCAGATTTGCTGATGGTGCTGTGACTTCACTAGGTGGTACTGCTGTAGGTGCAATTGATACTCTATATGCTAATGTAATAACACCAGTATGGACTGCTGATGAGGATGGTCTGGAAGATGTCAGTGTGGGTGGTAACTTGCTTGAGTGGTTTGCTAAAAGCCTTGATGGTTCTCTTGGTGCTGCTGGTGTAGGATTTAAACCAGCACAGAATTTATTTGGAGTAGATGACTAATGGCTTGTGGAACAGAGATAGTACCTGGATACAAAGAATTTAATAAAAAAGCTAACGAGGTTGCTAAAGACCCAGCATTAGATATGAAGATGAATCAACTTATGTCTAAGGCAGAGCCTAAGAAGAAAAAGAAATAGATATATACCCTACTCTTTTGTTTATGTATTGCTGTCCACTGAAATCAGTCTTTGATGGCATACGCCTGTCTTCCCAGCCAAAGTCATAACCCTCTTCTCTCAGCTTGCTTATGTTAAATACATACTCACCTTCTGGTGTAGATATTATGTATAAAAATTCCTTTCCACTCTCGTCAGCCTGATCAAGGTTGGCTTTATACTTCTTGTGCTCTATTAGTTGTGTATCGTAATGTGTTCTTCTGCATTTAAACTCAATAACATACTCTTCACTGTGCCCATCAAAGGTACAGAACTCATTGGTAGTTGCTGTGATTGATGTCTTTAATTTATCAACAGCTATCCATTGCAATTCTTCTTGTGTCATACTCCCTCCATTTTAAATTCTATACGACCATCGTTAGACCAATACTTCCTTGCTCTAATCATAGCTATCTGCTTGTCGTTGTTATAGTATTTACCTTCTAAGCTGTCCAATGCTGCCTTAACATAGTTATCTAGGTCAGCGTTGTTGTCACAGTGTTTCCCTTCTTTCTCTGCTGTTTTCTTCTTTGACCAAGACTTAGGTATCTGGACATAGAAGTCTAGCTTGACATATAGCAATCCATCAACTGGTTCTGCTTTGTATTTCTCAAGTAACTCTCTAAAATCTTTTCTAAATTGTGTGTACTTCTTTGGAAAGTATGTGGACCAGCGTGTTACTCTTGCCCTACTAGCTACCACTGGTGCTATTGGGAAGGTAATCATTTAAGTAACTCCTCTATTTGTTTCTCAATAAAGAACCTAGCTTTTCTTAAGTCTTCAATTTGTCCATCACCCTTGTGCTTATGCTCCCAGCGACACAAATATTTACACGCACTTGCGGTTAGGTAATTCATATTCTGGTCTATTATAAAATCTATTACTTCTATCTTTCCTTTTGTGTAGTGATTAGGTGAGTTGACTGCATCACCTACTTGCTCCAGTCCCTTTTCCATAATTCCCTCGGCTTAGTTGTTTTGTTTTTCTTTTGTAATTCTTGGTAGAGTCTAGCAGTCTTGTCCAACTGAACAAGACCACTAGGTTTTTTGATTGGCTTACTTGCCTCCACTCGTTATGTCTTTATCGAGTAGTTTCCAGATAATACCAGCAGCAATTATTCCTGCCAGTCCAGCGTTACCTAGTGTCCATACTATATCAAGTATAGAACCGATTACATTTCCTGTGAGGAATGCTACCTTTGAACCAAAGATAATCTGCAATACAATTGATAAACTAATCAGCTTGATGCCTACATCTATTGCACCATCAGCACCGTTCTTGATTTTCTCTAACATATTAACTCCTTTATTATTTAACAATGTGCTATACAAGCCACCCTTTTCTAAGAGCTTCTAGCCACATAACTATGTAGACTAAACACCCTGTAGAAACCATTCCCGCTACAAAGTAAGCGGTATATAAAATGTTCTCTAGTATTTTCATTCTGTTTTCCACCCTGCACATTGTGTTGAATCAACTGGTGATTTACATTGCAGCTGTTCTATTCTTTCTTCAAACACACTACAACTAGTAAGCAAAATAACTGCTACTTGCAACACTATTATTAAAAGTATTCCGTTAATCATTCTATCTCCCTCTCTTCTTCTACTAAATCTACAAGCTCACACACACTACCAGTACACGCCAGTGTCTTAGTGCCCACTGTCATATCTGTGAGTTCATACTTACTAATCAAATCCCAGTCAACAGACTTAGGCATTTTCTTTGCCAGCTCTGTGTACTGTTCTTTGGTGCAGTCTTCATACGGTGCTTGCTGATATGTGTGGTCAGAGTGTGGTAAGAAACTAACACCACTGACTTCATCAAAGTGTTTGTATACCCACGCACCTACTTCCATCCACTCGTGTTCTCTCACACTAACAGTAACACTAGGCTTGTGCTCACAGTAATATCTTTGATACATAAGCCATAGCTCTAGCTGTTCGATAGCATTTCTTTCATTCCTGGTTACTGCACCTTTAGGAGCTTTCATAGGGAATGTAAAGACCTTAACACTATTAGGCTTCATAACATCCGCTTCACAAGGGATGCCCTGATCTTCCATAAGTTGTGCTATTGGGTCTTTGGCATCTGCCCTTACTCTTCTAAAGTAATAATCGTTGTGTCTAGTGTGTATGCCACTAGCACTGTCAACTAACTGGCTGACTGTACCACTAGGTTTAATAGCGGTGGTTGCAGTAGCTTGCTTAATGCCTAATGCTGCAGACCATTTTTTGTTTGTTGCTACGGTCTGCTTTCTGAGTTCAGTTAAGAAGTCTGGCAAGGATTTTTTAGTGTGGTATCCTCTGCTTGAACTTCCGTTCATAAATGAGTTGTCCATTATACCAGTTAATGACACGCCCAAGAGAGCTTCTTCTTCTGTATTGTGAACCCACTTAGGCCTTAATCTTTTGATGTCAGTAAGAGAAGCCTGGAACGTGCCCAGTATAGTAGCCAACTTAACCTTGCGTATTATGTCATCTTGTTTGTCTTCTGCTCTGACTACCACTTCAGTAAGATTACAGAACTGCCCATCTCTTAATATAATTTCACTGCAAGGATTGCATCCGAAGTCGTGTTCAGTGTCACGTCTGCCTATAGATGCTACTTGTTTAATTGCTGCCTCTCTGTTAAAGATTCCACGCTCACCAGACTTAGACTCATACAGCGATAGCCATTCTTTCATAAAGATTCCTATGTCTGGCTTCTCTGTGTAACACACACTGTTGTTACTAAGTGCCATCTCTGGTGTATCAGACCACCACTGACCAGATTTAGCATTACGCATACGCTCATCAGTTAAGTTAGATAAAGAGATCAGGGCACTTCGTCTAACACCACCCACTACAACTACCTCTGCTACTTTGCACATCATACGGTGGCACTCATAGCTGGTTAGCTTACGGCCTACTGCATCTTTAAACATATTGGTAGCAAAGTTAAACAAATCTAGCAGTGGCTCTGGACCACTGGCTCTGCCACCAAACTTACTCAGCCTGGCACCTTTAGGTCTTACTCTAGAGAAGTCCCACTTGGGCATCTCACCGTTGTATAGATAGTTGATTAGTTTTCTGAATGCAGACTGCCACCCTTCCTTGCTGTCTTGCACTACTACGATGTCATCAACATCAATCATTTCTTCTGGCACTTCTGGTAGCTTGTTAGTGTGTTGTCTCTCTACACTAAAACCCACTCCAGTACCGTGCATAAGCACATACAAACATTCATCAAATGCTTTAGGGTGGTCAACACTAAGATAAGCACAGTTGTATCCAGCTATGTTGTTGTCTTTAAGTGCTGGTCCAGCAGTCATTAAAGCTCTCATACTAGGCATAACATCTAAGTTAAGCACAGCTTCTTCAAGAATCTTTCTGGTCTTAGCAGTAAGCTCGCCTTCAGTATTTTCTTTTAGGTGCTCTTCCATAAAGTCAAAGTACCTAGCTACAGTTTCTTCCCACGTCTCTCGTCTATTCTTTTCTGGCAGCCACCTAGCATATCTGCTTAGTGCTATAAAATTTTGGTAATCATTTGGTAGTGTGTTCATTCATCATCCTCTATTGGGTCTATCTCTATGTCAACCATACGCTCACCGTTGTCATCTAGATAGTCTTTGTATTTTAATCTACCTTGTCTGTGCATTAGCACAGCATCAGTAATTCCTTTTTGGTACGCTTGCTTGTGTGTAAAGTATATACCTACAGCACCAAGCAATGTAAAAGCTACGCTTAGACTTACATAGTCCATCAATAACTCTCCTCAAATTCCTCCAGAAATCTATCTTGCTTTTCTAATAATCTCTTTTCAAAAGCGTTTAATAATTCTTCGGGTTCAATTTCTAATTCATCACAGATCAGGCATACATCATACGTTGCTGCAATGTATGCCTTCAGTTCTGGTAGTTGTTTTGTTATCAAAAGTCAGCTCCACTTGATACATAATAGTTAGTTATCTTACCAGATGGAATAGGTCTTGCTTCCAGACTACCAAAGCAATCTTCCTTAAACCCACAAAATGCACACGTCATACATAGCTTCTCTTCTGTCTTGGCTTTGTTCCAAGTTGTAGCGTTAGCTAATCGCATAGGTGGTGTATCTAATTCCATCTTGGCTTTTAAATCAACAACAAAGGTATCTATGTCTTGCTCTAATGGCTGTTCACATAGCTTAAGTGTTGATTTGTTTTTATTGAAAGCAAGGAAGTATCCTTTCTTTCTTTTGTCTGCTTTACCGTAAGCTGATAGTTGCTTGATGTAGCCAAAGGCATCATCAGTAAGTCCAGTCTCTTGAAACTTATTGTCCCAAGACCAAGCACTTGCTGTCTTGATATCCACTAGCTCACCATCTATGGTACAGTCCTGGCTGCCATTCACACCTTCCAGTGTGTGCTTCTTTTGTTGGTCCTCTACTGTGTGTCCTGATAGCTTAAGTAAAGCAACCAGCACCGCTTCTAGTATGTGACCTTGCAAGAAGGTTAGGTAAACCTCACCCTTTATTTCTTCGGGTGTATGACCGTGGTAGTTGTACCACTGTGCTCTTTCACACTTGCCTAAAGATGACATCCTCAAGCCACGGTTTTCTTCTCTTGGTGTAAACGCATCCTTTAATGCTTCTTCCACCTCTCGACCAGCTTGCATAGCTATCGAGCTCAAGTCTCCAGAATAATCTTTTGACTTCATTAAATCATATACATCTTGTACTACTGTATCTATAGACTTCATTGTCTACTCCTCTCTTATTAAAATTTATTCCGGAACACGTTCCGAGTTTAGTGTGTTTCATTCCAGCTCTTACCAACTTTGTATTCACCAGTAATTGGACAGTTCAGTTTGTAGTAGTCTGTTGTCTGTTCCATAGCCTGGACAACCAGCTTACCTATAACTTCTGCATCTGTAGGGTCACACTCTATCTGTATCTCATCGTGTATCACACCCAGTTGCTTGTAATCAAACTGATAAGCAAGCGAATGGAAAATAACCCAAGCCCTTTTAGCTATGATAGAGCCAGCACTCTGTAATAAAAAGTTAAGTGCTGAGTGTGGACTGCGGACATATACTCTGCGACCATCTAATGTTTTAATCCAGCCCTTCTTAGATGCGTGCTCAATTTTCTTTCTAAGCACAGCAAGTGCTGGTGTGTTAGACAAGAACTGATGTTTAATTTTCTTTCCCAACTTCTTACCTCCTCCACATATCTTGCCGATCAGGTCATCACCACCACCATACAAGTAGGCATAAATGAAACGCTTTGACTCATCTCTGGTGCTCAAACCCGCAGCCTTTTGGTTGGCTGTGTGTATGTCACCACTTAATATCTCTTCAGTATACCCTGCATCTTTCATATAATGTGCCAAACATCTAAGCTCAAGTCCAGATAAATCAGCACCCACAATTACCTTATCATCTGGGACAGTAAACAGAGCTCTCATCTGTGTTCCATATTCTTTACTGCTTGCTGTTACTTGTTGCAAGTTGGGGTTACTGCTAGACATACGATGTGTGACAGTGCCCATAGTATGAACTCTACTGTGTATCCTACGAGTATCATAGTTGTACTCATCAACCCAGCTACTGACTTGCCCTTGTCTTTTCTGCAACATAAGATACCTGCCAATAATCTGGGCCTCTGGTATGTCCACGTCTTTAAGTGTTGACTCATCGACCTTGGGCAGTCCAGTCTCAGTAAACACAGAAGGCTTCCATCCATAATGCATAAGATGTCTGCCTACTTGCTGCCTACTTCCAAGATTTAGCTCTGGATAAGACCAGTAACCATAGTCACCATCATCATTAGTGTGACACTCAAGGTCCACCTCTGTCTGATAGTGCTTAGTTCTCTGTCCTCTCCTGGTAAACCTATTCTTAACTGGTGTCTTGCTTTTCCATACAGGCAGTGGCACAAAAGTCTTGTGCACCTTTTCCTCTGCAAGTCTTAAGTCATCATTAATTTCAACTAATAAATTAATAGCACCTTTAATATCAAAGAACCACCCAGTCCTCTCTTGTAATGAGCAGTGCTTCTTTGTTTCATACTCTAGCTCTTTGGCATCCTCGCTTAATTTATTCTTCAATAGATACTTGTACACTTTGGTAGTAACCTTGGTATCTCTGATGCAATACTTAAGCATCTCGTCTGTAAACTTAGACCAGTCTTCATAGTCACCCTTTGCAAACCCAAGCCTCTCGCCCCACGCTGCAAGTGAATGACCACCATCTAGTCTGGGTTTGTACAACTGGCTCATCACCATCGTGTCTTCTATCTGTACACTACTGAAGTCCACATCAAGAAGTCTCTCCAGCACTGGCACATCAAAAGCTATGCCATTATGAAAGATCAGGCAGTCAGCCTCTGTTTCTACCCAGGACTTAAACAAATCAAGACAATTGCCAGCAAATGTAGTCACCTCATCTGTGTCTATATCGTGGACAGAAATGCACCAAACAACATTAGCATCTATGCCATCCGTTTCTATGTCACAACTAAAAGTCCGCATCATCGTCTCCCATAACTGGTGAGTGTCCCTTCTCTAGTCTTCCAGTCTCACCATTGAAGTATGCCCATCCAGCCTCGCCAGTTTGACCAGTCCTTCTCATCTTAGGCACACGGATTCGAGTTGCATTTCTCTCGTAGTCATCCTCTGCCAGCTTGTCCCTTGAGAATAGTATGTTGGTATGGCACGCTTGCGGTATAGCACCACTGCCTTTTACATCATACTCACTAATCTTATGTGGATGGCTGCCATCATCTGGCTTTCTTGTGTGTGTAGACAGTATGACTGTAGCCTTGGTCTCTTTGCATAGCTTGATGAACCTATCCATTACTTCTTCGATGTTCTCATTAGATAGATTCTTAATGGCTGTGTGCAGTGGGTCAACAAGTATAACACTACATCCTAACCCCTTGACAAAGTATCTAATCTTACTGAACATTTCTTCAAGGTCTATACTGCCACCACCATCATCGTGTAGTTGTATCTTAGATGCAAACCCTATGTCAACAGCATCTTTCATAATACTATCAACATTCAAGTCATTAGGTTTGAGGAGCTGCATATTCTCACCAGTGTGTACACTCACTACTTTCCTGATCGTCTCATCTATATTGTCCTCAACCATAAAGCAACCTATCTTTTCCTTGGTATTGGTAGAGAAGTGGTAGATTAACTCATTAAGTATGGTTGTCTTGCCTATAGATGTATGTGCAATGATAGACACCAGCTCACCACGGGCTACACCACCACGCATCATCTCATTTAGATTGCCAAACGAATCGGGCAAAGGTATTAACTCGGTGTCTCTGTACTGCATCATAGCATTACGCATATCCTCTACACTAGCTACACCAGATACAGTGTATGGCTTGGCAAAGTCCCACCATTCGTGGACAAACTGCTTGCCATCACCGTTAATCAAATACTCACAAGCATCCTTCCACTTAGATAGTGTCAGTATCTTACATTTGTTAGGGCCTAGTATAGGGGCTACTGCATTTGCTGCATCCCTACCCGCCTCATCATTATCAAATGCAAGAACAACTGTCTCGAAAGAATCGAGCCATTCTATATTAGCTTTGATATTATCCACACAGTTAGAGCCATTAATCACACTAACAAAAGCCCACTTACTACCAAACATCTCATATGCTGCCATCGCATCCAGTTCACCTTCCAGTATGGTAACAAACTTTCCCCCAGGTCTCTCTATGTGCTGACCAAAGAGTGCGTTGTTCTTGCTAGTATCACCTTTGGCAAAGAATCTCTTGCCCTCTACTACCCTTGTCTTCATACCAACCATCTCACCTTTCTTATTATGTATGGGGTAGTGGTGCTTGATGATGTTGCCATCCTTATCCTTCTCGGCCTTGACTCTGTACTTCTCAAGAGTCTCACCTCTGAGCCTACGATCAGGCAAGCTAAAATACTCACCTCTATAGTCAGCTATCCAGTCATCATCCTTGGTTTGTTTTACTTTTACCCCACCTAGTGCCTCCTTGCCTCCCCTATGGTGGGTGCCGCAAGCAAAGCAGTGGGTCTGACCATCTGAATAGACAGCCATATTGTCCTTACCTGTGTCCTTGCCTCGCATTGCACAAGTAGGACACTGTTCTTTTCTTAAAAGTATATTACCTTTATTCATATCTCCTCCCATTTTAAAATAAAAAGGCAGCCACCCTCGTAGCTGCCCCATCTAACATTGCCTATCTTACATTAGAAATCAGATTCATCTAGTTCCCCAGCACCATCTGCTTTCTCTTCGACTCGCACTGCTTCTAAGTAACTAAAAGCAGACCAGTCACCCTTGCCAGGCTTAACCTTCATAGTCACAGTGTCACCGTATAGAGAAAGATGATTGATACCAACCTCCTCCTTGTCGACATTGTAAACTTTAGGTGCACCGAAATCTATCTTACGAGTAGCGGTGATTTGCGTAGCACCATCATACTCCTTAGTTTTCAGTCCTTGTTTCTCAGCAAGTTTCTTACTATCCTTATCCAACGCAATCGTCAAAGAATATTTCTCCGTTCCCTTATACACATCGGGCTTTAAAACGTGGTTAAAAACCACAGTACCAACTAAACTCATAGCACTCATATATAACTCCTGTAACATTAACATTTATGACCCGTGGGTCTCCAACTAGTAGGTAATCCTACTAAGGGTACACTGGAAAATAAGGAAGGAAAACCAGTGTACTCTTAGAAAGACTAAGAACCTAAGACTATCTAGGAGTGAGTGTTTGGGTACTCACCCACAAACTCAAACCTAGACTGTCTTAGTATTGTAGGAGATACAAGTAATTAAATTTTAGCTGATGTTTCAGGATGTGTCAAGCTATTTGCTATCTTTTTTTCCTGATCCATATGCTCCTTGTTGTATGCATCTGAACGCATATACTCCTCGACCATAGCATCGATGATGTCTTGCTCAGTGAGACTATCTATGTCACCACCTTGCAGCTCATCCATCTTATCTATCATCATTTGCTTAAATACTCCCATTACTTACCTCCCTTTGTTGGTATCCTATAATCGCTGTAATAGTGGTCGTGTATCTTCTTGAATCCCAGACCGTGTATCAAAGCATACTTAAGATTATCTATGCCACTCATCTGGCTTACCTTGAGGTCCATCGTCTCTTGGTAATCATTGAGTGCTTCATTAAGTGTGTTAAAACCTTGCAGCACATTGTTGTACTGCGACAAGGGCATCGTTATCTCTACCCTATTCTTTACATACCTTACTTTTACTTCTTTCATTATTCCCTCCCTGGGTAATCATCATCATCATCGAGTGAACCATCATCTAAGATAATCTCATCGACACTCACTATCTCAAACTCATCGTGCAGTTGAGATGCTCTTGCTTCACGGTGGTATTGGTCGTTCCAATATTCTGTATCGGCTATCGCTTCTGCTTCACCCATATCATCAGCATCAACCTCCACTTTGAAATCATATGATACAGTTGACTGTATGTGTACTTCAAAACATTTACTCATATTACCTCCTTCCTTTTAATTGTTTAAGTTCATTATACAGATAACTATTGCTTGCAACAAGGTCTGCTATCTGTTGTTGTTGACTCTGTAGTATATCAAGCAGGTGTCCTGGATTAAATCCTACTTTATGGTATCCCACATTACCATCATCATCAAACAAATCAGCACCATACACGCTGCCAAATTCAAACGCACTTTCTATGCGTTCATCTATTACCCTATCCAGGGCATATGTATCAAATGTAATCATTTATCACCTCCATTTTTTAAGTTCATTATTGTGTCTGCATTTTCTAATCGCCACGCATCCCTAGCCTCTAATCTATATTTGTTGAGCCTAGCTATGTCACTGTAGTTCATAGTCTTACCATCCCTATCCTTAACCTTTGTTGCTGTGTGGTTGTTGGTGTGAGTGTAAGTGCCATCCAAGTAGCTGGGGTTAATTGGCACACCCCAGGCTATCTTAACTTGCTTGTCTTTCCATTCTTTCATTATCCCTCCTATCTTTTCTTTTTTGGTTTCGACTTAACTTTCTTTTCTTAACCCTACGATTCCATCCAATGTATCGCTTAGACATCACCATACCTCGGATAGTTTAACGTTTGGTCAACACGATGCCTGATCTCACCTATTGGCGTATCCTTGTTTTGTATCTCGTGATAGAACCTATCATCCAGTGTTCTCAATACAAACACAAGCGTATCTCGCAGCTCATCGTTTCTATCTTGCAACTTGTAGATGTGCTCAACACAATCCACAGTTGTATGTCTTTCTTTACTCATTATTATCCCTCCCATTTATATGAACCCTTCTCTGGATACTCATCAACCTTAGTGTATCCTTGACGCTCTTGATAAGGTCTAGGTTCTTTGCCATCAATCACCCAAGTTTTCATCATAAACGTGTCTGCAACTAGCTCTTCATATCCTTGAATCGGTCTATCAAAAGCGTAGTGCTTGGATGCTTGTTTATTTATAAAAAGTTTTGGTATCAGATTTCTTGTTAAGAAGTCATCCATATCCTCTAATATACAGAGAAACTTTCTTCTATCCAACTCTCTCTCGTGTACTTCTTGCTTTAATCTAGCAATCTCACTCTCTAGATACTTGATATCCACGAGTTCTAAGTCACGAGAAATCTCATCCTCCAAATCACTAACTCTAGCAGCTAGCTTATCTATTATCTTATCTTTTTTCTTGCTCACGCAAATCCTCCTTGTTTTAGTATGTGGACTATCACATCGACAGTCCATCCGTTGCCCAACATCTTCTTGCGTTGGGTATTGCTTACACCATCCGTATAGTCATCGGGCAGTGTTTGTAATCGCTCCATTTCTAATGGTAGCAGTGGGCGATACGTTCCCTTATCCACTTGTGCATTTTTAAATCTTACACCAGTCAATACTTTAGGCTCACGATTACCACCACCCATAGTATTTAGAGTTGGGCTTTTACCCGTATCCGAATACACACGCTTGAGTATATCGTGACCATTAATGTCTAGTGCAGTGCCAATGTGGTGACACTCTTCATCCTTGTCATACTTTCTAAGTTCACAAGTTCTGACACCAGTCATAGCTTGGTTGCCAAATCCCTTGTAATCTCTAGCTAGTAGACAAGCAGCTTTATCCACATTTGTCTGCTTAACAGTTGTGCCTTGGTCAGCTACACTATCACCGTATCCCTCGACAAGTATATCTTTCAAGACTACACCTTTGTCATCGGGCTGAGTTATATCCCAGTTGGCCCAATACAAACGGTATCTGTTTTGTGCTGATACAAGTGACGAGTTTATCGCTACTGGTTCTACACCTAGATACTTGCTGATGATGTCTTGATACTCTTGCTTCATCCTTACATTTTCTAGTAAGAATTTAACATTAGGATTGTATCTTCGACACTCATCCAGGACTCTAAGAAACTCAAAGAATAGTGCTGACCTAGGGTCATCAAAAGCTAATTGCTTACCCGCAAAACTAAATCCCTGGCAAGGTGAACCCGCAAGGATCAGGTCTATGTTTGGCAACTGTATCCCACTGACAAAACTAACATCGCCAACAGAAACAGTGCTTGGGTAATTTTTAAGGGCAATCTTTTCTGCATACTTATCTATCTCTGATGCAAAATAATTATTAACCTTAATCCCTGATCGTTCAAGGGCTACTTGACCGCAGCTCGAACCATCAAACAGACTTAGCACGTTAATGCCTAGATTGTTATCTGTATCCATACTTACTCCTTCCTAGTTATAAAGAGTAAAGGATACTCGGAACTATTCCGAATATCCCTTAGTTTTTACAACTACTTAGACAAAAAATCGCCTGGACTTACAGCCTTATCTCTGTACTCATCCATAACACTTACATTTTTTTCTTCTTTTTCTAACTTGTAACCGTTTTGTTGCATAAATTGCAACGCTTCAATCGTGCAATCACTAACAGTTAGCTTACGAACAAAATCATTCCAATCTACACAAATGTAATCCAACATATCTTCAACTTGATAGATATGAATCAACTCATTTTCATATGCGTAAATAACAGAATCTAATTGTCCATCTGTAAACTTATCAATAGTCATACATCCTCCTTAGTGGTTTAAGTAACTTACATTTTTTACACTACTATCCCAGCATTGTCTACAATCACCGCACTCGTTGTTGTTTTCAAAGGCTCTGCAAGTTGCATCATCCTTATCAGTAACAACAGTGCTAGTGTTTGCATACTTTGGTGGTTTACCATCCACAAAACTACCACTTAGCCTGATCACTAGATTTTTCGGGATAGGCTTACTGTAATTCTGTATCCAGTTGCTTTCTTTAGTAGGCAGCCAGTATTTTACATCGGGTGTAGCTTGTGCTATCTGCACAATCTTATCCAAATGCTCAACACCTTGTATGTCTCCGCTATCGTGCCATCTAAAAACTTTATCCTCTAGTATTGCTTTAGCGTGAGTCATCACAAATATCATTGCTTCAACCCACTGTGGCTTATCAATACTATCAAGACGTCTGTATTGTGCTTTCTTTACTTCGGGATAGACCGTATAAAATCCTTTATCCGCATAGCAATCTGCACACACAGAAGTAGGTATTTTTTTGAGTATCATCCCAGTCTTGCACATATCTGTAGGCAATCCGTAAGACCAACCAGGCATTTTCTTAGGTTTAGAAAATTTGCCCACATAATCTATGGCTGCCTTCAGCGTTTTGAATGGCACTAACAATAAATTGTTTTGTATATCCATATTGTTTCCTTCCTAGTTAAAAAGAGTAAAGGCTACCGATCAGGCAGCCCTTAGTTTTTCTAACTACTTCTTAACGATGTAATTACCTTGCTTATCTTTGTAATCCATTCGCATTGTTGTTGCAAAAATCCACATACCAGCTAATCCAATAGCTAAGATTGTGAATACTAAAAACATAATAATAATATCTAACATATTAAATACCCTCCATTAGTTGCTCTGTTAAAAACACATCAGCACGTTTACCACCAGCTTTGATGTAAAAAACTTTATCTAAATTGATTGTGCGATAGTCATTCGCTTGAACGTCAAATACAACCCGTAAATTGGGCTTATCCTCTGGTCGATACGATAATTCACCACCTTTTAGCCATTTTTTAACACCGATTCTGCAATTCATTTTCCGAATTGAACCATCAACTTTATGAAACTTAACGGTGAAAAACTTACCGCCATTTTCACTAATGATTGACTTGATTTTGGTGCGTCTATTCAAGACTCTAAAAGTTTGCTTTCTATTCATAAACTTTCCTTTTTATTAGTTAATAAGATTCTCGGAATAGTTCCGAAAATAGAATAAAGAGAACCTCTATTCATAGTAATATTATGCCATTTTAAGGCGTTTTAGTCAATAGTAAGGGGATAGGAAGGGTTAGACAATAAAGATTGAAAATAGGGGTATTTATGGGGCTCGGCTTCTAGGATCAGGCAGCCACCAGGGAGCAAGATAATTTTCAATAGGCGAAAAAAAACCCCGCGATTAAGCGGGGCTTCTTAGTTGATTAACTTAAGCGGGTTGAACCGCTTCGCCAGTCTTACCGAAACGTTCTTCGCGTTCCTTAATAAGTTGGTCTAGGTCTTTTCTGCTAAGTCCCATAAACCATTTTTTATGGTCGCGGTATTCCTCGGCTTTCTTGCTTTCCTCGGCTTCCTTCTCCGCTTGGTCTTTTTGAACTTGCTCGGCTTCTGTAAGCGGTTCAAACGTAGGCTTGAATTTAGGCACACAGTTTGGACCAGTTAACTTAGTCCCAACATTCACAAGGCTTTTTTGGTCTTCCTTAGTAATTGGTGAGTCTTCATTTTTAGCCATTTTCCTATAGACATTTGATACTTGTTGTCTTAGAGTGTCTAGCATTAAAAATTCAACTGTCCCCTTTGTAAAGCCTTCTGTATTCTTAAGCCTTATTGCATAGTCTGTAATGTCTGCAATTCCAGTCTTAGATTCTTTTAAATCAGTGAATAGAATAGACATCAACAAAGCTTCATAAGTCCCACTATTTTTGACCAGCTTTTTACCTTCCTTGTGTAAGTCTTGAATAGACTGCTTACAGTTTTTAATATCGTTAATTGTTTCCGATATTGAATTGAAAGGGTTGCTAGCATTACCACTCACAACTTCAACGGCTGGTCTTAAGTTTAAATCAGCCATTGAAGAATTGGTCTTTTGCTTAGTTGTTTGCTTTTGTTTTGTTTTTATAGTCATTGTATTTTCCTTATTTAGACGTCCGCGAAATTGCGACCGTTTGACATAGTCTAGTCTATTGCTTTGTCAATTGCAAGTAAATAATAAAACTTTGTCTATGTTTGTTATTATATGAAACCTCGAATTATCCCTTCAAGATAAAAAACATTCTCGGAACTATTCCGAAAATCTAGGAAAGAATCCGCGACTATCCAACCGCCTATATATCCACACAGAAAGTAGGGGTATATGCGAGGGGGAGCACCCTTTTGGAATTTTCTTCACACGAGCGAAACCTATGCACAAGTAAAATTATTATTTTTTCAATATTCCGCAACACACCGCGACAGATTCGGGCATACTGTGTTAATCAATGCCAAACTGGGGTTGACTTTTAGTGGTTTATACTTTATAATATTGTTTATCTTTGTTGTGAAACACTAGATACCTAGATAATGCTAAAGAAGGTGCGTTTGTGAGTTTACCTATTTAAAATACTTTCTAATATTCTAGGAATCTAAGAGGCAACAATATTATTTTAAGGTATAATACTAGTATATGGCACAAAAAGGCAAAGCAATAGCTGATTCAGAAGATGAGATCAGGCAAATTGAAAAGGAATTAGAGGAAGAAGCTAGATATGCAGTAGCTTCAGCCAAAGGAATAGTACCAGCAGATGCTGTAATTAAGATTGAACGTAAGATGGGCAGACCAACTGGTGGCTTATCCCAGCAATCTAAGGCAGCAGGTGGCAAAAAGTCTAGAATCAAGAGAGGGCAAAAGTATAAGCCTAGCGATGATGATTATTCTAAGGTAGAAGAGATGGTTACTATAGGGCTAGACCAACACACAATAGCAAAAGTGATGGGTATCTCTAATGCCACCCTAACAAAATATTTTGCACACAATTTGCTAGTTGGTAAGGACAAAAGGACCGCCCGCGTGGCTGGTGTAGCCTACGAAATGGCAGTATCTGGGGAGTCCCCTAGTATGACTACGTTCTGGCTAAAGACACAAGCTGGCTGGTCTCCAAAGCACCACGTTGTTGTAGAAGATAGACAGTTTGATATACAGTGGGCCCAAGATGAAAAGGATATTGCAGATGCTAACCAGATATTAAGGGATAAAGACAGCAAGGTGCACTAAACTTTATGCAAGAGGAGAGAAAACCTATAGTAATACCCTACACACCTAGGGAATTACAAAGACATTTGCACACAACGCTAGATAGATTTAATGTTGTGGTATGTCATAGGCGATTTGGTAAGACTGTGTTTGCCATAAACCAGCTAATCAAAAGCTCTGTAGAGGATATAGGTAAAGGTAAGCCCGCACCTAGATATGCATACATAGCACCACTATTCAAGCAAGCTAAAACAGTTGCCTGGGATGAACTTAAGAGATTATGTTCTGTATTTCCCGAAGTAAAGTTTAACGAGGCAGAACTAAGAGCCGACTTTATGGGAGCGAGGATACAGCTCTACGGGGCAGATAATTATGACACACTCCGTGGAATTTATTTAGATGGGGTCGTGCTTGATGAGTACGCTCAGATGAACCCTAAGATGTTCTCTGAGGTTATAAGGCCGGCACTAAGTGATAGGAAAGGGTATGCCATATTTATTGGTACACCTAAAGGAAAGAACGAATTTTATGATTTATACCACTCTGCCCCAGAGAAGAAGGGATGGGCAAGATTCTTATACAAGGCGAGTGAAACAGGAATACTAGATGATGAAGAGCTTGAACTTGCGAAACAAGATATGGCAGAGACTGAATTTGAACAAGAATACGAGTGTTCTTGGTCTGCTGCACTTAGAGGTGCGTATTATGCTAAAGAGATTGAAACTGCTTATGAAGAAGACCGAGTGGGGAAAGTCCCTTATGACCCGGCTAAACAAGTAGTAACAGGCTGGGACTTAGGAGTAAGTGACGCAACCTCAATTTGGTTCTGTCAGTTTGTAGGAAAAGCGGTACATATAATAGATTATTATGAAAACTCTAATGAAGGACTACCTCACTATATAGAGGTACTCAATAGAAAGGGTTATAACTACGGTGCACACATAGCACCACACGATATAGTAGTTAGAGAATTTTCTACGGGTAAGTCAAGACGAGACCTAGCATTTGACCTAGGCATAGACTTTCAAGTAGCACCAAAGTTAAAGGTAATGGATGGTATAGATACTACCAGAACTTATTTAAACAAGTGTTGGTTTGATTTAGAAAGCACAAAGAAAGGACTAGAAGCGTTGCTACAGTATAGAAGTAGCTATGATGACAAGAAAAAGATATGGTCACAAAGACCAGTCCACGATTGGACATCACACGCTAGCGATGCATTTAGGTACTTGTGTGTAACAGATGTTGTATTCACAGGTAATGATAGTGTCTGGGGAAAGGAACTCCCTAAGACTGATTTAAGTTGGATAGTATAAGGAGAAGTATATGCCAATGAATCCCAAGTGGTTAGAGAACAAACTTTTAGAGATGGCACAGGACATTAAAGACCTTAAAGAAATAATGAAGGCAGTTAGTAGTAGTCCACCACCAGTTAAAGAAACGAAATACCCGATAAACAAAGGTAAATAATTTATGGCTAAAATGACAAAAAGGGAGCTATCTGCTCACTTAGAGCAAGAGATAAGTGCTGCTCTAGGGTATAAAGATGGCAAACTTACAGCTCAGCGTTCAGATGCACTAGACCGATACTATGGTAAAAAGTACGGCAACGAGCAAGAAGGCCGTTCTCAGATTGTCACAAGAGATGTAGCAGATGTAATCGAATGGATTATGCCTAGCCTTATGAAGATATTTACTTCAGGTGATAAGGTAGTACAGTTTGAACCACAAGGTCCAGAAGATGTTGAGATGGCAAAGCAGTCCACAGACTATGTGAACTATGTCATTATGAGACAGAACCCTGGTTTTTCTACTATATACCAATGGTTCAAGGATGCACTGCTACAAAAAAATGGAGTTGTCAAACATTACTGGGATGACAGCAGTGAGACTCTCAGAGAAGAGTACAAGAATTTAACAGAAGAAGAGTTTATGGCTCTTCTGATGGATGACAATGTAGATGTCAAAGAGCACACAGAAGTGATAAGTGAAGAAGGCGTGCCCACATCACACGATGTTGTAGTAAACAGAACATATGCTGATGGACAGGTTAGAATAGAAGCTGTACCACCAGAAGAATTTTTAATTGACAAGTATGCCAAGACAATCGATACCGCAAGGTTTGTCGCTCATAGAGTAAAGAGAACTAAGTCAGAGTTAATAGAGCAAGGATATCCTAAATCTAAAATTGAAAATGTATTCAATAATGATGAAGCGGATTACAAAGCTGAAAGACTTTCTAGATTCTCTCACGAGCAGGACAACTCACCAGAAGGTGATATTGATGATGGAATCTGGGTCACTGAGTGCTACACAAGGGTAGACTTTGACAACGATGGCATTGCCGAATTAAGAAAAGTAACGAAGGTTGGAGACGAACTGTTAGATAATGAGGCCGTGGATAGTGTTCCCTTCTCCTCCCTTACACCTATACCAATGCCTCATAAGTTTTACGGTCTGAGTATTTATGACTTAATCTCCGACCTTCAACTCATTAAGACTACACTAATGCGTAACTTGTTAGACAATATGTATCTAACAAATAATGGGCGATACGAGGTAGTAGAAGGTCAAGCGAATTTAGATGACCTAATGACTTCTAGACCAGGTGGAATCGTAAGAGTACGAACACCAGGTGCGGTAAACCCACTAGGGACACCGCAACTAGACCAGAACTCTTTTAATATGCTAGGTTATTTAGATAGCATTAGAGAAGAACGAACTGGCGTTAGCAAGAACTCAATGGGTCTATCTGATGGTGCATTAAAATCGCACCAAACTGCTACAGGCGTAGGTCAAGTAATGACCGCAGCACAGCAGAAAATAGAATTAATAGCCAGAATATTTGCTGAAACAGGTATGAAAGACCTAGCAAACTCTGTTTATATGTTAGTACAAAAGTTTGAAAAGCCAGAAAAAATTGTAAGACTAAACAATAGATGGACTACACTGTACCCGCACGAGTGGAAAGAAAAGGTAGATTGTGTAGCACAAGTTGGATTAGGATTTGGCAACAAAGATATGAACCTAATGCATTTAGGTAGATTGTCACAAACAATACAAATGATTGCACAGCACCCTTCTGCTGGTATGTTGCTTAAGCCCAAGAATGTATACAACTTAGTAGCAGAGCAGATAAAAGCTATGGGTATGAAGAATGTAGATGACTTTATTACAGACCCAGGCGATCAGGATGTTCCTAAGAAACAAGGACCTAGTCCAGAGGAACAAGCAAAGCAGATGGAATCACAGCTTAAGGCTGAAGAAATTAAAGTTAAATTGCAAAAACTACAACAAGAGTCTGCTATTAAACAGCAAGAAATGCAACTTGAAGCTGATATAGCTGCACAAGATTTACAGCTTAAGAGAGAAGAAGCACAAGTAGATATGCAGATTAAAGCACAGGAGCTGGAAATTAAGAAAGCAGAACTTGCACTTAAACAACAAGAGCTTGTACTTGAGAGAGACCAAGAGCGAGCAGTCAAGATAGGAAACTAGTATGGGGAAGAAGGGAGAAGAGATAGCAAGGGCAGACCAAGCTAAACAGATTTTAGAACATCCTC
>ERZ1039804.321-NODE-321-length-31295-cov-8.686748_pt1 | contig 31295 bp, 8 predicted proteins | sample MGYA00383089_ERZ1039804 | MGnify/ENA primary metagenome ERZ1039804 (study PRJEB29581, sample SAMEA5548359) | metagenome | biome: marine; feature: coastal; material: water | depth 1 m | study: Short-term variability in the microbial, nano- and picoplankton dynamics...
TGCAACAACAAGCTATGATGCCACAACAAGGCGATCCACAAATGCAAGAGCAAAATAATCAAAATCAAATGATGCAACAAATGGTTGCTGCAATTGGAGAAGCTATGCAAAATGGTGCGCAACCTCAAGAAGTTGTAGCTAAACTTTTGCAAGATCAAGTTCAACCTGAAATTGTTATAGAAGCTTTAATGCAATTAGGAATACCTGAAGAAGAAGTTAAAAGCCTTGTTGCTATGATTGTTTCAGCTCCTTCTGAAGAAGAAATGATTGCTTTGCAAAATGCAGAAATGGAAATGGCTGAAGAAGAAGCTGCTGAAATGCCAACAAATGAGGAAATGGCAATGAATGTTTCTTCAGAAGATCTTACAGCAAGTAAAGGAGCTTTTGTTAAAAGAAAACTTAAATTAGCTAAAGAAGGAATGTCTTCTAATACTAATTTAGCTGCAGAAGATGATGTAAATAATGTATCTACATTAATAAATTTTTCTAAAAATAATGCTCTTAGAAATCAATATGAGCAGCAATATGATCAAATGATGATTGATCAAAATATGATGCCTGAAGCAAGGTTGGGTAGAGAAGCTAGACAAGAAAGAAGAGAAATTAGACAGGATGAAAAAACTGATAGAACAAGAATGCGTCAAGCTGCTAAAACTTCTAGACAATCTAATAGACTTGCAAATAGAGCATTAAGACAAGTATCTCCTCCTTTTGGTGGAATGTCTGGGTTTTCAGCATACTCACCAAGTCCAGTTATGGGAAGCAGTATAAGATTAGAAGATGTAGAAAGAGGTTTGTTTGGAAGATTAAAAAACTTTAAAATGAGTATTGATGGTATGGGCTTTCCATCAAGATTTTCTGAAGGTATGTTTGTAAATGGAATAGCTAGTCCTTATGGAATTTCTGAAAATCAAAAAAATATTGCAAAAAGATTAACTCTTCCTGGTCAAATTACTGATAACAATGGAGTAATAGGAGATGATAATTCAGCTAAGCCACCTGCAAATCAAACACCATCTAATAAAGTTAAAAAAGATCAAAATTCATCACAAGAAGAAATTGAAATATTTGATAAAAGTGATGTAGATGATGGTCTTCCTGCAGGACAAAAATTAAAAAATGTAGAAAAAACTGAACCAATTACGGGTGCTGGAAAAGATGAAGAATTAAAAACTGGTGAAACAAGTGGGTTAGGAAAGGATGATATTTTTTATATAGCTGGTCTTGGCGTGGCAGTTGTTTTGATTGGTTACGCAGGAGGAAAACCAATATATAAAAAATATAAAGCTAAAAAAACAGCAAATGGAAAAATTAAATTTACTGATAAAGTAGGTAAAGTTGCTACTCAAGCAGAAATTGACATGCTTAAAAAAGGTAATTTTATTAAAAAAGGACAAGCTAAAATAAAACAAGTTAGACGTAATATAATAGATAGACAATATACTAGTCCTAGTGGTAAAAAAATTAATACTCCTATGAGTAAATATTCTGGGAAGTTTATACCAAAACCTACTGGTATTAGAAGTAATGTAGTTTATAAAACAAAACAAGGACTTAAGACACTTGCTAAACCATTTGGTCCTTATGGAGGTTTTCAAAGAAACATTACAACACCTATTAGAAATAAAGTTCCAAAGCGTGTTAAGAGTACTGTTAAAGGTCTAGGTGCTGGTACTGCTCTCTTTTACCTTGGTGAATATTTGTATAATAATATGGAAGATGGTGGATTTGTAGATAACAATCTATATAAATTTACAGGTGGTGGAGACTATGATTATTTTGATGATGGTGGATTAACTCAACCTACATATGAAGATGTTAATGATCCTTATATGCCTTATATGGAATATGGAGGGTATATGCCTATGGCTCATGATGGATATACAGTTGGAGAAGATAATGTTACTGAAACTGATAAAGATACTTTTAATGAAGCTTATAGTAGTTCTATAGATGATAGATTTGAGAATCTTACTCAAGAGTTATATCAATCTTTAAGTCCCGAACAAAGAGAAATGTACAAAGCTGAATACTTAAGAAGGCAGAAAGCAGGTTATGGTCAAAGAGGTTATGGGATGATGGGTTATGGACAGCAACCTTATAGAAGAGGTTTGTTTAATACTGCAATGGGTATAAATGCTCCTGCTGCTATTCAAAGAAGACAATATCTTACTCAAGTTGCAGGACCAACTTATGCAGATGGTACTCCAGTTATAGGAGGTGCATTACCTGAAGGCTATCGCTTAAGAACGGGAAAAGCAGAAGATGGTGAGCAAGGAATAGAATATATAAACAATAATTTAATAGATAGACTTTTTCGTGGTAAAGATGCAGAAGGAAATAGAAACCCTAGACTTCCTAAAAAATCTATTAAATATTATTTTGAAGGTCCTAATGATACTACACCTAATTTAACAGATAAAGATAATGCTATATCTAATTTTAAAATTAATTCAGATCCTAATATTGCTAAAGAAAAATCAGATGTAAAAGATGGTTCTCAAAATAAACAAGGTTCTCCTAATCTTTCAAGTTATAGAAATGCTTTTTCTTCAGGATCTTTAGATAAAATTAATAAAGATATAGAAAAGATGAGAGCGAGAGCAACTATGAATGATCCTAACGCTAATGTAGCTTCTCCAGGTTTTAGAAAGTATCAACAAGAAATGGAAGAAGAAATCAAGAAACGTAATTTTAAAGATGGAGCATACGAAGGAATGAATGAACCTGGTAGAAAAGAAATACTCATAGGTGATAATCATACTTATACAAATCCAGGTGCATCAGTAGGTCAATCTGCACTTGAATATAATTATAAAAGTAACAGAGCAGACGATGCATTTGGTGACATTTATAAAGGTAGAGCTTATGATGAAAGTGTTGCAGATCCAAGCTGGTCCAATATTTTTAATCCTAACGCACCTATAATACAAAATCCAAAGACTTATGCATATGGCGGGTTTCAAGAAGGAGATGAAGTTTACATGAGTCCTGAAGAAGTAGCACAGTTTATGGCTATAGGTGGACAAATAGAATTTTTATAGTATGAGAGTTAAAATTAAAAAAATACCTAATGCTGCATATGGAGGTCAACAATCTGATGGAGGATTAGATGTTACTCCTGCTGCATTGGGTGGTAGTTATTCTAAAGCAAAGCAAGGAAAAGAAGTTAATAAAACTTTAAGTAAAGTTCCAAGATCTAAAGCTAATTTAGAAGCGGAAGGTGGTGAGACTGCATTTGGTCCTATATCTGGAGATACTATTCCAGATCATATGATTATAAAAGGCCCTCGTCATACTAATGGTGGTGTACCATTAAATCTTCCTGAAGATACATTCATATTTAGTGATACCAAATCTATGAGAATTACAGATCCTGCTATTCTTAAAATGTTTGGTAAGACTAGAAAAAAAGGTGGTTATACTCCAGCTGGGCTTGCTAAACCTTATGATATAAATAAGTACAAGGCAATTTTAATGGATCCTGACAGTGATAGACTAGATAGAGAAAATGCTGAACTCATGATAAAAAATTATATCATGAAGCTTGGTGCTCTAGCATTAGCTCAAGAATCTAAAAAAGGTTTTCCACAAGGTATTCCAGAAATGGCTAGACCTTATATGGAAGCTAATGGAATTTCTGAAGAAGATTTAATGCCAAAGGAGGAACAAGAAGGGCAGCCTGAAATGCTTGAAGGTGAAATGGCTGAAGGTGGCTTTCATACTCCTTTTGAGAAGTCTATGGAAAAGGCTAAAGAAATTGACTTTACAGCATTGTCTGCTACTAATCTAGATAATACGTATGAAAATACAGTAGATGATCCTATAAAAAATCTACAGGGTAATCAAGCTAATGTGGTTTATAATTCTAAAACTGGTAGTTTTGATGAAACTAAAAAACAAGAAGAAGGAACTCAAGGTCAAGATATAAGTTTTGAAGTAGGTGTAAAAAATGCATATGATGTGGATACAGATATGCTAGCAAATCAAGGTGCTTACTTTGCAAGTAAAATTGGTAATTTTTCTGAAAAAGTAAAAAATTCTAAGAAAATGAAAAACATTTTTGATAAAAGCATGGATCCAAATGCTAGAGAAAATGTATTTTCAGGATTACATTATGCTAACACTCCTGGTGTAGTTGCACCATCTGGAGTTTCTCCTACTACTGTTCAAAGTTATAGGTCTCAATTTGGTGGAGAATTAGATAGATTTGTATATGGTGAAGAAGAGTCTATGGCATATGGTGGAACACCTATGTCACTTTATGGTATGGAAATGGGAGGATCTTATTATCCTACTATGTCTACTGGAGGTGCTAGAAGAGTTAAGATAACTAGATTGCCTAGAAAAGATAATGGTGGTGATGGTAATGTTCCTACTATTAAAGGAGCTAAATCTGTTTCACCAGAAAAATATGCAGCATCATCTGCAAAAGAATATACAGATCCTACCACTGGTGAAAAATTTAAGTATAGTGCAGCTGGGGTAAAAATAGTTTATGATAAAGATTTTAGAGCAGATGTAGGTACAAAAAAAAATCCTAACATCTTATCTGATATATGCGCTGAAATGTCAAGGGAAGGTAGTACTTACTATGGTATGAATGGAGAACAAGCGTTAATAGCAATGCAAATGTATGCAGCTGGTAAAAACCATCCTAATTGGGAGTCTTCTGTTAAATATCTTGATGCTTGTAAGGTAGCAGGTTCTGGTGAAAGTGAGGTTAAAATACGTACAAAAGTTGTAGATAATCCAAAAGATTGTGGTTGCCCAGAAGTAGATGCAGACGGTAATATTGTAAAGAATAAAGATGGTTCAAACAAGTTAATAGCAACTGGTAAAGAAGCTGTTTACAATGAAGAAACTAAAAAATGGGAATGCCCACCATGTAATTATGATATAAATAGTAATTCTACTTTTAATGAACTTGATGAATTTGAAGAATTACCAAGATGGTCTGATAGAGCTATAGGCAATTTAATTACACAAACTAGATTTAGAACTGATGCTGAAAGATTAGATCCAACTCTAATAGATACACCAGAATATTCTAAAGTACTGCAAAGAAGATATGATCAAGATATTCAATCTAACTTATCTGGTTTAAGAAAGTCTATTGATACTGGAGGGGGCACAGCGCAACAAAAGCTATTTCAAAATCTTGCTGCATTAGATAGTGCAACTACACAGGTAGGTAAAAGACAAAAGCAAACTGAAGATTATAATGTAAATGTTTTAAACCAAGCTGCTCAGATAGCAGCTAATTTAGATCTAACTACAGATTCTAGGAATCAACAAGCATTTGATAATTCTAAACTTTATAACGCTAATGCAGCTAATACAGAAACTGCTGCAGAGAACGCTCAAAAGCAATATATAAACTTAGCTAAGACTGATGCACAAAATGAACAGTTACAGAAAGCTATGTATAACTTTAATAACCCTAACTTTCCAATTGCATATAAAGATGGTATGCCTCTTTATAGATCTATGTATAGAGATCCTAATCCTACAAAAGGTCAACAAGATCTAGTAGGTACGTATCAAGACATTCTTTCAAAGATAGGTGACAGTGATAAAAATAAACAAATAGCTTTAGAGTTAGCTAAATCAAAATTTGTACAAGTTGGAGGTTATGTTTCTGCAAATGATATATATCCTTTCTTTAACGAGTAAACTTTTAAAGTTTAATAAACTTATAAAATGTTAATATATTTAAACAATAAATAATACATAACAAAATGCCACGTTATCCACAAGGAGTTACTTCATTTATTCCATCTTATCAGGCTTATCAGCCAGATTTTACTATGATGGGTAAAATGCTAAGCATTCGACAAAATCAATATGATCAAAACTGGAAAAAATTAAATGATGTATACGGTTCTTTATTATATGCAGATACTACACATAAACAAAGTCAAGAAGTTAAAGATCAATTAAAGAATGAAATTGATTTTAACTTAAGAAGAGTTTCTGGTTTAGATCTTTCTTTACAAAAAAATGTTCAATCTGCTCAACAAGTATTCCAGCCATTTTATGAAAATAATAGTTTAATGTATGATATGGCTGCTACTAAAAATGTTAATGCATCTATTGCAAAAGCTGATAGTTATAAAAATTCAGCAGATCCAAATATGTCAGGTTTGTATTGGAATGAAGGAATGGATTTTATTAATTATAAAATGCAAGAATTTAAAGAAACTCCATATGATCAAATACAAAGTTCAGGGCTTGCACAGGTTAATTATACACCCCATTATAATTTAGGAAAAGAAGCTTTAGCTATAATGGATAAAATAGGATCACAAACATTTTCAGAAAGTGATGGTAAATATGATATAGTAACTACAAATGGTTCTAAAATTATTAATTATCTTAAACAAGTATTTGAAACAAATTTAGGTCAAGATCCTAGATTTCAAGCTATGTATAATGTAGAAGCTTATGTAAATAGAAAAAATTATATAAACTCTAATGCTGCTGCATTTGGTGGTGATAAACTCGCTGCTGAAAGACAATATTTAGAAAGCACTTATAAATTATTAGGAAAAGATGCGATTATAATTAATGATATTTTTAAGAAAAATGCACAAGGAGTTAGAAAACAACAAGAATTACTTTCAGATCCTAATTCAGAATATGTGCCTGGTCAAGAAGAGGCTATGCAAAAAGTAAATCAACAAAATGAAATTGCTCAACAAAGTTTAAATAAATCTACTGAATATGCAAACATGGTTTCTGTTGAAAATAATAGAGGTCAACAAAATCCTTTTGAAGATTTAAATATATTAAGAAGAAAAGTTGATTATTTAAATGCAAATGCTATAATGCAAAAGAAAGTTGGAGAACAAGCTCAACTACTTGCATATAAAGATTATAAACAAGAAGTAAGTTTAAATGAAGAATATAAAATTCGTTTAAAAAATGATCTTGCTATTCAAAGAGATATGATGGCTGCTAGAGTAAAAGCAGGAACTCATAATTATACAACAGATGCTTCTGGTAAAGCTACAGGAAATATAGAACCTGTTGCTGGTGTAGATGATTATATTAAAGTACAAGATCAAGATATTACTGCAGATAGTCAAGATGTGCGAGAAACAGTTAAAACTATTCAAACAGATAGATTTGACAATGTTAAGAGTTATTTAGAAGATGGTTTAAAATTAATACAATCAATTGGCTTAGATAAAATAAGTGGTGGACAAGAAGATGTTTTAAAAATGATTGGTGTTACTAAAGACTCTAAAGGTAACTTAGTTTCAGTAGGAAAATCTCAAGTTAATTCTATTAAAGATTTATCAAATGCAATATCAAGTTATGATACATTTAAAGAATCTGGATTGTCTCTTACAGATCTATTTAATGTAACTAAAAATATTAGAAATATTATTTTTAGAGAATCTGATCCAAATGGTATTGATTATTCAGTTCTTTTACAGAAAACTTATGGTAAACAAGGCTCTCCTGATAGACAAGCAGTAAATAATTGGTTGCAAGGTAGTTATGAAAATACAGATAATATTGATGAAATGATTGCTAATAAAAACTATTTGTCAACTAAAAGAGATGAAATAGTAATTTATGGAAAAACTAAACCTAAAAGTGAATTGTTTGCTGCACAATTTGCAGTTGATTCGTATGGTAAAGGTGTTGGTAAAGAACAATATATAAAAAATGTACAAAGTTATATAGGTAAAGAATACGTTGATGAGTACATAAATAGTATGAATTTAGATGCAGAAGCAGAACGTAAAGTAAGAGCAGATGCAGCTAAAGCTTGGGATAAATATAGTGTCATTGATCCTAGATTTTACTACAAAGCTGTAGGAGGGTATCTTAATGCTACAGCAAATTTTTATAAAATTAAAGGAATACGCAGCTTTTTTACAGAATATCTTAATCCGTTTGATTTAGGTAAATATGAATTATACAATGAAGCAAGGTTAAAATATGATATGCCTGATTATGAAGATGTTTTAGAATCATTTGGCAATGAGTTTAAAAACTCTAATCGCTTTAAGGATTCACCTCCTTCATTAACTGGTAGTGGTACTGGTACTAGTGGTATGTCTGCACAAGGTACTGTTGTAAAGGGCGCTAGTTATACCCAACTTTATCAAGATTTTTATGGTACTGGAAATACAAATATAGGTATAGTAGATGATATTCGTAACATGATGGCTAATCCTAGTAAAACAATTTATTCTGCATATAGTACTAGTTTACTTGCTAAAAATGAAGAAAAAAATACTAAAGAACATCAAGAGGCAGTTAAGTTTATTATAGGTCAGGTAATGAATCCTAATAATAATAAAGAAATAGGAAACTTTGATATTATTATAAAGCCAGGTACTGCGTTTGATGGTACTAAAGGAGGGTATCAAATTAAACTAAGTCAAAAATCTTTAAATGAATATATTCAAAAAGCTAATAAGGAAGGTGTATTAACTAACATTGGTGTAGCATCAGCAGATATATTAAAACCTTTACTTAAAAATGGATTAACAATTATATCTGATCAAGTTCTTTTAAATTCAGATGCTTGGCAAGGTGGTACAGCAGATCCAATTGCCTCTACTCTTAGAAGTCAAATTTCAGAAAAAAGAATTATAAACAAAACTGATGATACAAGGGTTTCAAAATCTTATCCATTAGGTGGTGGATTTAAAATTACCTATGATATTCGTGGTTATGCTGGAAATGAATCATATGATTTAATGAAAACTTCAAAAATCTTTGATTTGCAACATTATATAAATACTGGAAAATTAAAAACTTTACAGTCACCATCTAGTAATGTAAATCCTAAATCTTTAACTCAGCAAAGAAAATCTTTTATTGAAAACAAGTCACAATTAGAACTTGCTAATAAACAATTAATTTTGCAAACTAAAGCTGCTATAGAATCATTAAGAAGTAAAAATCCTGAAATAACTAATCAACAGATATATAACATATTAAAATCATTGTATGATTAATGAGAAAGAGTTTAATAGATATACAGACGTTGACGTACCTAATGTACCTAGTCAAAACGATGTTAATGCTATAATTCAGCAACAGTATAATAAAGTTTCTGATACATTTGCTCCTTTATCAGATCCTAATGTAGAATTACCTAATGCTGTAAATATACAGCCTTTTGATGGAGATCCTGTACCTTTTGATTTGCCAGGCATGTCTGTTAAAAAACATTTATTAGGAGGTCCAGATGAATATCCTGGTGGATTTGGTATACCTAAACAAGATGATATATCAAATTGGATACAAGCAACAAGTAGAGATATTAGTAATTCACAAGGACAATATGCAGAAACATTTATGTATGATGCAGGTCCTAAAACTAATAGTTTTTATAAAAGATATGCTGCATATGGTGATGATAAATTTTCAGAAGTAGGCTTTCATCCTTTTGTAGACAATGAAGCTAACTTTAATCAAAATACTACTATGGCAGATGATTGGAGTAGAATGCTTACTCACTCATTTCCTGTTTTACTTAAAAGAGGTTTTATAGATGGTCCTATAAGTTTAGGTAAAGCTTTAACTGGAAATTTTAGTGGTGCAGATTTAGAAGATGCTAAAGAATATGAAGAGGCTGCAGCTATTGGTCAATCTTCTAGAGAAGGTGGTCTTACTGGGTTTAGTGCTTTTATGAATAACACTGTTATGAATTTTGGTTATACAGCAGGTATTATTACTGAAGCTTTGTTAGAAGAAGTTGCTTTATTGGGGGTAACTGTAGGATCAAGAGGTATGACTGCTAAAGCTGCGGCAGAAAGAACTGGTCAAAATGGTAGACGTATACTTAATGCTCTTGGTAAATTTGGATCAGGATTTAAAGCTGTAAGTAAACTATCTAAAATATCTAAATCACCTACTGCAGCTAGAGGTTTTTGGGCCAGTGCAAGAAGTGCAGGTAGAATATTAAATCCTTTAGAAAATACTGTAGATGCATTTAAAGCAATAAGTTCTACACAAAAAGCATATAAAGCTGGTAAAGCTACAAGTTATTTAAATGGTCTAGGTATAGTATCTAAAACTGCTGGAGGACTATATAGAGATGCTAGAGCTTTAAACATGGCTATATCTGAATCTAGATTAGAAGCAGGTATGGTAGAAAATGACATCTATAAAGAACTTAGTGATGACTTTTATTCAGAAAATGGTAGAGTACCATCAATGGAAGAACAATATGGAATGCGTATTAGAGCTAAGCAAGGATCATTAGAAACATTTTATGCTAATGCTGGTATTATTTATGTTACTAATCAAATCACATTTAGAAATGTAGTAGCACCTAAAGGAGGTATTAGAAACTTTATGAAAGGTGTTCAACAAGAATTAAAATCTCCGAAGTTTGATAGTAAATATGGAAGTTTAGGAAAATTAGTTTTTGATAAAAGTAAAAACTCTGTAAGATTTCAAAAAAATAAAATTAAAACATTAGCTAAGTCTTGGATAAAAGAGCCTGGTTTAAAAACACTTAAAAGTTCTTTAGGTTATTTTAAAGCAAATATATCAGAAGGTATTCAAGAGAATTTACAAGAAAGTATTGCTCGTGCTAACATAGCACATTATATAGATATGTATAAAACAGAAGGTGTGTCTTCATCTCTTTATTCTCAAGGTGTAAATGGAGTCTCTTATCAAGCTCAAACGGGTGTTTCTGCAGATAGATATTGGGATGAGCTTAAAAAAGAGTGGACTACTAAACAAGGGTTTGAAACTTTTGCATCTGGTTTTATGATGGGCTTCATGTCAAAACCTTTAAATGGTGCAGTTCCTTTTTTAAGTAAACATCATAATAGAATATTTGATAAAGAGGGTTATCAAGAATGGATAAAAGTAAAAGCTAAAGAAAAAACAAGAATTAAAAATTACCTTAATGATAAATTTTCTAAAGAAGGTATAGAAGGGTTTTTAAACAATAGACTTTTTAATTTAGCTTCTCAAGAAGAAATTGGTCAAATTTTAAAATTTGGTGGTAAAAAAGAAGCATTAGATGCGGCTGTAGACAGTTTTGTAGAACAAGCTTCTATTATGACAGAGTATGGTGCAGAAAATGTTTTTATAGACAAGCTTGAAAGCATGTTAGAATTAACTGATGCAGAACTTTCAGATGCAGTGCAATCATTAGATGAATCACAAGCTCCTAAGTACAGAGAAAGAATAAGTAGTGCTATTACATCAATAAAAAATATTAAAGAAATATCTAAAACATCTGAAGATATATTAGGTCCCAATCCCATTCAAGAATCTGATATAGATCGTTCTGCAAAAGGTTTAAAAAATCCAGAAAATATACAAAAGATATTTCTAAAAAATGCTTGGGACAGATCAGTAAAAAATTATATCTATATAAATGCTGCATTTCAAGATACAGCTAAAAGAATAGTTTCCATATATGGTGACTATTTAAAAAACACTTCTTTAGAAAATATTGAGTATGGTGCTGCTAAAGTTTTATTTCTTGCTAAAGATGTTGAAAATCAAAAAAAGATTTTAAATACAGAACTTGAAACAACTAAACCTAATAGTAAAAAAAGTAGGGAGCTTAAAAAACAAATTGAGCTTTTAGAAAATTTTACAAATGCAAAACAAAAATTTAATGAAGTTTATAATGTAAACGAAAATTTAGATATTGTAGAAAAAGAAATAAAAGAATTATATAGAAATGCAGGTGTTGAAGACTTAGAAGTTACTGATGAAGAAATTGCAAGTCAAATTAAAAATAAAGAAAAAAGCATTACATTAACTGAACAAGAAGCTGCTGCAGATAAACTTAAAGATGCTCATCATGCATATTTAAAATTTCTAGCTAAAACAAATGAATCTACAATATTTGAAACTAATTTAGATGATGCTTTTAATAAACTTTTAGATTATTATAAACTTAATTATGAAAATAGATTTCTTGCTGAAAGTATTGATATTCTCACAGATCCGACAGGTTTTTTAAATTTAGTAGAAGAAAATGCAAAAGCTGCTGTTGAATTTTTTAATAAAAAAGAAGATATAGTAAATGAAATTGTAGACAACGAAGTAAAAAATGTAGAGTTTGACAGTTTAATAAATGATCTTGCAAAAATTGGATTAGCATTTGTTGATCAAGAAGAAGCTTTACAATTTAAAAAAAATAAAATTGTACCTAAATCTTTATCTAGTTTAGATACTGGACAAATTTTTAGTGAAGGTACTCCTGAATATAACGTAGGTTTAGCTTTGTTAAATCAATTTATTGGTGGTCAAAACATAGATTCAAAAACAATTAATCCAGTTACTCAAGAAGACATGACTGAGTCTCAAACTGAAGTTGTTAAAAAATTAAATGCATTATTTGCTTTATCTAAAGAATATAGTAATATACCTAATTCTGACAATTATATAAATGATGGTCTTTTTGAAAGAGTTTCTAATTTAGTTTCAAATTATATTGGAGAAGAGTTTCAATATACGGGTATAAACTCTATACTTTTAAATGAAAACAGTTACTTTAATGATATATTTAAAAAAGAAAATAAATTTTCTTTTACTAAAAAAAATATAAATGAATTTATAGAAACATTATTTGTAAACTTACAAAATGGAGAAATATCAGGTATAGATTTAGAAAATGGTTTAAAGCCTATAGCTGATGAGCTTGATAGTTTAATAAACAAAACAGAAAGAACTTTTATAAAACAAAAAATTCTTGATGCTACAAAAAAACTTAAAACAGCTGAGGATAAAAATAAGTCTGCAATTGAAAAAGAAATATTTGCATTACAAAAAGAATTAATTTTAGAACCTACAGAAGAAAATGTTAGGAAGGTTACTGAAGAAATAGTAATTGATACAGCTTTTAAGAATTCTAGAATTAGAGGAAATAATCTTGATGATATGGTTCGAGATTATTTTGATCCTAATATAAAAACTTTTTCATATGACACATATAAAAATTTAATTACTGAAGGAGCATTTAATAAAATGTTTGGTGAAAAAGGTTTATTAAAAGAACTTAAAGATCTACAACAATCTGGAGAACTAGTTATATTTTCAAAAAATCTTACAATAGGTAGTAAAGAACTAGATAATGATAAAAATGTTGCTGGTACAATGGATTTAGTAGCTGTTGATAAATCAGGTAAAACATACATAATAGATCTTAAAACTATGAAAAGTGGTTTTGCAAATGAATATGGTTCAAATAATACAATAGGTGGTAAGAACTACGCAAAACACAGCATGCAACTTTTAGCTTATAGTAATATATTATTTAATGAAACAGGTATTGATGCTGAAACATTAGTTTTACCTATTGTTACAACGCAAGAAGGTTTTAAAATTACATCAATAGAGCAACCTACAAAATCATCTGTGTACATTTTATCTGAAAGTGATAAGCTTGTTAAAGGAAAATTATTTGTTGACGTCAATAGAAAAACAAAAGGTGAAAATACCAAGATTGTATTATCAGGAGCTAAAATCAAAACTAAATTAGATACAGTTGATATAAATGATATTGATAATATTATTCCAAGAAATGGAGTTGAAGCAAAAATAAATAGTAAAGAAACAAAAGAATTTGAAAAACCATATAGTAAAAAAGGTAATGTAATTACATTAGAAAAATTAGAATCTATTAATGAAAACTTTATTAAAGATGCTTTTGGAAAACTTATTTATATAACACCAGGTATAGGCGGTAAAAAAATAGTTGATAATAACCCAAATGATTTTGTTTATACTGATAATATTATAGAAGAAATTTTACAAGATTTAGGTTATGTTAGAAAAGAAGGTGAAAAAATTAATCAATATCTATATAGGTTTGCAAGAAATGAAAATAAAAAATCTCCTTTAGAAGGTAATAGAGACTTGTTAAATGAAAAAGTTTTAGAAAAAATAAATGAATTTACAGAAAATGGTAAAACTGTAATAACTACAAACCCTTCTTATATTGCTAATGTACCTTCTGATTCATTTATAATAACTACTACAGCTAATAATTTAAACTTCTTAAATACTTTTGCTAGTGAGCAAGAAGCTGTAAATTTTCTATCAAGAGAACAATCTGCAATAGAAGGTAAAAATGATCAAACAGCTTTACAAATAAATGAATTTAAAGAATTAATAGAGTATAACAATGATAGTTTGTATCTTTATAGAGAGTTAGATAAAAAAGATTTTAATTATACTGTTGCTGAAGAATTGCGTAATATGATTGATATAAAAGCTAATTCAATATTAAATAATCAATCAGAAGTTATTAATACCTCTAAAACATATACACTTATTTCTGATTTACAATCTACAGATTTAAAAATGGGAGATCAAGTAAACGTATTAAGTATTGATACAAATAATAAAGAATTAGCAATTAGACAATCTAAAGCAGGTGCTGTAAAGTTAAATATAGATTTTTCTTTATTTGAAAAATCTCTTTTTGATGAAGAAGTTATAGAAACATCTAGTAAAAAAGACAGAACTAACTCAGAAGCTGTTGCTGAATATTTAAAAAGTTTAGAAAATAAAAAATCTGAAATAGATAATAACCCTAAAAGTTTTGATAATTTTTCAAATAAAACAGATAAAGAAAACTTTGATATTTTTAAATGCGGATAAAAAATAAAAGATGGCTATAGGATGTACTATTAATGAAGAACAGTTTTTATATGCATATGAGTATATTAACTCAGGTATTAAAGCTAAGTTAGATGCAGGTAAATCTTTTGATACTGTTAAGTTTATGAAATACTTTTACGATGTAGTAAAAGAATCTCAAATTGCAGGTGGTTTATCAAAAACAAATGCTCAAGAAAGAGCTGCTGAATGGATGGCTGAAATCCCTTCTATAATGGATCAAGTAATTTTAAGAAATTACGGAAGCTCAATTACGCAATTTAAAAATCTTAATGAACTGCAAATAAGAAGAGTTAAGTTTAATCAAGATAATATTGAACTAAAAGATATTATAAAAGAATTTGAGTTTCAAAAACAAGATGTTGAAAACGCTTCTCAAAAAAGAAAAAATACAGCAGGTTCTACAACTTTAGAAAATAAAACTAAGTTTATAGGTACAACTAGATTATCTGCAAGAACTATACTATCTACAACTCTTCCATTATTTAAAAGAAAAACTAAAGATGATTTAGTTGATCCAATAGATCAAGAAAGAGTTAGGATCAATAGAACATTAGTTAAAATTTTAGGTATTGCTGGTAATACTGCAGGCAATAGAATATTTCAATATCAAGGCAGTCAATTAATGCTATTAGCTGTAAATGCGGCAGAGTTTACCAATCCACAGACTGAGCAAGGTAAAAAAAATTCAAACAAATTAGATTCTACAACACAAGCAGAGTTTGCTAGATCTAGAGAAATGATGGAACAAGGTAAAGCTAAAGCTACTGTAACTCAAGTTACAGAGAGAGTTTTACTAATTGTTACAGATGAAAATGGTAATCCCATATCTTTTGATGCGGATGGTAATATAACTGCAAAAGCTGAAGGTAAATATGTTTTTCAATTTCTAAGAGATATTAAAAAAGATAACGGTAAGTTTCAAATAAAAGATTTATATGGTATAGAAGATAGAGTTGATATTAATGCTGCAATAATAGCTAGAGCTGAGGTTGATAAAACAAAAACTTTAGAAGAACATGCAGAAGATGTTCAAAATGAACTTGAGTTTTACTATGCTTTAAAGAATGAAGTTAATGATAATGAACCTGTTCTTTTAAATATAGATGGTCTGACAGAAGGTCTTGACAAAAGAATGAAGGAGCAGCGTCTTACTGTTAAACAACTCATTGAAGCTGGTAAAATAACTTCTGAGAATCTTGAGAATATGAGAACTCTTGATAAGGAAGAAGATTTTGGAGAAGGTACAACTAAGTTAATTATTGGAACTGCTGAATATGCTGTAGATAGAATGAGAATGCCAGCAGATATTGCTGATCAAATAGCTGAAGTTTTATTTTCAACTAAGTGGAAGCAAAAACAAAAGGTAAGCTTTTATTCTCAGTTTGTTCCTGAAAATAATGAAGTTCAGTTGTCTCCTAATATGCGTAGACATAGCATTATACCAACTCCTGCTACTAAGGGTCAGAAAGGTTATGTAACAATTGAAATTTATTCTAAGGTAAAATTAAAACCAGAAGATTTAATTCATACTATACGAATTGATGACTCAGGTATTTCTGAACTACAAGGTAGTGAGTATGTTAAAGCAACTGAAGATACTGCAAATACATTAAAAGAAGCCTTTGCTGATGCTTTAAAGAGAGCTTATGTAGAACCTAATGTAGGTGCAACTTACATGAGTTTTCCTAAAGATCTGTTGACTAATCCTGAAGATTTTCAACTATATGATATCCAAAAGCAAAAGTTTATTGCTGATAACTATCATGACTTTATCATGGATGCTGAAGTTATATTTCTTCCAGAAACCAATGGTGCTTTAAATCAACAGATTATATTTAGCTTACCTACAGATGCTTCCAACTTCTTTAAGAGTGAAGAGGATGAAACTTCTACAGATGTAGAAGAAGATGACGCACCAATTGAGAATACACCTGAGAATAATGCAGAGGAAGTTAAAAAACAAATAGATCAAGGACCTAATTCAGAACAAGGTGGATTTCAATCAGGAGAAGATTTAAGTGATGATGATATACTTGGTTTTAATAGATCTGGTAAATTAAAGAATGATAAAGTTACTCCTGAAGAAATAGCTGCTGCTGAAGAATGGTGGAAGAATAGCGATTTAGGTAAAGGTTTGCAAAAATACATTTCTTTAAATCAAGCTGCAAACATAGTTAACTCAGATGCATATGCAAACTTTGTTGTAAATATGTCGAGGTTAGCTAATCCTGAAATGTTAGGTACAATTAATCTTAATACTAAAGGTACTATGGTTGATGTGTATCATGAGGCTTTTCATGGATTTACTCAGCTATTTCTTACCAGAGCTCAAAAGAGAGCTTTGTATTCAGAAGTAATGAATTATACTGATGCAAAAGGTAATCAACCTTACTTAACAAAAAGTGCTTTAGAAATAGAGGAGTTACTAGCAGAAGACTTTAGAACTTACATGAAGAATCAGAATTCAAAGAAAGGTGCTCCTGTAAGAAATACATTATTTAGAAGAATATTAAACTTTTTAAAAACTATCTTTAATAAATTAAGAGGTAAAACTCCTAATCAACCTTCTATAAAAGAAGTTAAAGTAGATATGATGTCTGTTCCTACAGTAAAAGAACTGTATGAGAATTTACGAATGGGCAGTCTAGAGTTTTTAAATAAGTATGAAGCTTCTATTGACAATGCAAGATTCTTTTATTTAGAAAGAGGTCCTCAGTTTGTAGACAAATTAGGAAGAGAAAAAAATAGAAGACAAGCATTAAGTGCTCAAGATGGTAAACTTGTTTCTGAATCTATGGATTCTATTATATCAGATCTTATTGATGTAATATATAACAAACAAGTATCACTACAACCTGAGTTACCCAAGCTTATAAGACAGCAAGAAAAACTAGCAGAGTCTTTAGAAGGTGTTGAAAAGGAACAAGCATTAGAAAAACTTAAAAAACTACAAGCAGCTATTGCTACTCCTACAAATCTTAAGAAGCTTTCACTGCAGATGATGTTAGATACTAACATGCGGTCTAAGTTATATACTTGGGTTAAAGGTGAATTAGTAAAAAGACATGCTCAGATAGCCACGGATTGGGCAAACTCAACTGATAATGAGTTTATGTTAAGCGCAAAGCCTAAAGAAGGTCAAACAGATATTGAAGCTCTTGCAGAAAAATCTGTAGTTGTACTTGAGAAAGAAGATGGTAGAAAGAAGTATGTATTACTAAGATCTCAAATAGATTCTTTTGATCAGCTTAATCCTAACTTAAAAGAAGAAAGAGTTAAAGGCGAAAAGTACTATGACATTAGTATTACAGGAGATTACTTTGTACATAAGACTATTAGAAATGCTGAAGGTGAAGCGGGGTTTGCTGAAATTATAGTTGTATCAGATGTTGCTGATGCCAAGAAACAGTATGATAATTACAAAAAATCTGGTGCTAAATATAAAACTATTGCTGTAGATAAATGGGCTAAAATATTTGAAGAAATAGAAAATAGAAAACCTAAAAATCTTACTACATCCCAAGAAGCTATATTTAACAATCTAAGAATATTGTCTGCATCTATTGATCAATTTGGAGATCCAAACTATCTAAAAAAAGGAGTTGCACCAAGGGGTATGATTGCCTATCATATTATGAATTCTGATTTTGAAATTGGAAGAAAGAAATACTTTGTTGTAGAAGTTGAAGATGACGGCAAAGCTGAGATTGTAGATGAAGCAGATGAAACTATAGACGATGTTTTAGCATTAGATGGTACATTGGATAGTATAAATCCTGAACTATATGATAATAAAAAAAGTGTTTTAGAATTAGCTGATAAAGAGGTAGTATATCTTTTAAAGTCTCTGCATGAAGTAAAGCTTGACAAGAATGGTGAGCCGCTTAGATATAAAAGTGGTAAGAATAAAGGCAAAATTATTTATGCTGAAAATCAATTAGGGTTTAAAAGAAGAGCTAGTTTTAGAAAAACATGGAATGTAGTATCTAAAACTATTACTGCTGTACAGTCTAGACAGAAAGCTTTTGAATTACTTAAAGAAGAGGCCAAGGTTTACCCAGAGTTAAATCAACTTATTGAATCTAAGTTACCTTCTCCAGAAGGTATTAATAATACTTTTGCAATGAGTATGTCAGCTTCATTTTGGAAAACTTTTTCTAAACCAAAAGCTAGCTTTAAGCAGTTGCTTATATTACAAGAAACTGATGACCAAGGAAATATAGTTGATGTAAACTTTACTGTAACAGAGTCTACGGCAGATATAAGAAAGGTTCAACTTCAGTTTGAATCATTCTTTAAAATGGGACTTAGTAGGCATGTAAAACTATCTGATAAAGGAACTGCATCTTTAAATACAATAAAACTTTTAGAAGAACTTAATGCAGGAGTTGAAGCGGGGGCAGGAGGAGCCTTGTTAACTAAAGATTTTTTATTTGCATTAGGTATAAGATTAGACAATACTAAGTTAATTAATGAGGAGATTGTAAAACCTGAATTCCAAAAACAGGTTTCTGAGATAAAAAGATTTGTAGAAGAAATAGCGGATTTAAAAAGTAAAAAAGATTTAACAGATGATCAGAAAAGACTTGTAAGATCTTTTGAAGCTAATCCTGTAAGTATACTTAAAAATAAAGGTAGGAGGGTAGACATAGCATTACTTCCTAGTTATAAAGATCAAGCTAACTTAAGAGTTGATACAGCACTAAATTATATTACACAAATACAATCTAAATTTGGTTTTGATTCTCCAGGACAAACTTTAAAACTACCAGATGGAAACAAAGCATACTCTGTGATAAATCATATGTCTTTAACTTCTTTACTTGACGGTATTAACAGTGTTGAAACCTTAAAAGATTTATGGACTAATGATGAGTATAAAGATTATATGGGCCATTTAAAGCCTAGCAAAAACTTTTTTACTGAAAGATCTAAATTAATAGACTCCATATTTGCTAGAAAAGGAGATAGAAAAAGAAAGGGAGAGCTTAATATTATAACGTTGGCAGGTTCTGAAATCATTGATGATACGGGTCTTGAAGAAGGTTTAAACACAGCAGACTTGACAGCACTTGATAAATTTTATCAAGAACTTAATATGTCACTAACTAGTGGTATAGTAGAGTTTGTTAGACATGCAGAAAAAAAGCTAGCATATTCTATTATGCCTACGTCTAAAGCTACAGTAATGACTGATAGCGGTATAAAAGCTAAGAAGTCAGGAAGCCCTTTATGGATTGATATAGATAAGTTTGATTCTAAAGATGGTGAAGAGGTTGCTATAGAAGCATTTTTGTTAGATTATATTGCAACTGAGTTTGATAGAATGCAATTCTTTGCACAAAATCCAGAAGTTTTATTGACTACAGAGGGTTATAATAGACCTTTAGTCAGTACAGGTGGTAAGACTAGAGCAGAGATAGCGAAAAATGTAAAAAAGGATTTTGAAACAGGAAATCTTTCTGGTCAAAACTTTACTCTTACAGATGACTTATTATCTGATGCTACTCATAAAACGTTGAAGAAATTAGCAAATGATGTAGAGTTTAAAGGTGATGTAGTAGACTATATAAAAAATGATGGTAAGCTTTACTCAGAAATTAAAAAGTCTATTGTAGATTACTTTCAGGATAGAACTGATAGTATGACTGATAACTTCTTAAGCAAAGTACCATATCAAGCAAATCAAAATCTTTTTGGTTTTGCAATGGATGAAGAATATGTGGGTAATAGAACTATAGAAAGTGTAATGAAAGCATATCTTTATAATGATTGGATTTCTAAGTTTGAAATGTTTAATCTTGTAAATGGTGATGCTGCTCAGTTTGATCATGCTAAAGAGGCTGGAACAAAAAGAGTTCCTGGATCTACATCTAATGGAGATAGCTTTCTTTATGATAAATATGCTCAAGAGTTTATGAGTGATGTAAATGGGTTTAATGCAACTACATACTCAAGCCTACAGTTTGGAAAACAATTAACTTTTGATGGTCACTTAAATACAACAGTAATTGATGATCCAATAAGGTCATCAGTATATCTTGATGATATGCGAGCTGCTTGGGAAAAAGACTATATTGCAAATGCTAAAAAAGCAGGTAAAACTTTATCTCAGAAAAAACTTAAGGAGCTAGTTGATAAAGATTCTAGTCCTTATGAAGCAATGCAAGAAGCAGATGGTGCAGCCTACTTAACTTTAGATGCATATAGAATGCTTAAGTTTTTAGGAAGCGAATGGAGTGAAGCTCAAGAAGATTTATATCAAGATGTAATAAATCCTGATGTAGAAGTTGACTCTACAAAAGTAAGTGAGTTTTTTCCAGTCTATAAGTTACATTACTATGGTCCAGTAACAAATGCAAAAATAGCTACCACAGCCATGTATAAGTTTGCTGTTGCACCTATAATACCTTCAATTGCTATTCCTGGTACTCAGATGCATGCCCTACAATCAAAGATGATAAATGACGGTACTCATATGACAGTATTTAGTTCAGGATCAAAAGCTGCATTCTTAACTCAAGAAGAAGGAAACATTGATAATATATTTACTGAGAAATCTAATTTTGATTTTAAAAATGTCAATCAAGATGCAAAGTTAAAAAACAATAGATTGCATGTAAGATATTTAAAAGATGTAACTAAGGTATCAAGTACGCTAAAAAACTATATTACATTAGGTACTCAAGATAGAGTAATTAATGTAAGTACCTTATTTGATATGGGTAAATATCGAAGTAAAGCAAAAGCAATACTTGGTAAAGAGTATCAAGAAGCAGTAGATAATTTAACAGATATATATAAAGAAGAATTTTTAGATAAAGTTGGTTTTACTTTTAAAGATGGTAAATACCAAGGAAAGTTAACTAGTCTTATTGAAGTAATTAGACAAGATCTGGAGCTTAAAGGTATTTCTGAACAATTAATATCAATGTTAGATGTAAGTCTAAGCGATCATCTCAAGCATGATTTTTCTATTATTCCTGTATCTGATGTTGTTGAATCAATTATTGTAAATAAAATAACTAAAGCTATTGTAAATCAAAAGACAAAGGGTGAATCAGATGTTCAAGTCCCAAGTACTTTTTATAACGGCCTTTGGGATCAAATGATATATGAGGGTGGTAAACCTACTAAACAAGAAATGTCCATGTATAAAACATTGGCATATCAAAAAGAGTTTTTAGGTTCTAATAATCTTAAATTTTATCAACAAACTGAAAGTGGAACTCTTCTCGCACATGTAGCTAAAGGTCTCAATGGAGATTTTTTAAACCTATTAAACATTGAGGATCCAGAATTTAAAGGGCAAAGAATAGGTGATCATATAGATGGCGGAAGAGAAAGATTAAATGTTTTAATAAAAGAAACTAATTTTAGAAATGAGCATATAGAAAAACTCACAATAGCAGGACCAAGAATACCAACAGATGCAATTAACTTGAAGGAGGCTTTTGAAATATGGCACTTTACAGATGCATCATTAGGTAATACAGTTATTGTACCTACAGAGATTGTAGCTAAAGCTGGATCTGACTTTGATGTTGATAAATTATTTTTCTCATTTCCTAACATTGAAAAGGATGGTTCTTTAACTAAAGCTGTACCTGATTTTAAAAAGAAAAGAGAATCATTTAGAACTAAGGGTCAGCGTATGCCTGGTAGATTAATTCAACAACAAAAAAGATTTTCTCAAAATGAGTGGATTCGTACTTCAGTTGCAATAATAAAAGATCCATCAAACTACGGACCTTTAACTAAACCAACTAGTGACTATCATTTAAAAGATGAAGTAGTAAGATTTTATGGTAAGCTCGGTACAGTATATGATCCTTTAACTCAAAATACAAATAGCACTAGAAAATCTATGAGTCCTAGTAGACTTATGGAGGCTGAGTATAACTTAAATAAACATAAAGAATTATTAGGTGGTAACAGACCTTTAGGTATTTTAGCCAAAGCTGTAAAACAACATGAACTATATAAAAGTATTGGGGCAAAGTTTCCTTTAAACTACAAGTTCATACCTAATGAAAGAAACTTAAATGGTAGATATAATTCTGAAATACAAAGAAGTTTTATTTTAAATTTTGATTACAACAAAACTGATAAAGGTAATATATCATTAGGTAATCATCTCAATGTTGATGGAGAAGTGATTGGAGATATACTCTCACATTATTTACAGGCAATTCTTGATAGAGCAAATGATTCATTTGCAAGTAGAGCTAATATAACTAAAGAAGCGTTGCCCGTATTAATTAGATTAATTCAGTCTGGAGTTTCTAAAGAAGCTGCTGTTGCATTTGTAAATCAACCTTTAATTGCAGATTATATTTTAAGAAAGGCTGAAGCATCAGGTTTTATACAAAAAGGTTTGATGGGAGTTAGAGAAAAAGAAATCTTTGACGGAATGGGTACTGATGTAGATTTTGAAGAAAGTGCTGTTAAAGCCTACCAAGATGCATTAATATATTCTAATTCAAAAAGAGTAAATGAAATATTAACAGATTTAGCCAAAACTCATCCTAATGCCCAAGTCAGGGTTACATATATGGAATCAAAGGATGGTAAGAAAAGGGAAAAGGTTATTAAGATTTACAAGAGTGTAAAAGCAGTTCCAAAGTATATGATGCCTAGATATTTTAAAAATATAGAGGTTAAGCTTGCGCCTAAAATAGGTTTGTTGAATCAATTTGAATCTGTATATAAAGATAATTTTGCTAGCAAAGACAGTATGAACTTAGGCGCTTTAAAGTATCAACATTATTATATATCAGAATATTTTAATAAAGGTGAGCAGTTTACAGGTCAGCAGTTAGAAGATTTGATTAATAAAGAAGATAAGGGTACTACGGAACAACTTGCACTATTAGCTCATTTCTTTCAAATAGAAGATCAGTCTATGGGAATGGTTGAGTTAGAACAGGCGTTTAACCCAGATACCGCTGGATTAGATACATTAGTTGGAGTATTAACAAGAAAAGCCCGTATAGATAAGTTATATACTAATTCAAAAGTTGACAAAGAAACTTTGGACAGACTTATAAATGAATCAATTATATCTTCAACTTATGAAACTCAATTGTATCAAGATATTGCTGAACCTTTATTTGATCTAAGATTAAATTCAAAAATTACATCATATATTACAAAGTCACTTATAGATGATAAAGCTATAATTACTAAAAAGTTTGGTTTTAGAGAAAGAGAAAAGGGTAGGTATGTAAATGCATTTAATAATACACTAGTTGACTTTATCTATCAAAATACAAAGTCTAATTTTACAGATGAGAATCAATTGCCAGTTGAGCTTCCTAAAACAATTGGAGATAGAGTTGTAGAAAAATTTAAAGGAACTTTAAAAGATCCTATTCAAATAACTGATACTACTATTAAAGTGGACATGAATAGTTTAAAAACTTTGTGGGGTGGCGGTAGTAAAAACTTAAGACAAAGGGCCTATCTTACAAATGCTAAAGAAGACTATGCTTTATCTTTTGCTGCTAGAGGTTTAGATACATTTGAGCCTAAAGAGAATCCATTCGATACATTAGATTCTTTTGCAAGATATATGGTTCAAAAAGAAGTTTTATATAAAGATTATAAAAAAATAGATTTTGCTTCAAATAAAGCCTATGAACAATTTATATCTAAGAAAGCATTAGTAGATACATATAACTCAGCTTATATTAGAGGAACAACTAAATACTCTTATACAAGAGATGTTCTAAATATAATTAAGAATAATCAAGATCTCTTAAATGAGTATCCTGTATTGAAACAACTTGGTGAATCCTTTATGGGTAGAAGCGTTATAGATGAAGAAAATCAAGGAGGTTTATCTTTATTAGAGCTTAAGGATAAAAATATAATTGATTCGGTAACAGCTGGTGTATATTTTAAAAATATTAAAGATTTAGGTAATCGAGATATAACTAAAAAGAGCACAGGTAGAAATGCAAACACAAGTGATGAAATATCTGCAATATTTAAAGATTTTTCTATGATGATGTTTTATCAACAAGGTGTTGGTAGATCAGCATTATCTTTTTCTAATATTTTAGATGGTGAGCAGTTTGCTAAATTTATGAATGATTCCGTAAATACATTTATGTCAAAAGTTTTTACTGAAAAAAATGAAAAAAACTTAGAAAAACTTTTAGATTTTATAAAATCTTCAGTGCTTAATTCTAAAGGTTTTAAAATGTACAATCAATCTTATGAAATGTTTTTAGGTAAAAATATGGAAAGCGCTTCTACATTACCTGAAAATACTGGTGTAAAAAGTTTAGATGATTTAGCAAAAAAATATAATGTTGAAAAATTAAAAGGTAATGTACAATCTGCAATGGTTTTCTTTTTAGAAAGAGCTCAATTACAAACAGAATTACAAGAAGCAACAGCTAGAATAACAAATGTTAAAGAAGAAGAAGAAGAAATAATTTTACCTGTTGAAGTTGTAGAAGTAAGCGCTGTAATTCAAGATTTGTATGATAAATGGAGCGATGAAATTAAAACTAAAGTTGGTATGACTGTACAAGAGTTGCAAACAGAGTTTAATAATGAAGGTGTGAGAGCTGGTGCAGATGAAATCCAGTTTATGAATACTAAATGGAATAACTGTAAATAATAAAAGATGAGTTGTATAAATAAAAATCTTAAAGAATGGAAATCTTTAGACTCTAGATATGGAGATTTTATGGCTGAGCTTTTAGTAAGAAGTCATCCTAAAAATAAATACTTAAATGAGCAAAGTGATAACTTTTATATACCCACTTTAAAAGAAACTATTAAAAAACTTAGAAGTCAAGTACCTGCTTCAGCTAAAAGAAAAGTTCTTAATCAACTTGATATAAATCCTTATACAAAAGTAGAAACTTTAGCATCTTATTTAACTGGTTTTATACATAAAGATAATGTAAGATATGGAGGTGATTATGTAATTAATGTTGGTAATAAAAATGGAAATGAATTTGCTAAAAAAGATATTTATCAACCAGCAGTTAAGTTAATAAATGAGCTCAAAGAGTTGCATCCTGATATATTTAAAACGCAAAGAACTTATGATGGCAATACTTTTAAAGTTTTTATTACTCCTAAAGTGCAAGTTAAACAAAAAGATTTATTTAAATCTCCATCAATGGAAAATGCAATAGAAACATTAAAATATTTAACTTCAGAATTAGGTTATCAACCAAATGTTTTTGATATTGGTAATCAAAGATGGATAGAAGCTGGTACTAATTTATATAATTTAGTAAATAAAGATACTGAAACTATAGTAGGTAATACTATAAACCTTGTATCTGGTGTAGAGCAAGAAAAAGAATCAACACCTATAGATGAAGAGATTGCTTCTATGGCTATTGCAGAAGTAGAAAGTCTTTCTAAAAATGAAGGTTTTATTGCATTTGCATCTTTTAAAGGATACAATGTAGATCTTATATTGACTAATATGAGAGAAGCAGCAAGTCAAGAAGAATTAGATGTTGAGTTAGTAAAAATTAAAAAATTATTCTGTTAAGTTATGGCAAGTTGTCCAAATGAAAGTTCAAAAGAGTGGAAAGATCTCATGAAATATCATCAAGGTAATAGAGACCTTGTAATGAGAGATTGGTATGCATATGGTTATGGAGAAATTAAAGATTTTCCTAATTTAAATACTGAAACTGTTAATGAAGAAGTTGATGAGGCTAATGAAGCTATCAAAGAAGTAAATGCAGAACAAAAATCTGAAGAAACTAGTTTGCAAAAATTAATGGAAAAAACAGTTTTGCATGTACAAGGTAGAATAGATGTTTTAAAAAGACAAAAAGAACCTAAAGAAGCTGCAATACAAAAGTTAAAAGATCTTTCTAAAAATATGAAAGCTGCTCAAGAAGTAGAATCATTGACAATGTTTATTAATGATGTCTATTCAACTTCAATTCAGCTAAAAAATAAAATGAAAAAGTTGTTAACTGATCTTGAAAATCCAGATATTGATTCAAAAGACTTATTAAGAACTATGGCTGTAATGAATGAATTTGCTTATGGTTATAATTTATTAGATGAAATAAGTGTTACAGATATTATTGATTATTTTTCAGTAACAGAAAAAGAAGCAGCTAAAATATTTGAAAAAGACGATCAAGGTGAATCTAAATTATCTACAGAACAAAAATTAAAAGAAGCAATTTCAATAAGAGATACAATTAAATTAAAGATTATTGATGCGGCAATACCTCTTTTGGCTAAATTTTTAGTAAGCTCTAAGTCAACTTATTCTGATAAAAATGTTATTCAAGCTATTGAAACACAACAAGCTAGAGCAAGAGTTTTTTTATCAGAAATTGCTGCATCAGAAAGTCCTAGAAGAAAAAAAAGTCTTGAAAAGCAATTAAAAAACGTAAATAAAAATATAAAAGCATTACAAGTTAGATCTGTAGATGAAGAAGGTATGATTAAAATACTTAGACAAGCTGCAGTAGAAGAAGGACCTTTTGAATATTGGATTGGGCCTTTAATTAGCTCTCCAGATAGTGCTATTGCTTTATTTGCAAAATCAGTTAAAGATCAAATAGAAATAGCAAAACTAAAAGATATAGAAGCATTGCGTACAATAGGCAAATCTTTTGAAAAATACTTACCTGAAGCACCTGCTAGTAGAGATAATACTAAAAAATTTAATGAAGGTATTTTTGAAATAATAGAAAAGCCTGTAAAAGAAAATGGTATAGATAAAGTTGACGAAAAAGGTGATCCTGTTACAAGAGAAGTCGTAAAGTTTGTAACAAAATATGACTTTAAGAAAAGAAATGAAGCATATGCTACGTGGAGAAAAAGTAATCCTATACCTTTTCCAGATTTAGCATATGGTGAATTAAATGCTATTCAAAAAAAAGAAAGAAAAGCTTGGAGTAAAAAACAAAGATTAGAAGTAACTGATAAAATTTACGAATCTTTATCTGCATCTGAAATAAATGAAATTGATGCAAAAAAATCTTCTGACTTAAAAAAAGATTTAATAAGTAAAGAAGAATATGATTATTGGAGATCAAATATAAGATATAAGCAAATTAGAAGATTAAAGTTTGTAAACCCTGCTTGGTCTGCAATGTATGATAAAAAAGATAATCCTATAAATGCTAGAGGTGAGTATCATAAATCTTTAACAGAAATGTATTATAATGCACAGTCTTTAATTCCTAAAAATCAAAGGCCAGGATCAACTATTCCAGCTATAGGAAAAAAAGATTTAGAAAGATTATTAGATGAAGGTTTTTTAGATCTTGCAAAAACTAATATAAAAGAAGCAGGTAGAATACAATCATATGATACAGAACTTGCTTTACAAACATCAACAGGTGGCATTAAAAAATTCTTACCAATATATTATGTTCAAGATATAAATATTAAAGATGTAAGTTTTGATTTAGCTAGCTCTGTTCTTTTGTTTAATTCTATGGCAAATAAGTATTCTGCTATGGAAGATATTCATTCTGAAATATCTTTAATGCAAACAGTAGTCACTGCAAGAGAAAATCCAATATTTAATAAAGATTATAGTAAAGTTAAAGATGCATTTGCTAAACGATTTGGTTATGAAAAATTTATAACAAAAAATGGAGAAAGTTATTCTAAAAAACATTTAGATGCTTTTATTGATATGATTGTATATGGTGAAATGCAAAAAGCAGAAAACTTAGGTTTAGCAAATTTATCTGCAACTAAAGTTACTAATACAATTACAAGTTTTTCTGCTATTACTTCTATTGCAGCAGATTTACTAAAAGGTGTTGCTAATAACTTGCAAGGTAATATTCAACTTAGTATTGAAGCAGCAAGTGGACAGTACTTTAATTATAGTGAATTTTTAAAAGGTAAAAAAGATTTTGCATTAAATTTACCAGGTGTCTTATCTGATTTTGGTAAAGTTGCTCCAGAAAGTTTTATGGGAATGTTAGGTCAGTTATATGATCCTTTACAAGGAAATTTTGCTGATAAATATGGAAGAATAGTAACAGGAAGTGTGCTTAATAAACTAGCAAGAGTTGATACATTGTTTTTTAATCAGCATTTTGGTGAATATGAAATTCAATATTCAACAATGTTATCATTAATGAACAGGCAAAAAGTTAAAGATAAAGAAAACGGAAATGAGATTTCATTATATGATGCTCATCAAAAATACGGAGCAACTGCAGAAGCACTTTATAATAATGTTGAATATATAGTTGAAGATAAAGAAGGAAATAAAACTTATAGAGAATTTACAGAAAAAGATAGAAGAAGTTTTCAAGATAGACTTCATGCTTTAAGTAAAAAAATGCATGGTATATATAATAGTTTTGACAAAGGTGTTGCTCAAAGACATTCTCTTGGTAGACTAGCTCTGATGTATAGAAAACATATGTATCCAGGTTTTAAAAGACGTTATCAAAATTTTGCTTTTGATGAAGAACTTGGTGACGTAGTAGAAGGATATTATAGGACTTTTTGGAGTACTTTTATTAAAGATATGAAGACTTATAAATTAAATATTGCTAAACAATGGAGTACTTATGACAATCAACAAAAAGCGAATATTAAAAGAGTTTTAGCTGAACTTGGAACTATATTAGCAATATATGCTCTTATAGTAATGTTAATGAACATGGGTGATGATGATGATGATTTAAAGGATAGTTATTTATATAGTTTTCTTTTATATGAAGCAATTAGAATGAGATCTGAAACATCTCAGTATTTAAATCCAAAAGATGCTTATAGAACAATAAAATCTCCATCTGCAGCTCTATCAACTGCAAGTAGGGTATTTAGGTTTGCTAATCAATTGTTGCCTTGGGAGATTACAGAAACTTATAAAAGAAAACAAGGTATTTGGGAAAAAGGTGATAATAAAGCTTATGCTTATTTTATTAAAATGATTGGTCTACCAGGTTATAATATAAGTCCAAGAGAAGCAGTAAAGGTTTACGAAAGTTTAACATCTATATAATGAATTGGGAAATAACTTTAGCTTTTCATTGGCCTCATGATAGGTTTGCTATTGGATGGGAGTACATTGGCCCTTCTAAAGATCAAAATATAGATACAATTACTTTATTTTTATTAATATCTACGATTTCTATTAACTTGCACAGGTAAAAAAAAAGGGAGACAGCCTAAGCTATCTCCCTTGTGGTTATTCATATTAGTTTATGCAAAATCAAAATCAAAATCTCCTGATTGAATATCCTCTTTTTCTTCATCTTTTACAATTGGTGTAAAATCTAAATCAAAATCTGGTTCTCCTTTAAGAGTATCATCTATGTTCTCATCGCTAACTGAATTATCAGCTGCTGCTTCTTGTGCCATTTGCCTATCAACAGCTTCTTGGCCTTTGATTATATCTGCAGCTTCTGCATCACTAATTTCTGGACATGAATTCATATCATCTGACCCTAGGGGCATTGACGGTTCATCACATACTTCAGCCACTGCAGATTCATCTTCCTTGATACGTTCTGCAATTTGATCTTCATCATACGTAGGTAAAGGTATACCATCATCATCAAATTCAACATCTACAAGTTCTTCTTCTAGTTCAGTCTCAGCATTCATTGCTTCTTCTTCATATTTAGCTTCAGCTTCAGCAATAGAATCCTCTAGATCTACCTGCGCGGGGTCCTTGGTCTCTTCTTCTGAATTCTCAGGTATTGTATCTACAGTGGATTTATTATCTACTGTAGTTTCATTAACCTCTCCGTCTTCTACTTTGTTAAATTTAAACGTATCACTAATAAACCAGTGTAGAACTCTCTGATCCTCCATCCAAGTCTTTGGATGTGATTGCTGTAGAGCAATAGTAACAAAGTTGTAGAACTCCCACAATGTACCTGGTTCAGAACACTTATAAGTTGGTCTACTCATCTGCTGCTTAATCATACTAGCCTGTTCGGTAGTCAAGATATCATGTTCAGCAAACAGCATACCTAGTATCTGTGACTGCTTTCTAATATCTAGCTTGATCTTTTTCATAGACTCTTTATCAGAACATAGCTGTTCATAATACACTTTAGCTAGCTTTACTTGCTGATCTATTGTTTCCTTAGTTTCTGTATCTGCAGAACCTGTGTGCTTTCTTGCCCAGGATCCCATATCTCCACAAACTAAACTTGTATTGTTTACATTATGGATTGCACCAACTCCACATTTAAACCTCATTTGTTTATTATAACTGTTTGACCATGCAAACATCATTGACAACTCTGGATCATCTCCAAAGTTCAAAGTATATATAGCTGAAGCTATGTTACCATCATGTGTGGCTCTATAGTTTTCAGCCGTTATACTAAATCCAGCATCTTTTAATGCTTCAGTTGACAAGTCCATTACAGACTTGTGACTTATTACAGTATACGAATCAGCATGATTTGGAAGTGTAACATCTATTAGATCTTGTCTTCCGTAACTTTTGATTTTTCTAGGCATATTAAAATAATTCTAATTGATTTGTTTTTGGCTCAAGAGCTTCTATTTCTTTCTTGGCCTTTTTAATATAGAAATCATAATTGATATCATATTCTTCAAATGGTTTCACTATATAATCAATAAACATAGTTTGTAACCATTTACCTGCTTCTATTTGCGCAACTCTTCCATCTATACTGTGTACTTTGACAGTCTTGGAACCT
>ERZ1039804.322-NODE-322-length-31285-cov-7.683958_pt1 | contig 31285 bp, 29 predicted proteins | sample MGYA00383089_ERZ1039804 | MGnify/ENA primary metagenome ERZ1039804 (study PRJEB29581, sample SAMEA5548359) | metagenome | biome: marine; feature: coastal; material: water | depth 1 m | study: Short-term variability in the microbial, nano- and picoplankton dynamics...
TTGTGTTTGTATAATAAACAAGTGTTTAAAAGATACAAGGTGATGTTTAGAATTTAAGAAAACGATAACGGTAAATAACAAAAAAACCCACTGATTGTCAGTGGGTTTTTGTTATTTATTTTTAAAAAAATAAGTTGAGACTATAAGCTTACAGATTCAACTTCCTTTACCTCTGGGAACATTCTTGTAAGTAATCCTTGGATACCTTGTTTTAAAGTTACTGTGGATGATGGACAACCAGAGCAAGCACCTCTTAAGGCAACATGTACGACTCCTTCTTTAAACTCAACAAAATCAATTGATCCACCATCACTTTCAACAGCAGGACGAATATATTCATTTAAGGCATCAATTATCTTCTCATCCAATTCACCTGTAGAGACGTTAAACTTGACCTCTTCACCTTTTTTATCGGCTAATTGGTCAGATTTAATAGCGTGCGGTTGCAGGGCGTCTTTTTTGATAATCTCTTTGTCATTTTTTAAATAATCAGAAATGAAATTACGTGTTTCCATAACAACCATATCCCAATCAATTTTATCGTTTTTTGTTACTGAAACGTAATTGCTAGAAATAAAAACGTTCTCTACAAAGGGGAAGTTTAAAACGGCTTCAGCTAAGGGAGAATTAGTTGCATCATCACTGCTTGAGTAGTCTAAAGGGGCACCCGGGTTAAGAACTTTATTTGCAACAAATTTCATAACGTCAGGATTGGGAGTCATTTCCGCATATACTGTTATTGGTACTTGACGAGCAGCCATAATTCTTAATTTTTTACAAAGTTAATAAAGCTAGTCTTTTAGACCAATTTTAATCATTGAATTTAACGATATGTTCTTCATTGATTTTAGGTACAAAAAAGACTCCTAAAAAAGCGGCTTTAAATTTAAAGAAATAATAAATCTTACAAGTCGACTTTTCCGTTTGATAAATTGTAAAAAGCACTCACAATTTCAACACCTTCATTTTTTACAGCATCGCTAATAATTGATGATCTTGTTATTAAATTTTTAGCTGAAAACTGAGCATTTACTTTAACAACTTCGTTTATATCAGTTGATCCTGATTGCGAAATAGCGGGTTTAATTTCAGCCAATAAGTGATCTAGGCTTTCACTTCCGCCACCATTTGCCAAGGCAGCCCCAACCGCGCCACAGCTTTCATGCCCCATTACAACAATTAATTTTGTTCCTAGATGTGCAATTGCGTACTCGATAGAAGCAACTGTTGATTTATTAGCAATGTTACCTGCAACTCTAATTACAAATAACTCACCTAAGCCTGTATCAAATGCTAACTCAGGAACAACACGAGAATCTGCACAACTTAAAATGATTGCCCATGGAGCTTGTCCTTCTGTTAAACTTTGAATTCTTGCGGAGTCTTGATTGCTTCTTTCAACTTTTCCTTCTACAAACCGGATATTTCCAGCCTTTAAATTTTGTATTGCATCTTTAGCTTGCATAATGAGCGTTTAAATTACGTAACGATAATATTAAGATAAAAGTTTAGGAAAGTATAAATAAAATGTTGCTAGTTAGATTTGTTAAATGAGCATATAAAAAATACTGAGAGATTTACCTCAGCTTTTTTATGGTAATTCAAATAAAATTATAATTTGTACGATAATCCTAAAGTGATAATTTCTTTAAATTGAGTTCTTGGTCCGTTAACTTCATTAATTCCGTCTCCGTCATCATCTCTAGTAATTTTAGCATCGTCATCATAAATAAGGTTCGTGTTAATACTAACAGTAATTAACTTATTGACTTTCATTAAGATCATTAAATCCCAGTTAATATCAATGTTTTGGGGATTTTTCAAATAATTAGAGAATAAGCCTAAAGTAGTTGTTAATTTAACATTCTCCATGATGTTTTTTTGGTAATTAGCACGTATATACCCTCCAATTTCATGTCTAACATGTTTTCCTTCACCAACACCAAAAGCACCTGCATCGGCTAGTTTTTCGTCTAAAACAAAAGTTGACTTAGATGTAATAGGAGAGAGAAATAAACCTAAAACATCTTTATGTTTGTAGTTCATTCCTCCGGCACCTAATAAATAACCAGGTGCCATAAATGAAGATATTGAAACGGAATCGTTTGGATAGTTATATCCGTTAGCAAATTGGGTTTTAAAGTTTAAAAGTCCTGCATAATACCATTTTTCGGTCGCTTTTAGTCCGTACTTGGATGTTAACTCTATATTATCATCTGTTTTCTGAAGATCCGCCTTATCTTGTTTAAGTAAACCATACCCCAAATTCAATGTGTTTTCCCAAGATGATTTTTTTCCTGTAAAGTTTAAGTGAAAGTTTGTTATTCCATTTACAGAAATAGAATTGTTACCTCCTGCAGCCCAGTTTGATAAAGTTACTTGACTAAATCCAAGGTTAAATAATGCTCCTTTATCCCAAGATTTTACAGTATCCGTTTTCGACTCTATTTTTAAGTTTTTCTCAGCATCTGTAACTTGCGAAAAAGTAGAAATTGTGCATGTTAAAGCTATTGCTATTAGTAAATATTTCATCTTAAAAAGTCTTTGCATTAATTATTTTGAACGTGAACATCCATTTGAGGGTAAGGGATACTTAATCCTTCTTTATCAAATGTCTTGTATACATTTTCATTCATTGCGAAGTAAACACCCCAGTAATCTGAAGCATTAACCCAAACTCTAACGGCAATATTAACCGAACTATCACCTAATTCACTAACTGCAATAAAGGGCTCAGGATCTTGTTTAATTCTTGAATCAATTTTAATAAGGGTACTTAAAACTTCTTTTGCTTTATCAATATCATCACCATACCCAATTCCAAAAGTCCAATCTACTCTTCGAGTTTCTTCCTTTGAAAAGTTTACCATCGAACCAGTTGAAAGTTCGCCATTTGGAATAATAATATGCTTGTTATCTGGTGTTTTTAAAATAGTATTGAAAATTTGAATTTCAAATACACTTCCAGTATGCCCCTGAGCAGTAATTACATGACCAACTTCAAATGGTTTGAAAATAAGAATCATAATTCCACCAGCAAAGTTTTGTAAAGTCCCACTTAATGCTAGTCCAATAGCTAAACCCGCTGCACCTAATATAGCAACGAAAGAGGTCATTTCAACACCTAGCATACTTAATACACTAATAACCAAAAGTGCTTTTAGAGAAATGTCCAACATGCTTCTTAAAAATGGTTGAAGAGAATCGTCAACATTTTTTGAATGCATTACTTTTGCAACAGCCGCAACGAATTTTTTAATTATCCATAGTCCGATGATTAAGGCAAGAATAGCTCCAGTAAGCCGGTAGCCAAAGTCGAGGGCATAAGTTTTAATCAGATTGATTATTTGTTCCATTTTTGCTAAATTTAATTTGGCAAAAATAGGTATATAAATTTGGTTAGAGAATCTTTTATCAGATGAAGAGTAAAAGACAAAACTTATTGACTAATAAATAAATGTCAAATGGGTTAGGAGGGGATTGAGATATAAGAATCCCTTTTAAAAATCCGATTGGACCTTTAAAAGGGATAATTGAATGTTATTTTTTTACTAAAACAATTTTACCAGTTTCTTGGTCACCATCTTCATTAAACAAAATAATTAGATTTGCTTCTTCATTTTTGACATGTAACGAAAATTGAGATCCTTTTCCTAATTCAACATCAAGCTTACCATCTTTAACAGTGTAAGTCCCTTTTCTGTTTCCAACAACAGGCCCTTTCATATTTACGTTACCTTCTTTAAATTCAACTTCACCATCTTTAAACAATGAAACGATTGAATTAATCATTGCAGCGCTTTGAGCATTTAGTTCTGCTTTTCCTTCAATATGTTGTTCAAACTTCCAAGCACCTTCAACATTAATTTTTTTAGCAGGTTCCTGATTACAGGCGGTAAAGAATAAAACCGCCGAAAATAAAATTGTTATTGTCTTTTTCATAATTTGTTTTGATTATATAGTACTACAACACCTTTTTAAAAATAGGTTACACTAAAAAGACAAACTTAATTAGGATTGTATTTCAGTGTTGTAGTTTATTAAAATTCAATTTTTATTGGAACTGTATAAACCACAGGAACTGCTCTATCTAATTGCTTTCCAGGAATCATACTCGGTAATTTTTTCACAGCCGCAACAGCCGCATCATTTAAAACAGGATATTCACCTTTCATTGTTGTAACATCGATTACTGCGCCAGAAGGAGATACTACGAATCGAACATATACTGTTCCTTCATAACCCATATCTCTTGCAATATCTGGCATAACAAAAGCCTCATGAATTCGCTTGTTTAAAAGCTTTCTTGTACAAGCGTTTCTTTGCATATTATTTCCTTCCGAACATTCCTTGTAATGAGGCATATTCTTTACGAAAAATAATGGTGCGGCTTCTACTTCTTCAGTGTCTTCATCTGAAGTATCTTCTTCAATTTCTAATTCTTCGTTATCTTCTTCTTCGAAATCTTCCTCTGGAATTTCAATTTCATCCTCAACAATTTCTAATTCAGGTTCTTTTGGTTGTTGTTTTGGAGGGAGAGTAACTGGAGGTGGAATTTGAATAGGTGGTGGAATTAAAGGAGGTAAATCTTCTTGCATTTCATCAATACTTACTTTGAAATTGTAAGAAACCTTGTCGTAAGATTTTAGAGAGAACGCCACAAATACTAAGCCTGTAATAGCTATAAATCCAAGTGCTAAAAACACTTGTTTAAATTTATCTAGATTAACATTATCGTTTTTTCTTTTTTTCATTTATCAAAATGATTAGTTGTTTGATACAACGCCATACTTCCCTTAAAATTACTAAGTAAATTAATGTGAACGTTTATTTTATCAAATTTTTACAAGCAAAAAGCAAATTTGTATTAATATTAACTACTAATATTGCATTTTTATATAATTTTTAGCCTTTTGGGATATTTGACTTTATGGTAAACAGGTTTTTTCTTTGAATAAGATTTTTAAAATAGTTTGCATTGCAATGTGCTTTTTTTTTGCAACTGGATTTTTCTTTTTTCCAGGTGTTTTCGAAAACAAAGCACAGCTTGCGTTGGTTATTGATTTTTCGAAAAGTAGTGAGAAAACGATAGAATCACTTACTCAAAACTATTGGGAGTTATATACTGAATTCAGAGCTCAAAATCCATTTATAGAAATTGAAATCGCTTTGATTGGTTATTCTCGGAAAGCATTCAACGAGAAGAATAATTATGTGAAAATAATTTCAGATTTTAAAGACCCTCCCGAGGTTGCATTCGAATATTTAGTTCACAATAAAATAGGAAGCAGTGTTGCCGAAAATAATGTTGGTTATGCTTTAGATATAGCCTTACAAGGTTTATCATGGAGTAATAGCGAAGCGGTTAAAAAGCAAATATTTACCATTGGGAATGGTGCTATAAATTCCAGTTTCTCTTTGGCAAAAAAAGTATGTGAAAAAGCTAAAAAACGAAATATTAAGGTTAACTTTTTATATTTACTACAAAAAGACAAAGATAAAAATTTTGGGTTTTGGAAAACCCTTAAAAAAATGTCTGGAGGAAAATTAACAACACTAGTTCCAAAATACTTAGTTGGTAACGGACTTCTTGAAGCTGAAAATAATATTGCAAGAATAATTAAGGAAAATGCGGTTTTAAATAGTACTTATGCCTTTTACGGTGATGGTAAAGAGAATTATGATTTCATGAACGATATAGATTCAAAATCGATTGCGTTAGGGGACCGAGTTATTTCAAACAGAGTCCTTTTTAAGGCAAGTCCATTTTTTCAAGGTAAAAATGCAAATTGGGATTTAGTTGATTTTGTTAACTCTAAGAAGAATCAAGATTTTAATTTAAAAAATCTAAGTGTATTTGGGGATTATAAAAATATGGATGAAACACAATTAAAAAAGTCAATATTGACTTTAGCATCAGCACGGAAATCAAGCTTACAAATCATTAATAAGTTGTTTCAAGAGAATTTACAGATCAATGCATTGCGACCTAAGCAACCGGCTTTTAAGAAAGATTTTTCAGAAACAATTTTATCAATATTTTCAGAAGGTGGATTTTAGTTATATCGATTTAATAATACTTATTCCTGTTGTTTATGGGATTTATAAGGGATTTACAAAAGGGATTATTCTGAGTTTAACTACTCTCATAGGATTAGTTTTAGGAATCTATGGAGGTGTTAAGTTTTCACATTTAACATCTAACTATTTATTTGAAGAACATCAAATAGATATTCCTTTATTGGCATTTGCGCTTACGTTTTTACTCATAATGGTAGGAATGCATTTATTGGGTAAGTTACTCAGTAAGTTTGCGGATATTTTAGCACTTGGCTTAATAAATAATTTGGCGGGAGCTATTTTCGGAGCCGCCAAAGCGGTTTTAATTTTAGCAGTTGTATTGTTGTTTTTCGAAAACATCAATCAAAAGTTTCATTTGTTAGATATAGAAGAAGTGTCAAAATCTGAGCTTTACGGTTTTGTAAAACAAACCTCCGATATTGTTTTCCCATATTTTGAGGAGCTGAAGAATAATTAATTTATCTTTGCTCTCGAATAAATTTTCAAAATTCACAGAATTTAAAATGTTATATAAATTATAATTATGAGCGATTTAGCTGCATTACAAGGAAAGTACGATGAAGCGAAGGCAAGGAACCTAGCTTTAGATATGACTAGAGGTAAGCCAGGATCTGAGCAATTAGATTTGTCTTTACCAATGTTAGATTTAGTAACCTCTTCAGATTATAAAACAATCGCAGGTGGTGACTCTAGAAACTATGGAGGATTGGATGGTATTCCTGAAGCTAAAGAATTATTTAAAGAATTTTTAGAAACTGAATCAACAAATGAAGTAATTGTTGGAGGAAACTCTTCCCTTACTTTAATGCATGATACTATAGCAAGATGTATTTCTCATGGTAACTCATCTTCACCAGTTGCTTGGGGAAAATTAGAAAAAGTTAAATTTTTGTGTCCTTCGCCAGGATATGATCGTCACTTTTCAATTTGTGAGCATTTCGGAATTGAAATGGTTCCTGTTGATATGATTGAAGGTGGTCCCAATATGGATCAAGTAGAGGCTTTAGTTTCTGCTGATGACTCTATTAAAGGTATTTGGGTGGTACCCAAGTATGGTAATCCAACTGGAACATCAGTTTCTGATGAAGTAGTTGATCGTTTAGCAAAAATGTCAACAGCTGCTGCTGATTTTAGGATTTTTTGGGATAACGCATATACAGTTCACCATTTATCGGATGATTTTGATGTAATTAAGAATTTATTTGCTGAATGTAAATCAGCTGGAAACCCTGATAGAGTTTTTGTTTTTGGGTCTACTTCAAAAATTACATTTGCTGGTTCAGGAATTTCGGGGATTGGAGCTTCAGAAAGTAACATTAATTGGATGAAAGGTCATCTATCAATGAGTACAATTGGACCAGATAAAATCAACCAAGTTCGTCATATGAGATTCTTCAAAAACTTTGCAGGCTTGAAAAATCATATGAAAAAGCATGCAGTTTTAATCAAGCCAAAGTTTGATATTGTGATTTCTATTTTAGAATCACAATTAGGAGGAAAGAGTTTAGCATCTTGGACAAACCCTAAAGGGGGTTATTTTATTTCTTTAGATACAAACAATGGATGTGCGAAAAGAGTTGTTCAATTAGCTTCTGAAGCTGGAGTTAAATTAACTGCTGCTGGTGCAACATTCCCTTACAAGAATGATCCAAAAGATAGAAACATTCGTTTAGCCCCAACTTTACCTTCAGTTGAAGAAATTAAGTTGGCGATGGAAGTTGTTTGTTTATGTGTTGAGTTAGCTGACGCTGAGAAAAACGCTTAGTAAATAACATTTTTAATAAAATTGAAAGGCCCTTGGTTTATACTGAGGGTCTTTTTTTATGCTTTTTGATTTATCCGAAGAATCATAATCCGAGTCGCATGTCATCTTTAGGATTGAGCATCAAAATGTTTAGCGCTTAATGTTCAGATAAAAAAGGATATCTTCGTAGTAATGACATTTAAAGAACTAAATTTAGCGCCCGAAATTATTGAGGCAATCAGTTATATGGGGTTTGAGAAAGCTTCTCCAATACAAGAATTAGCAATTCCAGTAGCGATTATTGGTAAAGACTTAATTGCTGTTGCTCAAACAGGAACAGGAAAAACAGCCGCTTTTACTTTACCTATTTTACACAATATTTTAAAAAATAAAATTAAAGGAACAAGTACCTTAATTATTACCCCAACTAGAGAATTGGCAATGCAAATTGATCGCCAAATTCAAGGATTTTCTTATTTCTTAGGCATCAACTCTATTGCTGTTTACGGTGGTGGAGATGCCAACGAATGGGAACAACAGAAGAAAGCTTTAAGAGATGGAGTTGAAGTTATTGTAGCTACACCAGGTAAGTTATTGTCTCACCTCAATATGGCTTATGCAAAAACAGATAAGATTGAACATTTAATCTTAGATGAAGCTGACAGAATGTTGGATATGGGGTTTTTAGATGATATTAAAAAGATCATCAATAAATTACCTAAAAAGCGCCAAACATTGATGTTTAGTGCTACTATGCCTCCAAAAATTGAAGCATTAGCAAGAAGCATTTTGAATGAGCCTGAACAAATAAGTATTGCAATTTCAAAACCTTCTGAATCAGTTTTTCAAGGAATATATTTATGTTATGACAATCAGAAGATTCCTTTGATTAATCACTTAGTTTCTGATGAGAATGAATATAAAAGCATTATTGTCTTTACTTCTACTAAGAAAAAAGTAAACGAAATCGTAAGAGGTTTAAGAAGCAAAAAATATAGAGTAGAAGGGATTTCATCAGATTTGGAGCAAAGTAAGCGCGAAGAGTTAATGAGAGATTTTAGATCAAATAAAATCAGACTTTTAGTTGCTACTGATGTTATTAGCAGGGGAGTAGATGTTCCAAATATAGATTTAGTATTTAACTTCGACGCACCAGGAAATCCTGAAGAATATGTTCACCGAATTGGGCGAACAGGACGAGCAGGAGCTGAAGGTGTTGCTTTATCTTTAATTAATGAACAGGATATGGAAAAGCTTGCAGATATTGAAAAGCTGATCGAAAAGAAAGTATATCGCGCACCCATGCCTGAATTTTTAGGAGATGGACCAAAATGGAAAGATAGAGCACCAAGAAGTAAGAAACCTTTTAAAAAGAACTTTAAAAAGAGATAATAAAAAAAACCCAAGCATTGCTTGGGTTTTTTGTTTCATATGGAGACTTACTAAAGAAGTATACAGGTTTCATCATTAAATCATTGCTTCTTCCAAAAAATTAAATTCGAGATCTAATCTATTGTGGTAAATTTTATTTGATTTAATCAATGTTTTGAAATTCAAACCATTAACACCGATTTTTTCAAATAAGTTAGGTTTAATGCAAAAAAATGAACAAAATGATTGAAAATTAATCTGATTGTTCGTCCATTTCCTTTTAACTATTTGTAGTGAAGTTAAGGTCGTTTTCACGATAAATATTTCAAATACAGCTACTTCGTTTGCATTTTATTTGGAAGTATTTGCCAAGTTAAATGATTAAAGGTTTGACTGCCTAAAATCTCATCTATGTATGAATAAGGAACTTTGCTTGAACAGTTTCCAGGCATCTTGGTAAAGATGCTATTTTGTAATTAATTTGTAAATAAAAATAGGCCAACAAAAGTTGACCTATAATACTATGTGAAAATAATTAAGTGTACTAAGCACACTTAATTTTGACTACTCTTTTTTGATGACGACCACCTTCAAATTCAGTATTGATAAATGTATCAACAATTTGTAACCCTAACTCCTCAGAAATGTATCTTGCTGGAATAGCCAATACATTTGCATCGTTATGTAATCTAGTCATTTCAGCTAAACCAGCTTCCCAACATAAACCAGAACGAATTCCTTGGTATTTATTGGCAACCATATTTACACCGTTACCACTTCCACAAATAACAATTCCAAAAGTAAATTCACCTTTTTCAACACCTTGTGCTAAAGGATGAACATAATCAGGATAATCACAACTTTCGCTTGAATAAGGCCCGAAATCTTTAACTTCATATCCTTCGTTTTGTAGTTTTTCAATCACTTTTAACTTCAGGTCAAAACCAGCGTGATCTCCTCCAATTGCTATTTTCATTTTATTGTGGTGTTGTTTAATACAAAAGTAATTATTTTAGTGCTGTTGTGAGACTTAAAAAACATTTTATTGTAATATGGATATTGATAGGAATTGTTATTACAATACTTCCAATGGCCATTTTTTTAATGAACTTGTGGCTATTAATATTTTTAGTTGTTTTTACTGGGCTCTCTTTGTTCGTTCACTATAAAATTCAGGAACGTTTATTCGAGGAAATTCAAGGCGTGAAATCCAGTTCGAGAATACCATTAAGTCAGTTGAGAAAAGATGTTTATTTCTCTTTATTTATTGGTGTTATTCAAGCATTTGTCTTGTATGCAATAGGTTGTTTTTTGATTAGTACCAGTTACGAATTAGAAAAGTATCAAATTTACGCCTGTTTTGTAGGCGCCTTTCAACCTTTTGTTTTAAATTTTCTTTACCATTTGTTTTACTTAAAACAGCAAAATGAATTTTTGAAAAAAGAAACGAAAAGTTTTCATCAGTTATCACAGGTTACTCAAAAAAAAACACTGCAAGATTTAATGAGTCCGCATTTCTTATTTAATTCTTTAAATACTGCTGTGAGTATTATTCCTGATCAACCCGAAAAAGCAATCGACTTTGTAAATAAGCTTTCGGATTTATATACGTTTATTTTAAAAAACAACGAGAAGCAATTAATAGAACTGCACGAAGAATTAGAGATTGTCGAAAAGTATGGGTTTTTAATTCAGACCAGGTTTGGAAATCATTTTCAAATTAAAATAGATATTCCTTCAGAATATAATAATGCCTTAATTCCGCCTTTAACATTGCAGAATTTGGTAGAAAATGCATCAAAACATAACGCAGTAACTCGAAAAAAACCGTTGTTATTAAATATTGGAATTCAAGGAGATTATTTTATTATCATCAATAATATAAATCCTAAAAAAACATTTTCGAATGAATCAACCAACTTGGGGTTGAATTATATTAAGACACGGATAAATCAATTTTCAAACTTGAAAGTTCATATCGAGCAAACTTCGGAATGTTTTAGAGTAGAAATTCCTATTATTTACCCGTCAACTATTTAATAGTTGCGAATCAAAACCGAAGTAATTACATTAGCGTAACAACGAGTATAACTAAAACCACTCCCCTGTGAAAATTTTAATAATCGAAGATGAAATTCCTGCAGCAAAACGATTAGAAAAATTAATTTTTGAATGCAGACCTGGTGCTGAAATATTAGATGTTATTGATACTGTTGAAGATGCGTTAGAGTGGTTTGAAAATAATGATGATCCAGATTTAATAATCTCGGATATACAGCTGGCTGATGGGATTAGTTTTGAAATTTATGAAAGTGTAGAAATAGATTGCCCAATTATTTTTGCCACAGCTTATGATGAATACGCAATTAAAGCATTTGAATTAAATAGTATCGATTACTTGTTAAAGCCATTTAGTCAGGAAACGTTAGAGAAAAGTTTTGTTAAATTGGAAAAACTTACCCCATCAATAGGCTCTTTTGAGGAGTTAGATTTGAAATCTATTGTTAAAGGTGTATCTAGCGGTTTAGTTTATAAACAACGATTTTTAATTTCAAAGGGAGATGCTTTAATTCCTGTTCCCACTTCGGGAATTGCTTATATCTACACGGAGGATAAAGCAGTAATGATTAAAACAATTGAAGGAAAAAGTTATTTCATTAACTATTCATTAGATGAACTTGAAGCGCAATTATCTCCAAAAGACTTTTTTAGATTGAACCGCCAATTTATTACAAGTATAAAGGCAATTGCAAAAATATCACAGTATTTTAATGGTAAACTGAAGATAGAGTTAACACCTGCGCAAGAAGGAGACGTGATTGTTTCTAGAGCGAAAACCCCCGTATTTAAAAATTGGTTAGAGCAGTAGTCATTAAAAAAAATTGAAATGATTAATTATTTGTGGTAAACAATTTAATTGCTTTTTTCAATAAAGTTGAAGCCATTTGCGTTTTCATGTTGAAGAAAACCTTTTAAAGAATCGTAAATAATTCATCCTTTCTTCAAATCTTTTTTATTATTGTTTGAGTTGAAAATAGTTGAATTCAATTAATTAACTCTTAAAAATAAAGTTTAAAACATTCGATTTTTATCTTGAGGTAAAAATTTTATCTTTGCACCTTCTAAAATAACAGAAATCCAAGTATGAAATTATCGGCTTTTAAATACGATTTACCAGAGGAACTATTGTCAAAGCACCCAAGCGATCACAGAGATGAGTCTCGTTTAATGGTTGTGCATAGAGATACAGGTAAGATTGAGCACAAAATTTTTAAGGACGTACTTGATTATTTTGACGAGGATGATACAATGGTATTTAATAATACTAAAGTATTTCCAGCCAGAATGTATGGAAAAAAGGAAAAGACTGGAGCTAGAATCGAAGTTTTCTTATTAAGAGAACTAGATGGTGAAAGCAGATTGTGGGATGTTTTAGTAGATCCAGCAAGAAAAATAAGAATTGGAAACAAATTATATTTTGGTGAAAACGAAGAGTTTGTTGCTGAGGTAATAGACAATACCACATCAAGAGGTAGAACATTAAGATTTTTATACGACGGACCGTACGAAGATTTTAGAGATAAACTAAATAAATTAGGAGAAACGCCACTTCCAAAGTACATGGAACGTGAGCCAAATAATGATGACGTTGATCGGTATCAAACAATTTACGCTAAGCATGAAGGGGCTGTTGCAGCTCCAACTGCAGGATTACACTTTTCTCGTGAGTTAATGAAGAGATTTGAAATCAAAGGTGTAAATTTCGCTGAGTTAACACTGCATGTTGGTTTAGGTTCATTTAGAATGGTTGAGGTTGAGGATTTAACTAAGCACAAAATGGACTCTGAGGAAGTTATTATTACTCAAGAAGCTTGTGATTTAGTAAACAAGACTAAGCGAAACAAAAAAAGAATTTGTGCTGTTGGTACGACAACAATGAGATCGATTGAAACTTCGGTTTCTACAGATTATTTTTTAAAGCCATTCAATGGGTGGACAAATAAATTTGTTTTTCCACCATACGAATTTGCAGTTGCTGATAGTATGATTACAAACTTTCACATGCCAGAAAGTACATTGTTAATGATGACTTGTGCATTTGGTGGTTATGATTTAATCATGGAAGCTTATAAAATAGCAATTAAAGAAAAATATAATTTTTATTCTTACGGTGATGCAATGTTAATCATCTAATTGTTTAAAAAAGTTAAGTTAAAAAGGGGTTGTATTTACAGCCCCTTTTTTTTGTGTATTTTTGCATTCAAATTTCAAGGTTGAAACGATTTGTTAAAAAAGTATTAAAATTTATCTACTGGTTTTCCGGAGCCATGATTTTTATTAGTTTTTTTATAACCAATGTCTCTCCAGACAGCTTTTCTCCTTCTCCATTTATTTCCTATTCTCTTCCCGTTTGGATTTTGTTAAACATGTTGTACTTGATACTTGTGTTTTATAAAAAGAAGTATTGGCTAATATCAGGAGTATTCTTTTTAGTTGGTTTGTTTGGATTAAAAAATACATTTGCTTTAAATGTATTTCAAAAGGAAGGAGATCTAAGAGTTATGAGTTATAATGTTAGATTATTCGATGTGTATAATTGGGTTCAACGTAAAACTTGGGACGATTGGGAAGAACGCAAGGATGGTGGTTTGATACTAGATAGTATTTATAGAACTATTCGTTTTGAAAATCCGGATATAATTAGCTTTCAGGAATTTTACAATGAGCCCTTAGGTGAATATAAAACGAAGCGAGAATTAAAACGTAAACAAGGCTATTCATATGTGAATGACTCTTATTCTTTTAAAGAAAAAGGGAGTCACTACGGAATGGCTACCTTTTCAAAGTTCCCAATAATTTATAAAGAATTCATAGCTTTTCAAAACAATCAGAACAACGGTGTTTTAATTAGTGACATCGTAAAAGGTGTTGATACAATTAGAGTATTAAATGTTCATCTGCAAAGTTTTAAATTAAGTAACGAGCACTATACTTATTTGCGAAGTTTAAAAGACAGTACCTTAGAAGCCCTTAATATTCCAAAAACTAAAGAGCTTGCAAGTCAACTTTACAGAGGGTTTGAAAAACGAACTAGTCAAGTTAAACTGGTTTTAAAGCAGGTAAAGAGAAGTCCATATTCAGTAATCATTTGTGGAGACTTAAACGAAACAGCTTTATCCTACGTTTATGAGGAGTTAACGGATAAGCTTTGTGATGCTTTTTTGGAATCAGGAAATGGACTAGGAATTACGCATACAAGTGGGTATCCTTTTATGCGAATTGATTATATCTTAACCTCTCCAGGAGTAAAACCAGTGAGTTTTCACGTTGTGGAAAAAGAATTAAGCGACCACTTTCCAATTGTGGTGGAGATTAGTTTTGAAGATTAGACTTATTTTTAACATTTTTTCGAAATTCAAGATTAGTATGTGTTTTAAAGTAGTACTTGAGAGCGTAAAAAAGGTCTTTATAGTGACGGGAATGGATACAGATATGAATTTACCAGTCTTATTTAGGAAATCTAAAGTTTTAAAACGGTAATTTTGTAATTCAATTTTTAAAGTTATGGCAAATCAAAAAGAATTTCCAAAAATGCATGTTTCACTTTATGTAAGTGATTTAGCAAAGTCGGTACAGTTTTATACCGCGTTTTTTGGAGTAGTTCCAAATAAGGTGAAAAGTGGATATGCTAAGTTTATTTTAAATGAACCTGCTTTAATTATCTCATTTGTGGAAAATCCTGAAAAAGTACAAGCAAACTTTGGACATCTAGGTTTTCAAGTGGCTTCGAAAGAAGAAATGGAAGACCGTTTAGAATCAGCAAAACTTTTAGGACTTAAAACTAAAGAAGAAATAGGAACATCTTGTTGTTATGCTGTTCAAGATAAATTTTGGGTAGCTGATCCAGATGGAACACAATGGGAGGTTTACTATTTTCATGCAGATGCTGAATTTAATGATCCACATTACACAACAGAAGAGGCTTCGGCTTGTTGTACCCCTCCAGCAATGGAAGAAAAACCTAAAACTCAGTTTAAAACAATTGAAGTAAAAACTGACAATAATTCCTGTGCACCAGGAAGTGGTTGTTGCTAAATTGTTAAAAAGATCAGCTAAATCAGCTAGTTTTTTTTTAATAATTACCAATGCTTCTTGATTGGTGAAAGTCAGTTTATATTGACCTACTCACGGATTTTTGTGGTAATTAATGCAGAGTAGTCATTCTTGTTCTTATAATTTCTTATTTTTGCAGTCTGTTTAAAGAAATTACTGCTTTAAATTGAATATCAATATTTTATGAGTAAAAAATATACAGAGTACAAAGGATTAGATCTTCCTAAAATTGGGAATGATGTACGCGTGTTTTGGGATGAAAATTCAATATTTGAAAAATCTATTTCTACACGTGATGAGAATAAGCCATTTGTTTTCTTCGAGGGGCCACCATCAGCAAACGGAATGCCTGGTATTCACCACGCAATGGCGCGTTCTATCAAAGATATTTTTTGTCGTTATAAAACTTTGAAGGGATACCGAGTAAACCGTAAAGCAGGTTGGGATACACATGGTTTACCGGTCGAATTAGGAGTTGAGAAGGAAATGGGAATTACCAAGGAAGATATTGGTACAAAAATTTCTATTGACGAGTATAATAATGCTTGTAAGAAATCGGTTATGCGTTACACGGACAAGTGGAATGAGTTAACCGAAAAAATGGGATATTGGGTTGATTTGGAAGACCCATATATCACTTACACAAACAAGTACATGGAAACTGTTTGGTATTTGGTTAAGCAACTTTACAAAAAAGAGTTGATGTACCAAGGATACACAATCCAACCTTATTCACCAGCCGCAGGAACGGGATTATCTTCTGCGGAGGTTAACATGGAAGGATGTTATAAAGATGTAAAGGATACAACTATTGTTGCGCAGTTTAAAGTAACAAGTTCGGAATTTAAAGATAAATATGGAGTTGAAGGTGATGTGCATTTAATGGCATGGACAACTACACCTTGGACCCTTCCTTCAAACACAGCACTTTGTGTTGGTCCAAAAATCGAATATTCGTTAGTGCACTCATTCAATCAATATACTGGAGAACCTATTCAAGTTGTAGTTGGAACACCATTATTGGCAAAACAATTCAACGGAAAATATGTTGCTGTTGAATCGATGGAAGACGTTTTGTACAACGAAGGGGATAAGAAAATTCCTTATTTCGTTGGTAAAACATTTGTTGGTGCAGATTTGGTTGGAATTCGCTATGAGCAATTAATATCAGGACCATTACCTTACCAAGAAGCTGCTCAAGCATTTCAAGTGATTAAAGGAGATTTCGTAACAACTGAAGACGGTACAGGTATCGTTCATATCGCCCCAACATTTGGAGCAGATGATGCGTTAGTTGCTAAAGAAGCTGGAGTTCCACCAATGTTAATTTTAGACGAAAAACAAAACCCTGTTCCATTAGTGGATTTACAAGGTCGTTTCGTTCAAGCAATGGGTGGAGAGTTAGGTGGAATGTTTGTGAAAAACGAATATTATGATGATGCAGATTGTCCGGATAAATCGGTTGATGTATTAATTGCCATCCAATTAAAAACAGATAACAAGGCCTTTAAGGTTGAAAAATACGAGCACAGTTACCCACATTGTTGGAGAACTCATAAGCCAGTATTGTATTACCCATTAGATAGTTGGTTTATTAAGGCAACTAAGGTTAAGGCAAGAATGACTGAGTTAAACAACACAATTAACTGGAAACCTGAATCTACAGGAACTGGTCGTTTTGGGAATTGGTTAGAAAATGCAAACGATTGGAATTTATCACGTTCACGATACTGGGGTATACCAATTCCAATTTGGAGCAACGAAGAAGGAGACGAGCAAATTTGTATCGGATCGGTAGAGGAATTAAAAGCGGAATGTGAAAAAGCGGTAAAAGCAGGGTTTATGGATGAAAATCCATTAGCTGAATTTGCTGTTGGAGACATGAGTAATGAGAATTATAATACATTCGATTTACATAAAAACTATGTGGACGCTATTACATTGGTTTCTCCAACGGGAAAACCAATGCAAAGAGATTCGGATTTATGTGATGTTTGGTTTGATTCAGGCTCTATGCCTTATGCGCAATGGCACTATCCATTTGAAAACAAAGAATTAATAGATAATAATAAAGCTTTCCCCGCCGATTTTATTGCTGAGGGAGTAGATCAAACACGTGGGTGGTTTTACACCCTTCATGCAATTGCAACAATGTGTTTTGATTCGGTTGCATATAAAAATGTTGTAAGTAACGGATTGGTTTTAGATAAAACTGGTCAGAAGATGAGTAAGAGTAAAGGGAACGCTGTTGATCCTTTTTCAACATTATCCACTTACGGTCCTGATGCAACACGTTGGTACATGATGAGTAATTCTCAGCCATGGGATAACTTAAAATTTGATTTAGAGGGAATTAAGGAAGTGCAGAGAAAGTTTTTTGGAACGATCTATAATACTTACCAATTCTTCGTTTTATACGCGAATATTGATGGATTTGATTACAGTCAGAAGGATATTGAATTATCTAAGCGACCAGAAATAGATCGTTGGATTCTTTCAAAATTAAACAGCTTAGTAAAAGTTGTGGATGACGCTTATGGTGATTACGAACCAACAAAAGCTTCCAGAGCGATTCAAGAATTTGTTTCAGAGCAATTATCTAACTGGTATGTAAGATTATGTAGAAGACGTTTCTGGAAAGGTGAATATACAGAAGACAAGATTTCTGCATATCAAACATTGTATAAATGTTTAGAGACTGTTGCACAATTGTCAGCTCCAGTAGCACCATTTTTCATGGATAAGTTATTCTTGGATTTAGATGCAGTTGGTAAAAAGCATAACGTGGAATCAGTTCATTTATCAAACTTCCCAACGGTAAACGAATCTTATATCGATATCGATTTAGAAGAACGTATGGAAATTGCACAAAAGATTTCTTCTATGATTTTAGGAATGAGAAAGAAGAATAGGTTAAAAGTTCGTCAGCCTCTTGCTAAAATAATGGTGCCGATTTTAGATGAAAAATTCGAGCGCCAAATTGAGGCTGTTAAGGACTTAATTCTTTCTGAAGTAAACGTAAAATCATTAGAATACTTAAAAGAAGACTCTGGAATTTTAGTAAAAAAGGTAAAGGCTAATTTTAAATTGCTGGGTAAGAAGTTTGGTAAACAAATGAAGGCGGTTGCCGGTGCAATTGCTCAATTTGATCAAGCGGATATTGCTAAAATTGAAAAAGACGGAAAATACGTTTTAACAATTGAAGGCAAACCAGAGGTATTGCTAGAAGAAGTTGAAATTTCTACCGAAGATATTCCAGGTTTAATAGTGGCTAATGAAGGTAAATATACTGTTGCTTTGGATACTGAATTAACACATGAATTAAAAGAGGAAGGAGTCGCAAGAGAGTTAGTTAATAGGATTCAAAACCTGAGAAAAGAAAGAGAATTAGATTTGATGGATAACATCAGTTTAGTTGTAAAAGAGGTTGATGGAATCGCGAATGTAATTAATAACTACAAAAATTATATCTGTAGTGAAACTTTAGCGACCAAAGTAGAGTTACTAAGAGAAATAAGTTTAGATGCATTTGAAGTTGAGTTAGATGATAATTTAATTACTTCGATTGACATCCAAAAAATTTAATCATTTAATACCGGTTATCATGAGTGAAATTGCAAGATATTCAGACGGAGAATTAACGAAATTTAAAGCGTTAATAGATGAGAAAATTGAAAATGCAGAGAAAGATTTAAGACATTTTCAAAGTCAGTTAGATTTTTCAGGAGGAAATTCTGGAAATGAAACAGGTAAAAAAGTGGGATCGATGGAAGATGGTTCAGAAGCTTTAGGCAGAGAAAAAATAGCTCAACTGGCATACAGACAACGAAAATTTGTCCAGCATTTAAAAGCGGCATTGGTTCGCATTGAGAACAAAACGTATGGTATTTGTAGAGATACGGGTAAATTAATTTCTAAAGAAAGGTTAAAAATTGTGCCACATACAACGTTATCTATTGCTGCAAAAAATGCGCAACAAAAAGATGATGAATAAAAGAATACATTTTAAACTATATTTGTAAGAGGAGACTATAATGGTCTCCTTTTTTGTTGTATTCTATTAATTATTTATAGTGAAGAAAAGATTTATAATAGCCTTTATTACAATTTTCGCAACATTGTTTTTTGATCAATTGATTAAAGTGAATGTTAAATTAAATTTTTATTACGGAGAAAGCATTCCGTTTATTGGCGACTGGTTTAACATTCATTTTGTAGAAAACCCAGGAATGGCCTTTGGATGGGAGTTTCCGTTTTTAAGTAAGGAACAAGCAAAAGTTTTATTAAGTTCGTTTAGGTTAGTAGCAATTGGTGTGATTTTTTATTACTTGATTGGATTGATAAAACGAAAAGTATCAACAGGTTTAATTATTAGTATTTCATTAATATTTGCAGGTGCATTTGGAAACATCATAGACAGTTTAGTTTATGGATTAATCTTTAGTGACAGTCCACAATACATGTCGGTAATTGCAGAGGTAGTGCCATTTGGAACAGGTTATGCTTCCTTTCTTACAGGTAAGGTTGTAGATATGTTTAGTTGGAGCTTTTTTCCGCCAATATTCAATTTAGCAGATATGGCAATTTCGTTTGGAGTAGGTTTAATTATCGTATTCCAAAGAAACGTTTTTCAAAATGAATTTTTTTCAAAGAAAAAGGAAGTAATCGAACAGCAAAATGAACCATCTGAATCGGTAGAAAACCCCTCTTAATAAAGTTTTTAATTAACTCTTAAAACCCTGAAAAAAATGGTTATTTTTGGGGAAATTCTTTTAATAAATGGGTTTAAAAGCAAAGATTGCTTCGATATTCGCTAAGCGTCAAGCCAAGAAAATCAAAAAATGGTCCGATAATGCTGTTGAGGTTCAAGATAGAACCTTAAAAATGTTGGTATCTAAAGCTTCCAAAACAGAATTTGGAAAAGATCATAATTTCAAGGCTATTAAGAATTATAACGACTTCAAAAAAAACGTTCCTGTTCAAGATTATGAAGGACTAAAATCATACGTAGAAAAAGTAGTAGAGGGTATGCCTGATGTACTTTGGCCAGGATTGCCATTGTACTTTTGTAAAACATCAGGAACAACTTCAGGTGTTAAATATATCCCAATCTCAAAAGAATCGATGCAACATCACATTGATGCCGCAAAAAATGCGCTGTTGATGTACATGGAAGAAACTAAACGAACGGAATTTATAGAAGGTAAAATGATTTTTTTACAAGGTTCTCCGGTTTTGGATAAAAAAGGAAAAGTACCCTTTGGGAGATTAAGCGGAATTGTTGCGCATTATGTTCCAGGTTATCTTCAGAAAAACAGATTACCATCTTTGAAAACTAATTGTATTGAAGACTGGGAAACTAAATTGGAAAAAATCATCGATGAGACAATTGATGAAGATATGCGATTGATTAGTGGAATTCCGCCTTGGGTTCAAATGTATTTTGAAAGAATTGAAGCTAGAACGGGAAAAACTATACAAGAGGTATTCCCAAATTTCACATTATTCGTTCAAGGAGGGGTAAATTACAAACCTTACCAACCAATTTTTGATAAGCTAGTTGGTAAAAGAGTACCAACAATTGAAGTATATCCTGCTTCTGAGGGGTTTATAGCATTTCAAGATTCTCAAAGTCGTGAAGGACTGCTACTAAATGTTGATGCTGGTATTTTTTTCGAATTTATTCCAGCGGATAAATTTTTTGATGAAAATCCACCAAGATTAAGTTTAAAAGACGTTAAGCTAGGTGAAAACTATGTTATAATTTTAAATACAAACGCTGGATTATGGGGTTATAACATAGGTGATACGGTTGAGTTTACATCAATTAACCCTTACAGAATTATTGTTTCAGGAAGAATTAAGCATTTTATCTCTGCATTTGGTGAGCATGTTATCGGTAAAGAGGTTGAATCTGCAATGATTAAAGCGTGTGGTACAACTAAAGCTGAGGTCGTTGAATTTACAGTTGCTCCTCAAATTGATGGTGGAGAAGGAGGTTTACCTTATCATGAATGGTTTGTTGAATTCGCAAAGGAACCAAAGGATATGGCTGATTTTTCCAAGATTATTGATGATGAAATGCAAAGTCAAAATGTGTATTACAAAGATTTAATAGAAGGAAATATTTTAAAACCAATTGTGTTAAGTCCCTTGAAAAAGGATGGATTTATTGATTACATGAAATCGATTGGAAAATTAGGCGGACAAAATAAAGTCCCTCGATTGAGTAACGATCGTAAAATCGCAGACCAACTTTCAAAGTTAAAGGCTTAATGGAGGGATTTAAGAAAAGGAAAGTAGCTGTTTTAGGGTCTTCAGGGTCAATTGGAACGCAAGCGCTAGAGGTAATTAAAGAACAAACTCATTTGTTTGAAGTTGAAGTTTTAACCGTAAACCGAAGTGCTGATTTGTTGATTGAACAAGCTAAAAAGTTCAAACCAAATGCTGTTGTTATTGTTGACGAATCTCAATACCAAAAAGTTAATGATGCACTTTTTGAAGAAGACATAATGGTATATGCTGGAGCAGCTGCTCTAGAACAAGTTGTTCAGTTTAAGCAAGTTGATATTGTACTAACGGCCTTAGTTGGATATGCCGGTTTGAAGCCAACAATTTCGGCCATTAATGCAGGAAAAGATATTGCTTTAGCAAATAAAGAAACATTAGTTGTTGCGGGTGAACTCGTAATGAACTTAGCCAAAGAAAAAGGCGTTAACATTTTCCCAGTAGATAGTGAGCATTCGGCTATTTTTCAGTGTTTAACTGGAGAATACATGAATCCAATAGAAAAGGTTGTTTTAACCGCTAGTGGTGGTCCTTTTAGAGGGAAAACTACCGAAGAGTTAAAAACAGTTACGAAAGCACAAGCACTTAAACATCCTAATTGGGATATGGGTGCTAAAATTACAATCGACTCTGCAAGTCTTATGAACAAAGGTTTAGAGGTAATTGAAGCAAAATGGCTGTTTGATTTGAGGCCCGATCAAATTGATGTTATTGTGCATCCTCAAAGTATTATTCACTCCCTTGTTCAATTTGAAGATGGGAGCATGAAAGCGCAATTAGGATTACCGGATATGAAATTGCCCATTCAATACGCAATGGGCTTTCCAAAGCGATTAAAGAACAATTTCACAAGATTTAACTTTTTAGATTACCCTCAGCTTACTTTTGAAGCTCCTGATAAGAAAACTTTTCGTAATCTTGCACTTGCTTTTAAAGCACTTGATCAAGGCGGTAATATGCCTTGTATTTTAAACGCTGCAAATGAAGTTGCAGTAGCGGCCTTTTTAAATGATAAGGTTGGATTTTTACAAATGAGTGATGTTATTGAAGAGTGTATGAACACTGCTCAATTTATAGCAAAGCCTCAGTTAGAAGACTACGTTAGTACTGATACTGAAGCAAGAGCAATTACCAACAGAATTATTGAAGCATTATAATGGAAATTTTTACTAAAGCAGTCAGCTTAATATTTAGTCTTTCAATCCTTGTAGTATTACATGAGTTAGGACATTTTATTCCAGCTAAATTATTTAAAACAAGAGTAGAAAAGTTCTACCTATTTTTTGACCCATGGTTTTCTTTGGTAAAAAAGAAAATTGGTGGAACAGTTTACGGAATCGGTTGGTTACCGCTTGGAGGCTATGTTAAAATCGCCGGAATGGTTGATGAAAGCATGGATAAGGAGCAAATGAGCAAGCCACCTGAGCCATGGGAATTCAGATCCAAAAAAACTTGGCAACGTTTAATTATTATGCTTGGTGGAGTTACTGTAAATGCTTTATTGGCGTGGGTAATCTATAGTTTTTCATTGTTTACATGGGGGGCTGAAAAAATGCCATTGGCTAATTTAGATAATGGAATTGCATGTACGCAAATTGCTTTAAACAACGGGTTTAAAGATGGTGATGTCCCAGTATCTATTAATGGTGAAAAGTTTGAGTATTTTTCTCAGTTTAGCGAAGAGTTATTATTAAATGATGAAGAGAAGGTAGTTGAGGTTATTAGAGACGGTAAACCACATACATTTAATCTTTACGGAGAATTTGGAGATCACGCTTTGGATTCGGGTATCCAAAGAATTGTTGGAGCAAGGATTCCATTTATCGTATCTGTAGTTCCAACTTTAGAACAAACAGAAAAAGCAACACCTGCACAAGGTATATTTGAGGCAGGTGATCAAGTAATTAAAGTAAATGGAGAGGCAACGCCTTTCTCTGTTGATGTTAGAAGAAAACTCTCAGCTACTAATAAGCCAGAGATGAACTTTACAGTTTTAAGAGCAGGTGACACAATACAATTACAAACTCAATTAGGTTGCGATAAATTATTAGGAGTTGGATTATCCAGTACGAGTAATTTCTTAAAGTATGTTCATTATGATTATTCTTTATTAGAGTCTTTTCCTGCAGGCTTTGAAAAAGCAGTTGATGTTTTAGGAAGTTATGTTCGTCAGTTTAAAAAAGTAGCAAGGCATGCTGATAGTTTAGGTGGATTTGGTGCATTAGGGAGTTTATTCCCTGAAAGCTTTTCAGATACTGATTACTGGCAAAAATTCTGGAGTATTACAGCATTGTTATCTGTGATCTTAGCATTTATGAACTTATTACCTATTCCTGCACTAGACGGAGGACACGTGATGTTCCTATTATATGAAATGATTTTCAGAAGAAAGCCAGGTGAGAAATTCATGGAATATGCTCAAATGTCTGGGATGATATTACTGATGGCATTAATGCTTTATGCAAATGGAAATGATTTAATTAAAGCTGCCTTTGGAGGTGATGATGCACCGCCAAAAAATTGCTGGGAGCAAACAAAATAAATTACAAAACGCCATTTGATTTTCGAATGGTGTTTTTGTTTACGCGCTTTATTTTTAATGCATAAGCAACAATATGTAAACCCGGTAATGGCAATGAGAAGAAATAAAAGCGAGGCCTAAGCGTTTTTATTCCGTTCTTGAAACAGAAGTTACAAGAAAAAGAGATATGACCTTAAAAGCAAACCTAGAACAATAAATTATAAAAGATAAGATTAGGTTACACTTTCTTTAAGCGCAGACGATTAAACCCAATTAAAAATATAATAAACAAACTTTAAAAGCTCGGGGTTTTCACTGGTTGTAACTCCTTTTTCTGCTTCAATAAAGGAACATTAAACCCAAACAATAAAGTGTACTCTCCAAAAAAGAAATGCTGATTAGCTTTATCTGATTTTCGCATTGTTGGCTGAATGTTTGGCATATGGATAAAACCACCTTTTACTTCCGATTGGATAAAGAAATAATCCCAGAACCTTAAATTTAAACCATATTTGATATCTAGTCCATAACCAGCAATTTGAAAATCATCATATCGATCGAGCCCGAGAAGAGTAGAGTTTGTTTTTGGAAGTATAAATCCAACTCCAGCCCCTCCAAGTCCTTGCAGTATAATTTTATTTTTCCATGACACTAAGCTGTGCCAATAATTAATTTCGGAATTTACATAGTTTAATCCATCACTGTGCTCAAACTTTAAAAAATCACGTGCCATATTAATTTCATCGTTTTCATAAGTACCATCATAAGACCCGCCTGTATTAATTTCTCCAGTAACAGATAGAACTTGAAATTGTTGAGCTACATACTTCATGTGATCTACACCAAAATTGATGCTTATGTGATCGTTAATAAAATAACCAAATTTTGTATTTGTTTGAGGAATTGTTAGGTTTTCAGGAAGAAAATATGCCGCCCATCCAAAGGGTGTTTGACGGTCATATGCTTTTACATCATTAATTGTAAAGTTAAATCCTTCACCTTTAAATGAAATATCAGATCTAGTGTATGCATCTCTGTTGTACCCCCAATAAAAGTAAAGCTTGCCCTTATTTTTTACTTTAAAATTAAACAAACACCAATCGCCAGATGTTGTGTCGTTATTAGAAAATAGACTTAAGCTTAAAGATAAAATTACTAGTAAAATCAAATTTTTCATGGCAGCAGTTTGGAGTGTAAATTTACTATTATTTATAGTTTGAGCACATCTAAACTAATTTAGATGGAAAGTTGAATCATAAAACAAGGTTTTGATTATCTTTGCTGTACGAAAAATAGATTAAGATGAATATTCCAGCTGAATTAAAATACACAAAAGATCACGAATGGGTAAAACTTGAAGGTGATGTTGCAACAATAGGAATTACTGATTTTGCTCAAGGTGAATTAGGTGATATCGTTTATGTTGAAGTCGAAACAATTGGTGAGACTTTAGAAGCTGAAGAAGTTTTTGGAACTGTTGAAGCAGTAAAAACTGTTTCAGACTTGTTTTTACCATTACCTGGTGAAGTTTTAGAATTGAACACAACAATTGAAGATGCTCCTGAAACAGTTAACGAAGATCCTTACGGAGAAGGTTGGATGATTAAAATGAAAGTATCTGATGTAGCAGCTTTTGAAGCGCTTTTGTCTGCTGATGATTACAAAGAGTTGATTGCCTAATTAAAGCATTTTTATTAATGTTTTTAGTTTGACAATTTTTTAGCTCCAGTTTTCTTAAATGTAAATAAAACTTTACCAATATATTTTGGAGAGGCTTCTTTTAATTATTATTTTCAGCACTATTCACCCAAAGGATATATAATCTTTCAGCACCCAGTGGAGGATTTCTTTTTTTAAGCGTATTTGTTTCAGAACGGATTAGATTAAAGTGTAGTCGAAGAAATCGCCCATCAAACTTAATTTTGTAGAAATTACATAGGAGCGCGAAAGATCTAAACCAAAACATTTTTCACTCTTCCAACTTTACCATCCTCCAGCATAACCTTAATTCCATGAGGATGCTGTGGTGATTTTGTTAAAAGTTTTTTAACAATTCCTGCTGTTAGCTCTCCAGTTTTTTGATGATGCTTTTGTACGATTTCAACCTCGTAACCAAACTTTATGTTTTTTCTATATTTCCCGTCTGTTTCGTCCATATTATAAATTTTTAGCATAAAAAAAGGCGGGTCTAAAACCCGCCCCCGAAATTTTATATTGGTGCCTAAACTAATTCCGTTTTAATGGCGCTAATTAGAAGATCACATTCTTTTTTGGTAATGTTCATTGGAGGTAATAGCCTTAAAATATTTGGATTACCACAACCGCCAGTGAATATTTTATGTTTTGTTAATAAAGCCGATCGAAGTGCTTTTCCATCACCTTTAACAACCAAACCTAACATTAAACCTCTACCTGTAATTTTTTCAATCGCTTTAATTTTCGAAAGTTCTTCCGTAAGGTAAATTCCTAAGCTCCTAGCATTATTTAGTAAGTTTTCTTGCTCAATAATCTCTAAAACTGCAGTTGCTGCAGCACAAGCTAAGTGATTGCCTCCAAAAGTAGTTCCCAACAAACCGTAGCTTGCATCGAATTTAGGATTGATAATAATTCCACCAATAGGAAAACCATTACCCATTCCTTTTGCCATTGTTACAATATCAGCTTGAATACCCGAAGCCTGATGTGCGAAAAAATCTCCCGATCGTCCAAAGCCACTTTGAACTTCATCTAATATTAAGACAACGCCATATTTATCAGCTAAATCTCTAAGTCCTTGTAAAAACTCATTCGTTGGCTCAATAATACCAGCAACACCTTGAATACCTTCAACAATAATACCCGCAACATCACCTTCTGATAAAGCTTCTGATACAGCGTTAAGGTTATTTAAAGGCAAGTATCTAGTATTAATTGCTCCATTAAATTCAGATTTTAACTTAGGGCCATCGGTTACCTGTAAGGCGCCTGATGTTCTTCCATGAAACCCTTTTTGAAAAGCTAAAATTTTAGAGTTTGCAGTTTTAAAACTAGCTACTTTTAAAGCGTTTTCAACTGCTTCAGCTCCACTGTTACAGAAAAATAAGCTGTAATTGTCGTACCCTGAAATTTTCCCCAACTTTTCAGCAAATTCAACTTGAAGATTGTTGATTACGGAGTTAGAGTAAAAACCAATGTTATTTAATTGGTTGGTAATTTTCTCAACATAATAAGGGTGAGAATGACCCACAGACATTACAGCGTGACCACCATAAAAATCTAAATATTCAGTTCCTTCTTTATCATAAAGGTAAGCACCTTGAGCCTTTACAGGTTCAACTTGAAAAAGAGGATATACATCAAATAATTTCATCGTAATTTTTTTTTTGATCACTTTAAAATGATCAATGATTAAAATTAAAAAGCAACTGTTTTTAAACGAAGACCAGCTTTTTCTTCCAATCCAAACATCAAATTCATGTTTTGAACAGCTTGTCCTGAAGCCCCTTTTAGTAAATTGTCAATTGCACTTTGGATGTAAATATTACCATCATGCAACTCAACCTGAAGCACACATTTGTTTGTATTTACAACTTGCTTTAAATCAAGTGCAACATCTACAAAATGCACAAAAGGGTGGTTTGCGTAAAAGTCTTTATACAACTGCCTAGCCTCCTCTAATGTTCCATCAAATTTAGTGTAAACACTTGCTAAAATTCCACGTGAAAAATTCCCACGGTAAGGGATGAAGTTTACAGCCTTGTTAAAGTTAGGTTGTAAATGCTTTAAGGTAGCTTTTATTTCTTTTAAATGTTGGTGAGAAAACTGTTTGTAAACACTTATATTTCCAGTTCTCCATGAAAAATGGGAGGTGTCACTTGGCACTCTTCCAGCCCCTGTAGAACCTGTTACAGCGCTTACATGAATATCATCCGAAATTTTCCCAGCCTTGGCCAAAGGAAGTAATGTAAACTGAATTCCGGTAGCAAAGCAACCAGGGTTAGCAACTTTTGTCGCCGATTTGATTGCTTCTTTTTGAAATTCAGGTAATCCGTAAATAAAACCAGATTGATCACTTTCGAACTCTTCAATTGAATGACGGAAATCGGTACTTAAATCAATTATTTTTGTGTTTTCAGAAATCGTATTGTCTTGTAAGAATGTTTTTGAAGTCCCATGCGGTAAACACAAGAATAAAACATCAACCTCCAATAACTCATTTGTAAAAACTAAATCAGTTTCTCCTAATAAATCCTTGTGTGTGTTGTGAACTGGGTTTCCAGCTTGCGAGGTGCTGTAAACGTATTTTATATCAACGTTAGGGTGGTTAATGATGATTCGTAATAACTCACCACCAGTATACCCAGCACCTCCTGCTACTCCAACCTTTATCATGATAAAAAATTTTAAATTTTGAAGTCCAAATTTTGAATGATCGAAACCGTTTAAAATTTAAACTTTTTAATTAATCCAATATTGATCCGTTTACTGCGTTGAAAATAATATTTGGAACTGCAGCGATTTTAGAGAAACCTCTAACATCGTCACCGTTCCAAAGTGTATTAATTTCACCGTATTGTGCAGCATCACTATTCATTAAATCATGCTTACTTTCAATTCCTAAAACTTGGAAATGGTTTGGCGATAATTTAACCTTAGCTGTACCCGTAACATACTTCTGAGTGTCTTGTAAAAAGGTTTCAATATTACGCATAACAGGGTCTAAATACTGCCCTTCATGCAACAAGTTTCCGTACCAGTTTGCCAATTGTTCTTTCCAGTACAATTGCCATTTAGCCAATGTATGTTTCTCTAAAGTATGATGTGCTTTTATGATAATTAATGGTGCAGCAGCTTCAAAACCAACTCTACCTTTAATTCCAACAATTGTGTCACCAACATGAACATCTCGTCCAATTCCGTACTGACAAGCAATTTCGTTTAATTTATTAATTGCCGAAACAGGATCTAATTCTTCTCCGTTAATTCCAACAACTTCACCTGCTTTAAAAGTTAATTCAACCGCTTCAGAATCATTTTTTTGAATTTGCGACGGAAAAGCATCTTCAGGTAAAAACTGATCAGAAGTTAAGGTTTCTTTTCCTCCAACAGATGTCCCCCAAATTCCTTTGTTAATAGAGTATTCAGCTTTACTCCAATCTCCTTCAACACCATGTTTTGTTAAAAAATCAATTTCTTCCTGCCGTGTTAAGTTGTTGTCACGAATTGGAGTGATGATTTCAGCTTGAGGGTAAATAATATGGAAAGCCATATCAAAACGAACTTGGTCATTACCAGCTCCAGTACTACCGTGGGCAATAGCATCTGCCCCTAATTCTTTCGCATATTGCGCAATTGCAACCGCTTGAAAAATACGTTCAGCACTAACGGATAAAGGGTAAGTATTGTTTTTTAAGATGTTCCCGAATATTAAGTATTTAATACATTTATCGTAAAACTTATTCGTAACTCTAATTGCCTTATAGGAAGCAACACCAATTGTACTGGCTCTCTTCTCTACAAAAGCTAATTCTTCTTCAGAAAATCCACCTGTATCAACCAATACAGCATGAACTTCATATCCTAAATCTCCTAAGTATTTTACACAGTAAGTAGTATCTAAACCGCCACTGTATGCTAAAACCACCTTTTTCATTACTTAAAATTATTCGCAGAACACTGCAATTACAAGCACAAAGTTAAGAATTAAACGGGAGTTAGGTACGGTATAGTATTGGTTATTTTGATGTGTATATATAGGTGTAAAAATAGTAATAATGATGCTTATCTTTAAGTCATGTTAGAAGCGCCAATTAATTTAACTCAAAAAAGATTAAAAGCCACATGGGAAAAACATGATTTGGTTTTTAAACGCCCAGCAAAAACCTCTCGTGAAACTTTTGAATCAAAGGATACTTATTTGCTTAAAGTTTGTTTTATAGATGAAGCAATTGAAGGTGTTGGAGAATGTAGTCCACTATGGAGTTTAAGCATTGATCCGCGGGAGAATTACAGCGACAAACTAACCTGGGTTTGCGATCATATTAACAATTGGAAAAGCTTTATTTACAGCTCCGATTTAGCCGATTATCCAAGTATTCAGTTTGGATTGGAGATGGCCTTATTGGATTTACAAAACGGTGGAAAACAAATAATTTATCCATCAGATTTTACTCAGGGAAAAACAAATATCGAGATTAACGGATTAATTTGGATGGGTGATTATGACTATATGGCTCAACAAATCGAAGCTAAAATTGCAGCTGGATTTAAATGCGTAAAATTAAAAATTGGCGCAATTAATTGGGAAAAAGAAAAGGCATTGTTGCAAAGTATCCGAAACCGATTTTCGGCAGATCAAATAGAATTACGCGTTGATGCCAATGGAGCTTTTGATTCAACAACGGCAATGGAGAAACTAAAAGTATTGGCTGATTTACAAATCCATTCCATCGAACAACCTATTTTAGCGAAACAATGGGATAAAATGAAAGATCTGTGTGCCAAAACACCAGTTCCTATTGCATTAGATGAAGAGTTAATAGGTGTTAAATTGTACGCCGAAAAAGAAGCTTTATTAAAAACCATTCATCCACAATACATTATTTTAAAGCCAAGTTTAATAGGTGGAATTAAATCCTGTAATGAATGGATTAAAATTGCCGAAGAAAACAATGTAGGCTGGTGGTCAACATCAGCTTTAGAAGGAAATGTAGGACTAAGTGCAATTGCGCAATTTGCTTTCCAAACAGGCAATCAAATGCCACAAGGTTTAGGCACTGGGCAGTTGTTTGAAACCAATTTTGAAACGCCAATTTTATTGGAAGGGAATACAGTAGTTTTTAAGAAATGAAAAACCTCTACTCAATAAACATAACAAATGTAAATGAATGAAAAATTCAGATTCACAGTACTTAAATTATGTTGCGTTTATTCATGGGGATAAAAATGTTCTTAACCTTGTAGACAAAAAAAATAACTGATCCGATTGGGTAATTAGACTGATGTTGGAAGCACTTCTTCCTTAAGTTAACCATGATTTAGAGGTTTTAAAATTATGGTTATATGTTTGTTGAATTTTTATAAGATTGCATTTGTAAAATTTAGTTCAGCAAGTACCTCTCTTTGGTTCTTGTTCCGTTTGTCAACAAATGAAAAAGCGTATGTAATGTTCCCGCCATTTTCCGTCA
>ERZ1039804.326-NODE-326-length-31171-cov-6.594646_pt1 | contig 31171 bp, 44 predicted proteins | sample MGYA00383089_ERZ1039804 | MGnify/ENA primary metagenome ERZ1039804 (study PRJEB29581, sample SAMEA5548359) | metagenome | biome: marine; feature: coastal; material: water | depth 1 m | study: Short-term variability in the microbial, nano- and picoplankton dynamics...
CGGTTCTCCACGCAGCGAGTCCCCTATTGTAGATGGTCTTCACAGTCTTTAGAGGTATCCCAGTGGCCTTCGAGATCTCTGGGAGAGACTTGACCTCTGGTCCATACTTTTTCCTAAACTTCTGGGTGTAGGAGGAGGTGCGGGTCTTGACCCCACTGTCTGTTTTGAAATCTTTGTAGTCCCTCCTGAGCATCTTCTTGTAGCGGGTCTCGACCTGCCCCAAGGTCTCAAGCCCCCTGAAGTACTTGAGGGGTGCATAGATTTGACCTTCTGTTCTACGCAGTTGCCCAACTTTTCGAGCAATTTGAGCATCGGTGAGGGGCATCTTACTTTTTCCTGAGATTTATATTTGTCATTATCGCATTTCCGTTCTTATCACGGTTGTATAACTTCATATTCTTCAGTTGTCGTGATATTTCGTTGACTTTATTCATCTGTATATAATTTTTAGTTAATTTGTTAACCAGTTGAGCGAGTTTCAATTTGTGCTCAGGAGTCTTTGTCCTCCTCCAAGATCTCTGGATTTTTATCGCAGCTTCTCGGTTACGGTTGGTGGCTAAGTCGGACAGATTAACCAACTTATCAATTTTCTGTTTCATTATTTTATCGAATTCCTTACGCTTACTTATAGTTGTAAAAAACTCGGGCATTCTTATTTTTTAGTAATATTTTTTTTTCATACAGAATATAAATGGGACGAACATGTTCTTTGATGATAACTGATAGCACTAATCCTAAACACCTTGATGTATTTCTTAATACGTTATGGGGATTTAATGAACCAGTTAATATTGAATTAAATACTACACACTGTAATAATGTGTCTCTAAAAAGGATTCTATCTATGAAGAAGGTACTGGATCATCATAGACCAAACTCTCGTAAATATGTGGAAAGTAGCACAATCACAGTTGGGTCACACTTCGCGCGAAAGGTCTTGCAAGTTGGACTCTTTATTGTTAGACCTGAGAGACCAGTTTTTGTTCGAGTAGTTGACGTCTGAGAGAGGCATCGTACTTTTTACTGAGAAATTTTACAGTGGTGTGGATATCTGGAAACAGGTGATTCCCAAACCTGACACGCCCCGTCGCAGGGTTGTAGGACCCCCTGTATTTGAGAAATTGACATCGGTGCATTTCACCCATATAAAAAATACAAGATTATATTAGTGAGATAGGATGGGGCTTTCGATAATTATGGGAAATATGTTTTCAGGTAAAACTTCTGAACTAATCAGACGACTTAAGCGTTTAAAGATCATTGGTAAGAAAATATTGGTTGTCAACTCAGCCAAGGACACCCGGTCCCCAGATGAAGTTTTGAAGACCCACGACAATGTAAAGTTTGATTGTTTCAAAGTCTATGAGCTTTTCGAACTCATAAACAAGGAGGAGTTTAATAACGCGGATATCATAGCCATCGATGAGGCTCAATTCTTCCCCCGTCTCAAGAAGTTTGTGGAGTGCTGCATGTGTGTAAATAAGGATGTAATCATAGCGGGTCTGGATGGAGATTCATTTCAAAATAAGTTTGGTGAACTCTTGGATTGTATTCCAATAGCGTGTGAGGTCACAAAGTTGTCTGCTCTCTGTATGCGCTGCAAAGATGGAACCCCTGGGCCCTTCACTAAGAGGATTGTAAAGAACCAAGAACTCGAACTCATTGGGGGGAGTGACATGTATATAGCCACCTGTCATAATCATCTATGAATATCTAAAATGAGGACAACTCGTCTACCTGGTCCAGTCTTGACGAGTTCGTGGTACCTCGCGTGATCGAATATAAAATCGTCGCCGTCCATGTGGACATGTGAACCACTTTCAGTATACAACGTGCAATCACCATCACTTTGTATAGTGAGATGATACCTCAGGAGTTCATTTGATTCAGCTCGATGGGGAGCTATAGTCATAGGACCATCTACTACTGCGAATGCGGCACGCCCGGTGAAGTCACGTGTGCATGAAATCTGTTTGATTAATCCATAGAGTATTGGAAAATGTTCAACTTTATAATAGTAGTAGTTCATATTCTTCTCAAACCAAGGATCTAAGTCATGGTAATACTCGTGTTTCAGTGTTGGTGAGACTTTTAGAAACTCTTCGCGTATCTTTTTATAGTGAAGTTTCAGTAATAAAAGTCCGGGGTGAAAGTGGTGAGGTTTGAATATATCTCTCAGTGTGTTTTGCATACCAACCACAGGTCTCCATATATTTGTAAAGTACAACAAATCTATCGGTGCTTTCATGTAATCACAAAAAACTAAAATGGCGGGTGTAATAATCAGAAGAGGCCACATTATTTTCTTGGTAGATAATAAAAATGCCCGGATACGGCAAGCGTGAATATATGGACCCAACCCCAGAACCAACCGATGACGTCAAGACTGTTGAGCATCGTTTCAAGATGCCAGCTCTCCCAGCGCTCACCATTGTTCAGATCCTCCTCGTCTCGTTCATTGCGTACCACGCGTGGACTACCCGCAAGATGAAGAGCCCCGTTTTGGGCACTGCTATTGTTGCCTACGGTCTCTTCCACCTCTATGACCACCTTTACCGTGTGAAGCGTGGCCCAGAGCACCTTTTCTTCCTCCCAAAGAAGGAGGCGTACTGTGGCGCGTGCCGAAAATAAATCCCCGTAAAATATAAGTATGCGCGTCAAGGTTATTCGTAGCCCGAACCCGAGGAAGAAGTTCAGGGCGATATTAGAAGACGGCAGGACTGTTGACTTTGGTGCACGTGGATATTCCGACTACACCAAACACAAGAATCCTTCACGAATGCGTTCCTATGTTCTTCGCCACGGGGGTCAAATACCCAGACGTGTGATGGAGGAAGAGGATCCCCGAAAAATTCAGAAGCTTATGCTCAACGTAACCACCAGTGACAAGGAGGAGTGGAAGTTAGGTGGAGTAGATAGTGCCGGTTTTTGGTCTAGGTGGTACCTATGGAGTTATCCCACATTTGGGGGTGTCCGTAGATTTATGAAAAAAAAGTATAACATAACTATAGTATGAGCAGAGGTACAATTATTGCTGTATTAGTTATACTTTTTACATGTTTCTTGTCAATATTTGGATACCTTTTCATTCGGCGATTGAAAAGGGATGCTGACGAAAGAAAACGGATCGAGGACTGGGAAAATAAAGTCAACGGGGATGAGGTATTCTTTTTTACTGAGTGTAAGTACAGGGGATTTATGATAAGTGAAAAGATTACAAATCCCATGAGTTCTATGTATGATCAGGATGATATGACGGGGCCGCTGACGTCGATGATTATCCCAAAGGGTGTAGAAGTTAAGGCATTTACAGATGATAACAATAATATTTCATTTACTTACACCGGTCCTAGGGTATTGAGGTGTATAACTGCACACGACCCGGTCAAATCTGTGCACATAACTCACGTTTAAGAATATCCATCTTTTCGAAAAAGACTACCATAATATCGAGTGTTTTATAATTTTCTACCCCCAGGTACTGTTGGAACAGGTCTTCTACACCCTCGAAGAACCCAGTCAGTTTTAACTCATCTTCTTCTTCCTCTGTAAATGTTTCCAATTCACAAGTATAGTGTGACAATATTGTTTGAACTTCAACAACATTTTCACCCTTCCAATTCTCTAGGATGGTTTTCAGGTCGTCCAATCTAAATCGTTTAATGAATGCATCCGTGATACACCTCTTCGATATTATAAGTAAATCTTTACCAGTTTCCCCACCGATGTATTTTCTGAAAATATCTATAGTGGTTTTAATTCCAAATGGGGTGAATACTATACTATCATCACACTGTCGTCTCACCCTAGAGAACTCATTCATTAGGGATATTACACCGTGAGTAGTTATATCGTCATTTTCCCAATCTCTGGGGAGTTTTCGGAGTTCGCGGAGTTTAAATTTCTTTACTACATGGGGTTCGGTTTTGGGAATACACCCAAATTTAAATAAAAATAATGCGATCAATGGACCTATCATATTACACTCTAAGGCTAATTCTTTATCTCTAAAAACTCTTTGAAAGTTAAAACCTCTCCATCTTCAATCATTTTCGCAAGTATATATTCTTCTTTGTTCATATCCTGGTAGGATAAATAGGCTTCACTGTATACACGTTTGATGTATATATCAACGTCGTCCAGGTACAGTAGGAAATTAATTAGTTCACTATCGGGCATACTATATAATTCCGAATCAAACGTAGAACATGAGAATAGATGTCTCGGGGCTTCATATACAATGAACTTTCTTGCTATAATTTCTTCGACAGTTCCAAATGGCTGTAAAGCTATTTCATCAGACAGATAAGATGAAGTCATGAGGCATTGTATACCCGAGCTTATCTTAGATAGAAAATCTCTTTTAATTTTGGTGACCATTTTCAGATAAATTTACTTTCGATACCTAAAACTTAGGTGTTTAAAGAATAAATATCAAATTCAAATATGACTGACTTCAAGGACGACCTTCGTGAAACAAATAAACTCATTCGAGAGGTTATTCTCCCACAACTTGTAAAAATTGAAACCGAGCTTATATCCTTGCGTAAACACGTATGGCCATTTGTACAGGCGAGAAAGGAGAAGTTCTTACTCAACGACCTTGATGCGAAAAGGGACTTTTTCAAGTACCTCGATGATGAAACTATTATGGAATTATTGAAACTCAAAGCAAAAGTTTCATCTTCAGCCCAGGGTCTATACCAGAGGGAATATGACCTGACTAAAAATTTTTGTTAGTATACTATAAATGCGTGCGGGACTTGTAATCTCATTATTGGTTATATTTTTGGTGTCATCGGGGTTGGCGGCTATAATGATGGCGCAACAGAAGGAGAAGGAGACGATCGGTCCATCGGTTATCGAGGCGGAAGTGGAACCAGAAATGGAACCAGAAGCGGAACCAGAAGTGGAACCAGAGGCGGAAACAACTTCTCCAACGACTGAAAACTACACCTATATAAAAATGTAGGTATACAATAAATGCTTCCCATATTTATGATACCCGGGGTTTCTGATCTCCTTCCATCTATCCCAGGTATGGATTTACTACCAACTACTTCAGAGATGTATAATGTGAAGACACCCCTACGTCTTTCGACAATTGGTTCCTTTGTTTGTTGTATGTTTATGTTTGTCAATGTTATTCAAAAGTTGGGTCCTCTCCCCAAGGGTCCACCACCAATGATGGCGATGCTCCTAGGTGCATGTGCCTGTTCTGTATTTTCGACGGGACGTATAGGTTTTGATATTAAGAGGCGTCTTGCTCCAGAAAAAAAATAAAAATACTAAAGTAAAAGATGGTTGATCCAGCAACTGCAGCTGCTGCGACAAAAGCTACAATTGAGATCGCTAGCGTGGTATTTGATAGTTCTATCGGTTGTTGCACTGCACCATGGTTTCGGGGCAGTTGTGTGAAGGGTGGTGGAACAGCTTATTGCCATAAATGTGGGTATCATTATTGTCGGTATCACTACCCTGTAAACAATTATGGTCTACAAGGTGGTCATGTTTGTTCATGAGTATAAAGAATTTACTATTATAAATAGTAAATGGTTGGTAAAAATAAAAATGAAGTTTCAACTCGTCTCACACCTGAACAGTGTCTACAACAATCAATGGATTCTCGTGTAGATGCGATGAACAAATCTCTTGGGGGTGAGAGGGTTCGTTACAGATCTTCGAGAAACCCAGATAGTTTTGTATCCTTTTTGGAGGGTCGTCTAGAGATTTGGGATGAAGTGAAGGATAAAACCTTCCACGGTACAAGGATGTATGAGAAGACTAAGGAAATCCTTGAGTCAAAAAGATTTGGGGTTGAATAGAAAATAAAGAAAATTCAGTGTGTATACACTCACGTAAAATTGGTACTTTGATACTACCAATTTTACGAGACAGTTTTGCTCTTCGTTTAGACTCACGTAAAATTGGTACTTTGATACTACCAATTTTACGAGACAGTTTTGCTCTTCGTTTAGACATTATCTTAATATTCATCTGCGATGATTTCACTTAGGCGTTCCAGTTCCCGTCCTTTCCGTGTCATCTCATTTTGAAGTTCTTCGATTCGTTCTTTCATTATGTTATCCATTTCATTTTCATTTAAGTGTACATTTTCAAATATAACATCATAACACGAGTGGTGAAGTATATCTGTCATTAGAATTTTCCATTCATCGTTTACATTTGATCTGAGACGAACTGTCAGATAATACGAGTGTGTTCCTGGATCTATTTGGAGTGTTGAGGTTGACAAGCGTTCGGGTATCATCAGATTAAGTAAGTTTTTTGGGTGTTGGTAATTTGTTTTGAAATTTAATACACGAATATCGTCTGTAACTTTTTTGAGTAATTTATAACGATGAAGAGCTGGACGTATTACCATTGTTTGGGGTAGTTTATCACTCTGTGTAACATCCATAGTCACTGTATTACCGAATATACCTATCCCACAACCACTAACATTGGTGGCTATACTCTTGACAGTTATTTCAATTTCATATTTTGTAAAGTTTGCGAATATTACGTTTGTTAGGGTTGTTTCCCTCATTTTGGAATATTTATTACGTTTTAGTAGGGTACATCCACCCAAATGTCTCATCGGTGGACCTCTACAAAAGCAAGGGGTTTTATTGAGTTTCTTTTTATTTTTGTAGTAGTCGTGTAAAAATGAACGCAAGGTTGGGTCAATTGGTCTGTACCATTTAAGGTAGTCACTGGGTGCTACCTTCATTTACAATAACTGGGATTTAATTACCGAACGCGACACCCGCCATACCATTCTTGATACGGAGGACATTGTAGTTCACCGCGTAAATGCGGTGAAGCGCGTTACCACCCGTGGGTCCAACGAGTGCGAGTTTGGCATTATCGATGCGGGAGAAGTTGAGGGTACCAGTGGGCTGCATCTTACTCAAGTTGAGGCAGAATGGCCATGTGAAGGTGGGAAGATCCTCGAGAACGTCATCTGGGAGATCTGTGCTATGCATTTCTGGCACGACTGTGTGGTGATAGATGTTGGATGTATCCTCGAAGAGGGGAACACCGTTGATGTAGAGAGACGACTTTTGGAAAGTGAATTCGGAATCCCACTCATCACCCGTAGCCTTTCCGGAAACGAGGTGGACAGATTTCACTGGGTGGTTGAAATATGTGAGATCAATCTCTGTATCGGTATTGGAGGCAAGTTGGTGTTGAGTTTGGGTGATGAGAAGTTCATGTTCATTATCTGTGAAATATTTACGTTCGTCTGTGTCTAGGTAGATGTAGTTACCCCAAACCTTAGGAGTGCCGACTGGGGTGTATCCGTCACGGCACTTGATGCGGATCTCCACGTCGTGGTATTGGAGGGCCACCAAAGGGAGAACTTTGGTCCAATCCTCACCGAAGAAGAAGGGAATCATGAAGTGGTCACCACCGTGGTTGGACTTTTTGTTGTTGGTTGTAACGGCACACGAAGCCTTAGCCGTGTTGTCGCGGAGAAGTGGGTTGTGGACACCCTGAATAAACAGAGAATCCAGTTGCGACACCTTTTGGCCGCCGATCCAGAGACCAAACTCAGTTGGACTGGAGGCACCCGCGGAAAAGAGACCATCGGGGTTGGTCTGAACATTTGAAATACGAGTGTCCTCGATCCATATATAGCTCATGAGGTCACCCTTAGAGCGGATGGGGATGACAACCTCATTGTTTTCACCGAATGTACCAATGTAATCTAAGCGTTCGGGCTTCATTGCGAAATTTGTGTATCGCTTGTAGTTCTGACGAAAGAAACTGACTTGGGGGTCACCTGTGATGTACACATCCTGGGCCCCCACCGAAACGAGCTCAATCAAAGCTGCTGACATTTATTAATAAATGATATTAAAAATTGGGGTCGATGTAAACACATGGTGGTATTCCAGGCACTAACCTGGGAAGCGAGGGATTCTGGTAATGAGCATTTGGTAAGTATTTTTGGTAAAACTGAGGATGGTAAATCTGTATGTGTAACTACATCATTTACTCCATACTTTTTCATCAAACTTGACTTGACAACCTCAAAGCAGAAGATTCAAGAGATTTATAGTACGATCGATCGGAAGTGTCCTGAATGTGTACTCTGTTATTCTATGATGAAGTCGAAGGATGTTTGGGGATTCCAAAACAATGAGGAGTTTATGTTTATGAAGGTGGACTTTGTAAATCTTCAAATGAGACGTCGGGTGGATTCGTTTCTAAAGCGACCACTCGAGCTCTCGTCTGGTTTTTTTAAAGCTAAAGTCTTCGAGTCTAACTTGGATCCCGTCCTCCGGTTGATGCATAGAACTGGAATTCAATCTACTGGGTGGTTAGAGACTGGTGATAATTGTATTCGTTCTCATTTAGCCCGTGTTAATATTGATTTGTTCTGTAATGATTGGACTACACTTAAACCAGTGGCGAGGGATGACATCGCACCATTTGTCGTGGCGTCATTTGATATCGAGTGTAATAGTTCTACTGGTAAGTTCCCGGATGCTGATGTTACAGATGATGCGTGTTTTCAAATTGCAGTATCATTGTGTACGTTTGGTAGTGATGAACCGTATGAACGGGTGTGCTTATGTTACAAAAAAACTGATGGTCCTGATACTATTAGTTTTGATACAGAAAAGGAGATGCTTGAAGCATTCCAAAAATATATCCACGAAAAGGACATTGACATTTTCACGGGTTGGAATATATTTGGATTTGATCTTGAGTTTATTTACAAGAGGGCCTTTGTGGTTGGGTGTGACTCGGAGTTTTTCAAAATGGGAAAACTGAAGTCCCAGGAATGTGAACTTTTGATCAAGAAATTGAGTTCGAGTGCACTTGGTGACAATCTCTTGAAACTTCTCCCAATGTCTGGGCGTTTTATATTCGATATGTTCCACGAGGTCAAGAAGGGTTACAAGTTGGATTCTTACAGTCTCAATAATGTTTCAAAATTGTACATCGGGGACCAAAAGATTGATATGCCCCCAAAGGAGATGTTTGCTCGTTACCGTGAAGGTGACCCCGTAAAATTACGTGAAGTTGCAGAGTATTGTATCAAAGATACCCTGCTACCCCATAAGTTGATGAAGAAGATGTGTATTCTCCTAAACCTTCTGGAGATGGCCAAAGCTACATGGGTTCCAATGTGTTTCCTGGTTGAGAGGGGTCAACAGATTAAGGTGTTTAGTCAACTGACGAAAAAGGCACGGGAGCTTGGTTTCATGGTCCCAACCATCCGCTATGGTGCTGTAACATCCGATCCCTACGAGGGTGCTACAGTCCTCGAGGCACAAAAGGGTGCATACTATACACCTATCACAGCCCTGGATTTTGAAGCTCTGTATCCGTCTATCATGATGGCACACAATCTGTGTTATTCATCTTGGGTTATGAATGAAAAGGAGTATGGGAACATTCCTGGAATTACCTATGAAACATTCAATGTAGGTGAAAAGACCTACAAATTTGCTCAAGATGTACCAAGTCTTTTACCGAGTATTCTTTTAGAACTCAAACAGTTTCGTAAAAAGGCCAAGAAGGATATGGCTGCCGCGACGGGTTACATGAAGGAAGTATATAACGGTAAACAATTGGCCTATAAGATTTCGATGAACTCAGTGTATGGTTTCACTGGGGCTGGGAAGGGTATTCTCCCCTGTGTACCGATTGCATCTACAACGACGTATAAGGGTCGAATGATGATCGAAGAGACGAAAACCTACGTCGAGAAGAACTTTCCCGGTGCAAAGGTGAGGTATGGGGACACGGATTCAGTCATGGTGGAGTTCGATGTTGGTGACCGGAAGGGGGTTGAGGCTGTTGAATATAGTTGGGAAGTTGGCGAACGTGCTGCAGAGGAGTGTAGTGCCCTCTTCAAAAAGCCGAACAACTTGGAGCTTGAGAAGGTGTACTGGCCTTACTTTTTGTACTCTAAAAAGCGATACGCCGCCAAGTTGTGGACGAAGGGGAGGGATGACCAAATGCATATGGACTATATAGACATCAAGGGTCTCCAGGTTGTCCGCCGCGACAACACCCCCCATGTCCGCGAGGTGTGCAAGGAGTTGTTGGATGTAGTCCTCACATCGAGCGACCCCGGTCCACCAACGGAGTTGGCTCGAGAAAGGGCCATAGAACTTCTATCTGGTGATGTTCCAAATGAAAAACTTATACTCAGCCAAGGTCTTTCGGATTCCTATAAAGTCAATGGAAAATCGGTCTCCATAAACAGTGATGAAAGTGTGGGGATTAATCAGGCTCATGTCCAAGTGGTTGTAAAAATGCGAAAACGTAAACCTGGTTCAGAGCCCCAATCGGGTGACCGCGTTCCCTATCTTCTCACTAATACAGGTGATCGGAAGGCCAAGGCATTTGAAAAGTCCGAGGATCCCAAGTTTGTGGAGGAGAATAACGTACCAGTAGATTATCATTACTATTTCGAAAATAAATTTTTGAATCCAGTGTGCGATCTTCTAGACCCCTTGTTCGAAAATACTAAACAGGAAATTTTCGGTGAAATCATTGACCAACACAAACCCCCGAAGAAAAAGAGGGAACCTGCATTGAGTACAATGAAGAAGGACCAACTCATTGAGGAGTGTAAAAGATTGGGTCTCGATGAGACTGGTAAACTTGTGGACTTGAGGGGGCGATTGAAGGAGGCTAGGTTAAAGAGGGAGGAAAGTCTTGAAGACATATTTAAAAACTACACGCAATCTAATATATAGGATGAATATACAAGATAGATTAATTGAACTTATTGATGAAGATTTGAACCAAAGATTGAATTTGATAATGAATGATTACGTCACAATAATTTCTAAAAAACATGGCATTCCCATGGAATTACTTTTGAGAGACGTACCCACAACAAGTTCTATATCTCTTTGTAGGGGTATAAAGTCCAATGGACAGAGATGTACGAGAAAGGGGGCCAATAATGGATATTGTGGACATCATGCACACCAAGGAGAACGTATTAAACAACGATTGTTACCAAGTTCAAACATACATACACATGGACCTGAGAAAATGTTCGTCAGAGGGTGTCCAGGATGTCAATCCCCAAACGAACTTATAGATTTGAATTCTATATTAAATAATGAGCAAATCTGATATTCTACTATCATCTATAAACACATTTTACACCGACGAAAAGAATAAAACTAAACTTTTAAACATTCTCGATAAGACGAGTGGTATATCACTCAGAAATTTGGAATGGTTTATCACAAACTATTCGAAAAAAAATAACACCTCCTACACAACCAAGGATGGGAAGTTCTTCACCGTCCATTGTGCATATAAATCCAGTCTAGATGGATACAGTAAAAAATTATTCGATCCATTTTGCAGATCCCAAAAGTTTGGGTACACCGTTCCAGGGACATCTCATGAAATTCAAACAACTTTGGCACAGTTAAATTTCATCAAATGGTGTATCAAGAACAACATCATTGACTATATCAGTGACAATCGTCAAGCGTTAGACATAAAACCCTTCTCAAAGGTGAATGTCTGATATCCAGTATAATACATATGTAGAGAGTAGGTTTTTGTAGCTATATTCACTAGAGAACCTGGTGATGTATTTAGTGTGACCTCTATATTTGTTTTATCTGATTGTATTTGACTAAAATCCAAGTTTCCCGATGGCTCCACATTAATCGGATTCATCGAAAAACTGTATGTATAAATATTTCTGAAAGGTCTTGCTAATCTATTTCTACTTGGTATCAGGTATTTGTAGTAATTATGTGTAGTGTCTGTAATGTTTGGCAATTTGTTACCATTGATGAAAAAACTTGCTCTATCCATGATGGGATAAAAGAATGTTCCAATTTCATCAAAGTTTACATTTGAGGAAAAATTGAAACGGTTCTGACTGTAGTAGGTTTCCGCGTCTTCGGGGTTACCCACTGAAATATTTTCATCTTCAAACTCAGTGTTTCTCAAAAACCAGTGAATACATTTTACAGGAATATTTGGAACTAGATTATTCTTGATGATGTTTGTGTTGAGCTCACTCACCGCCGTGGGGTGCTTCACCACAAGATCAGTCACCAGTATTTGCTTTTCACTTGATAAATACTTTCTTTCTTCCGCACTCACCGTAATTTCTTCGGTTACCAAATTGAACGAACTCAATTGCAAGGTGTCTGTTGTTTCTGTGAAGAATGTTTGTTCATGGAATTCTAATACGAACTCGATCTTTTGACGGTATACGGCACACACGGGGAAGTATGGGCGATTTGGTTTATTTGAGGAATATTCATCACTGGCATATTTCCTCGAAAAGAAAAAGTGAAGGGGTACAACTAAATCCGAATTGGAACGAGCGATTGTGGCATTTTGTGTAGAATCATCATATCCTAAACCTCTGTTTACAAGAAATCTATTGGCTACCTTTTCAGACATCTCTAAGTACAACTCATCATATATGATTCCCCAATCATCGTGAATCTTTTCAACCTCGATGTCATCCACAAACATTGTGACACTTTTGAGTAAATGTCTACCCAATTGGTCCGCATAGTTTCCATCTGTGATACCGGGCATGGTCACACTCAACCACATGTTACTCAAGAGGTCTCCCATATTGGTTGGATTAAACTGAACTTTAATAGTTTGTCCGAATGGCCAGTTACTGATCTGTCCGGGGTTGACGACATTCCGAACTCTGTGATACTTCCGAAACTCTGAATGTTGTGTTGGTTTTGTATAATTAAAGAAGGAGTCTTCTGGGTCTTTGGAAAGTAGGTATGTATCCTGCTTTCCAATAGCTTTTAGGGAAATCTTAGCGGCTTCACCCATGCTTACTATTGTTTATATATTTTTAATATCCATTTTCCACATTGTGAGGTGACTGGTTTTCATTATACGCTCCAAATCTTCGTTCGCTTCTTTAGCCTCCTTGAGGAGGGAGGCCACAGACTCCTCGGTATACTGCACCGTCTTGATGTTGAGGAGATAGTCGTAATTTCCCTCAATTTTCGGGAACGTCTGGGACATCTCAGCCTCCAAGTCCTTCTTCTTCTTCTTGAAGACCACCAGGTCCCCCTCTATGACCATAGAGACAAACTTGGCGCGGTGACCACACATAACAGCCCTCTTCTGTAACACATCTACAAGATGTGCCTTTCGCTTCTTGTAGTGTTCCAATCGGAGTTCCACAAAGTCTCTGAGAATCTCTTCAGCATTCGCATACTTGTGGATACCCCTAGTTGGGTGGAAGAGGTGCATGTTCGTCGTGTGGAATGTCTTCTTCATCTTGAGGTCCTTCACCAAGTCCTTCCCAGTGTAGCCGAAGATTTCGAAATCCACATCCTCCGTGGTGCTGTTGTTCGTGTAGCTGTTGATCATCTTCTTTTCCACGAGTGTGTCCAGGTACTCCTTATAGTCCTGGGTCCACCTCCCAGGTGGAAGCTCTGTGACTTTGAGTCTGGAACCGGTGTCCCTGTAGATACCCTCTGTGATCCATAGACCGGCGTCATCCTTGTAGACCCGTCCCTTGAAACCCCTAAACCATGGTTTCATTTCGATGAGGTCTTCACCTTCCAAAGTTCTCTTGATGTTCTCTTTGATATCTTTGGGGTTGAAGGGAGGTACGTAGCAACTGAAACCCGTACCGATACCCTCCGTTCCATTCACGAGAACCATAGGTAAGGTGGGCATGTAAAAGTCTGGTTCGATGGGGCGTCCATCATCGTCGAGGTAGTTGAGAATTGCATCATCCTTGGGATCGAAGAGTTTCCGGGCCTCCTTGGTCAACTTGGTAAAGATATACCTCGTTTGAGATGCATCCTTTCCACCCATCAGTCTAGTTCCAAACTGACCACATGGTTCGAGGAGATTGATGTTGTTGGAGCCAGTGTAGTCGTTCGCCAACTTGACGATTGTATCCGCGAGGGAGACTTCACCGTGGTGGTAGGCACTCTTTTCAGCCACATAGGCTGCCAACTGTGCCACTTTCATCTCATCCTTGAGGTTCTTCTGGAAACAGGAATACATTACCTTCCGCTGAGAGGGTTTGAGACCATCAGCCACGTGGGCGATTGATCGCTTTAGGTCTGCGAGACTGAAGTTCACCAGATCCTTGTGAACAAAGTCTGTGATGTCAAGTTGCTTCACATTTCCATAGGGAACCTCAAGTTCCGAAGCCTCCTTGGCTGTGCTGTCTAGGAGCCAGGTCTTCCGTGAATCAGCCATCTTCTTGTCAAACGCAAGAACGATCGACGTATCCGTCATGACATCCATGTCAAACTTGACTGTGAGATCCTGAATCTTCTTGAAGTATTCCCTCGCTTCCACAGATGTTGAGGTACCCAAACCCTTGTAGTACTTGATTTTCCACCCAGCCTTCCCAGAACCATACCAGTTTCGGAAAGCTGAATCAGTGTAAAAAGACATAGTCTCTGAACCCTTGGTTGCCTTGATGATTGGGGTCACCATAGAGACGACAAACCCCAATTTGAGGAGACTTGGCCAGAAGTAGTGGATCATGTTTAGGATGAGACCCTTGATGTGGGACCCATCGTTATCTGCATCAGTCATGATCATGAGCCTCCCGTAGCGGAGTTCGGACACATCTTTGTAGTCCTTGCCCTGTTGGAGACCCAAAATCTTCTTGAGATCGTTGAACTCCTGGTTCGATGAGAGTTGAGCCACTGAGACATCCCTCACATTCTTACACTTCCCACGGAGGGGGAAGACCCCATAGTGGTCCCTTCCAACCACAGAGAGACCCGCGACCGCCAAGGTCTTCGCTGAATCACCCTCTGTCACGATGAGTGTACATTTCCCAGACTGTGCGGTGCCAGCCTTGTTCGCGTCGTCCAACTTGGGGATCCCTGTAATCTTAGACTTCCGGGCACCGTCAGACTTTTTGAGTTCCTTCATCTCCTTAAACTTCGAGAGTGCCAGAAGTTCATCTTGAATCCCAGTCTTTAGGGCATTCTTGATGAAGTTCTTCGGGGGATCAAACTTTGAGCCAAAGTCTTGGGACTTTGAGGTGCATTCAGACTTGACCTGGCTCGAGAACGTTGGGTTCTCGAGGGTCGCCTTGACGAAGATGTTGAACGTGTTCTTAACCTGTTGGGGCTTCAGTTTGATCTTCTTCGCCATGTCCTCGATGATTCCATTGGCCACTAGGGACGCCACGTGATCCACATGGTTCCCACCCTTAGTCGTGCAGATACCATTTACGAAGGACACCTGTTCCATACCATTCTCAGCTGGACCGATACATACAGACCACCTGTCAGATACGACGGAGCACACATTCTCGACACCCTCGTGCATCTTTGCGTAGGCTTCGAAGGACGTCTTTGGGAGAACATCTCCATTGAACTTCACCTTACAGTTGGGGGTCGTACAGATGTTTGCATCCCAAACCCTCTTTTGGAAAATCTGGTAAATTGACTCGTCCATCTTGGACATCCCAAATCTCTTCCAGTCAGGGGTGAAAGTCACAGACACAGATGACGTGGCACCCGCGTGCTTCTTAATCTTGGGTTGGTGACAGGTTGTCATATTGTTGGACCACCCCTGTGTGTAGGTCTGCTTCACTTCATGGTCCTTGATGATCACAGAGAACTCTGAGGAGTAAATGTTGGTCAATTTGGCACCATAACCGTTTCGGCCACCAACGACACGCTTTTGGTTGTCATCATAGTTGGTACTCGTGAGGAGGTGACCGAAGGTGAGTTCGGGGTTCCATAGACCCTCCTTCTCATGCATTCGGACACCGATACCACCGAGGGGTCCGTTGTTCTCGATCGTGACAGAGCCTTGGTCCTTATCGATAGAGACGGAGATGGAGGTTACACCCTTGGGGTGGAGGGAGTTGCGGTCGATCGCATTGACGAGGATTTCATCAAAGATTTTCAAGAGAGCTGGGGAATACTTGAGATTCTTCTTGGTGAATGCATCACCTTGGAGAACCCAGTAGTGTTCCGTGCCAAGTTCAACTGGACCGACATAGGAGTCAGGTCTCTTGAGAATGTGCTCGATGTGGGTGAGCTTTTGGACGCTCTCCATTTAGATATACTTATTACAATTCAAAACTCTAACTTAGGTTTTCGATAACAATTAGGGCACACCCAATTATTTTGTTTGGCTTCCATAAATGAAAGTCCTACACATTTTTGTAAATACCAATCGGGACAATTATCACACTGAACCCAATCAGTGTCATAACCACGACACCCACACGCACATTCACCATCATCGTCTACACAAAACGAATCATCATCTATATAACAGAAATCCAATTGTAATTGTGATTTAAAATTTGGTTTAAAATCCAACATCCAAGTTTGGAGATTTTCATGTTTAATCCAAAAAACACCCGTAAATTTATCGCTTTCAATGTCATAATTTACGACAATCCAATCTATATGAAATCTTCGTTCAATACTTTCTTTTACTTTTTCATAATTGACAAATACTTTTACGTTATATTTGTGAGGATATTTTCTTGTATAACCCTTTACCTGATACGTCATCAGACATTTCATATTGGAACAACTAAAGTCTCTAAGTTCTTCATTAATTGGCAACTTACATAACTTGTTACCACACCGAAAACATTTGATATTCATTTTTACATATTGCTCAACAGTTTCACCATATATATTAGAATTAGATTTGGATGTTTTCAAATTGGGGCGAAAATGTAAAGCCAGTTCTTTATAATAAGAAAAGGACATATATTTATTACAAATCAAAACTCTAACTTAGATTTTCATTCACTATCTTCTTCAGAGTCATCCGTTGTTTCCAAAATAATATTCAATTCACGCAAGTTGGTATTAAAAAACGCCTGCTGTCGTGCTACGCGCTTGGCGTCCGGGCACCCTCTCCCGATTTCGAGACCCTTTTCAAAGGAAACTGTTTCAATTATACCAATCCGATATTTTATGTCATGATTTGTGTCTAATATTGTATCCCAAATACAATTGTCCAATTTCGTATATAAAATTTTTATATCTTCATGAGTAATTGCTTTATCTTCGTTTTTACTCAATTTGTATAACTCTTCATTGATTTCATGAAAACCTCTCATATTAGACTTGGGTGACATGGCTCTTAATTAAAACTTAAAAATTGTAGGAATGGATCTCAACTTAGGTTTTCATTCTCGACGAGGAGGAGGAAACATCTGGATCGCCACTGATTCATCCCCACTATCATTTTCCCAGATGAGCTTGTCACAGAGAAACTCCGTCAAACAGTCTACATCTTCGTCTTCGTCCACCTCGAGGTCCACGTCACCATCGGTAGTGGAGTGATGAATAAACTTGAATGAAACTGGGGAACCTCCCTTTATAATAACCCCTTCCCATGCTTTAAATTGCTTGTATGGATTTTCAGTATCTTTTTTTACTTCATTAATGTCCTTCCAATTTTCATATTCATCAATGTATTGTTTAAAATCTGTATCATAACATTCGTTATAGCGTTTTTGTACTTTCACATGCCAATACTCGTCTTCTGTGAATGGGTCCTCCATTTCCAGGTTCATTGGTTTAAAGTTTTTAACATCGAAACGGGTGGGCAATTTTTTCAGTTCAGTGATATAAGATTCGGGAGGGGTAGTCATTTTAATATACTTATTACAATTCAAAACTCTAACTTAGGTTCAAACTTTTCACACACCTTTCTAAATCTGTATATACTCTTTTTAAAAATGTAAATTTTTTTACACCAATCTGTAAGGATTTGGGGTTTGGGTATATTGTTAGAAATGTATTCTAAATATTTTACATATTCTTCTAGCCTTATTTTAAATTCAAGTATATAAACTTTCTCTTCCAATGTGAGTATCCTTTTATACTTGATGAATGGTATACGAGAACGTTTGAGTTCTTCGATAACAGGTTCTTTAATGTTTTCTAGATTACAAAAATCATAGTCAATACAGTCTAGACTGTGGCGTGAGAGAAAATCTAAATTATTTATGACTACAACTTTCATATATTTTTGAATTTTATCCAACCTTTTTACATGTTTTGTGTGTATTAAAATTTTTCGAATGAAATCATTCCATTTGATCAGGTTACATGTTTCTGTACCAAGTTTAAACCAGAAATTATAATTTGGAATAATTCTAACTTCTTCTCTGCACATAGGACATGTAGAAGTATCGCGTAATCTTTTCGCACCACACGATCTACACTTATTATCAATCCATTCGTTTAAACATTCCCCGTGATATTTGTGACCACAAGGTAATGATATTATACATTTGTTTGAATAGTCACAGCATATACTACACTCAAATGTTTCATCTAGTGGTTCTTCGGATGCCTGAACATAATGGGGAAGCAGATATTCATTAATTTCACACACCGGTATTTCCATATATTTATACACAATTTAAACTTTAACTCACATTCTATACTCATCCTTCTCCTTGTCTGAAAGTTTCCCCCACTCTTCACCAAGTTTTTTACCAATCTCACGAAATTTAAGTTCTGGATTGGCGGCGATGATCTCGGGACGTTTCTCCTTACAGAAGGCAAAATAGGGATTGACTTTCTTAACGGGCTCCTTCTTCTCGACAGGTTCTTTCTTCTTGACGGGCTCTTTCTTCTCGACAGGTTCCTTCTTCTCGACAGGTTCTTTCTTCTCGACAGGTTCTTTCTTCTCGACAGGTTCCTTCTTCTCGACAGGTTCTTTCTTCTTGACAGGTTCTTTCTTCTTGACGGGCTCTTTCTTCTTGACGGGTTCCTTCTTCTTGACAGGTTCCTTCTTCTTGATGGGCTTCGACACTGGAGTTAATAGTTTACAAATAATAAGAGTGGTGGCTATAATAAGGGTGGTTCCTACAATGACATTCATTAGATGAATAAGTATTTATTCTTTTAAGTTTCATATAAAAATTTCTTTAGATAGAATAGGAAAGATGTATACATACTTCATAGTTGCGATCTTTATTTTGGTTTTGGTTATGCAAAATAAATCTAGGGGAATGAAACAATCCATAGAGAAGTTGGTCAGACAATCGGCTCGTTACGCCACAGCGGCACAGCAGGATAAGTCTCCCGTGATCGCCGTGCTTCATGCCAACTATGCTGCGGCCTACCTATATGCTTTGAAGGATATTGCAACAGAGTCTCAAATTCATAATGCCACTGGTATAAATGTCAAGAAATTTAAGGAGCATGTATTGAATGTTCAAGATATGGTGACTAAAAAAACTACTGAATCTTGTCCAGAATTTGCAGGAAATGTTGACATATATTTGGCGGAAATAGGGGGTGAAGCTTGACAACCTAAGTCAGTAGATGGAAAGTAAAAAGTATCTCTAAAAATGGAAGTTGTTCGCGATACTCTTTGGGAAAATTGTCTCAGTAATGCGGTGACTATGTACCGTCTTATTGAGCCAGACGACAGGTGTTATCATCTCGCGGATGCAACGTGGAAGATGAAAATGCGATACTTGAAACATCAACAGCAAAGGGATACCCAGAAGATAGTGGTTTTGGAAAAGACCCCAGATGTTGTGACCGAGCAAAGGACATCCAAGAAGATTTGTTGTGCGGTGACGATGTCTGGAAAGCCTTGTTCTTTCAAAGCGATCTGTGGAGATTATTGCAGAAAACATAGTGTGAAGAATGCCACGATTGGGGCGAAGGTTGATGTGTCTCAAATTAAAATAGTTGAATAATAGAAAGAAGATGTTAGACCAGGAAAGTCTTAGACCTGTAATAATATCGATGGCTCTTTACATCGTAATAAGTATTGTCGTTCCCCGCATCGCCAAGAAGCCTACGGGTATTCAAGTTATTGATGATCTCGTTATGACTATCATTGCACAGAGAGATTCACTCATGAGTGGTACTATCCTCATCGGTCTTATCACTTTCGCTACCAATTACATTCAAGAGGAATTCTTGTAAAATGTTTTCCCCCCCAACAAGTTTTTTAGTGTGTTCGTGATCCATGTGGCGAACGCGGTTGTCATATGCATGTCTCATGAATTCCAAGAGTTGGTCAAAGTTTGGCTTACCCCAAACCATACCCTTTTTGAAGAGGAAATCATCCTTCTCCAACTCTTGAAGTTCACAGTCAATGGTGTACGGTGTTTTTACATACTCTGGTGCACCCCCATAGTTTGTTATGATGACAGGTTTGTTCCGTAGTGCAGCCTCTATGGCTCCCATACCCACACCTTCAGAGTGTGAAAAGTTTACGTAGCAATCAGAACGATTGTGAATGTCATCCATTTCTTGATCGGAGATGACACCATTTATAACTTCAACCCGTGGGAGTCTGATATCTATATCTTGACTACATGTTGCTTTGACAATCAATCTCGTATTGTTTTCATTGAGTCTTATGAAGGCTTGTAAAACATCTTGGAATTTCTTACGAGGATCCAATATATTTCCAATATGGTAGAATGTGTATGGTTTTTCTCGGGGTTTTGGGATGTGGGCGTGGATGATGTAGAATTCATTTTCGGGAAACTGTTTGGAAAGGACACGTTTACAAAAATCACTGGGAACGGCGACCTTCTTAAACTCTTTCATAATGAGACCATAATCTTCATGAACGGTTTCGGTTTCGCATACGGTCATACACGCAAGTTTTTTTACACGAGAACGTACATATGTGAGATACTCTAGGTGTGGTTTTATGGGGAGCATGAAAATTAGGGCATGATCAACCTCAGGAAGTTGACTTCCAAACATGTAATACCCCGAACCAGGGAACACATTGGTATATTTTTTCGCATGGTGACCAATCCCTGAATTCAGCCCAGGACCTATGATGATCATTTACTTTAAAGATAATCTCCCTTTTATATATAAAACAATGGATGCTCTACGCAAAGAGATCGACGATGAAATCAAACGCACCCGCCTCGACAAAACACGGTTGTATGACCTACTCGTGAAGATTGTTGATCAGTGTGGTGGTCCAGCTGGTGAGGGGTCTGTTGGCCCAGCCGGTCCTCGGGGTCCAGCGGGTCCGGCGGGTCCAGCGGGTCCACCAGGTCCACCAGGTCCAGGTCCGTCTGCGCCAGTCGAAGCCAAACCTGCGGTGAAGAAGGCTGCCCCCAAGAAGAAGGCGGCTTCCACCCCCCAAGCTTAATAAAGAATATACACTACAAAATATATATGACTACACTTATTCATATTTACAACACGACAGAAGGTCCTAGACGAGCGCGGGGTATAACCAGACCCGTAAAACGTCGAAGTGTGACGACCCTTGAAAGTCTTCAGCGTAAATCTGAAAAAGATACTTTGAAAATAAGCGAACTTCAGGAGGAGGTTAGAAAGCACAAGATGGCACAAAAGAAACTCAAGATGTTGACACAGTGGAATTTGCGTTCAACTGAGTCGTCACTCAAAGATGTACGGGACATTTTACATATATTAGAGGAGCTCTACGGAGAGTTTTCCTACGAGGAACTTTAGGTAGTGCGTGTGGCACGATACCACTTTTGTATACAGAACCCATAAAAAGACCAGCTGACAGTACCCGTGTGGGGGTTACACCGAATGTTGCTGGAATAGTATAGATACCGTTTTTAATATCATCTTCTACATCTTCAATGTCTGCCATGTTAGAGACACTCGACGCGAGGAGTCCCATGGCAATTGTTTCATTTTCAATAACATCCACGTGAGCTATGAGATGTGGCACGACACTGATAGCTCCCGCCCAAAATGTTCCCACGTAGAACGGTTTAAGTAATGGTAGATTTTGTTTGAAAGATGGATACAGTAAAATAGAAAGAATTTCGGGTGCAATATATTTGGATTGATCAGAATACCAAAGAATTAGGTTTGCTAGTAGAAGAGCTCCTGCTATAGATTCGGGTGTGTCTTCGGTTTTACCATCGAGGTAACGATCACTTCCATATGCCCAACGAGCCGATGCCATGATGTATAGAAGTGGTAGGGGTTCTACAGGTGTTCCAGAGCATATGGCTAACACGCTCATGATAGTTCCTACACCCAAACCTGGTAACATTCTTTATGTAACAGGACTTTTATTTACCCAAAATATAAATCCACCCAATATGGATGCTAGAAATGCAACAAGAAGTCCAAATGAATATTTTTTGGGATTCTCTTCGGGTGGTTTGTCGGGTAACTTTTGAACATTTTGGTTGAGAGTATCAATCTTTTTCAAAAGTTTCTCGAGTGCCATGAGGATTTGAAGTTCTCGATCTTTTGGTTTTTCTTTTACATTTACAGTTGTAATCTCGAGAATCATATACCACTTTGAGTCGGGTTGGAGAGTCACATAATCACCATCATCTTGTTCTTCGTATATTTTAAAATTTAATTTTTTGATTGATATGGGATTGAAATAATTGGTATTTTGTTGAAATCTTTTCCACTGTTTGTCTCTTAAAACGAAGTCGTTGCTCCCAGAAAAATGTCTTTCTAATGGAATTCTCGTAAATAATTGACCATGTCTCTCATCTAGAATTTGTGCCACTTTGGGTATTTCTGGACATACTACATCTACATATTTGGCAATATTTGTATTTGTACTTGAATTACTTTCACCAACCTGTGTGATGTAAAAGTCGACCATCTTGATACCGAGGACTCTGCTCATATCTTCGACATGTGTGTTTGATTTCAAATTAAGGTCTAGGGAAAATGTGTTATTTGTTCCATCTACAAAATTTGAATCCAATATAACGTACTGAACCTTTTTCGGTATATCGTCGAGGGACATTCTAATATAAAAAAACATTTAAAATAGTATTATATGACACCATTTCATTCATTCATGTCTCTGGCGGGGGTACTTACTGCATGGATGGTACCAGAATATGTAAGAATGTTTAAGAGTATAAAAAAGAAGTGACATTCTATAGTATAATGTTGTTTCAGGCAATTGCCAACACCACCGTGGACATGGGTCCACATTACCTTACGAATATTTGTAAATGGGTGAAGTCTGCTGTATGGGATGCACCTTACCGGGTATATCTCGATGTTCAACTTGAGAGACAAAAACTTGAACGAAACCTAAGTCTTCAGGAAAGTGACGATGAAAGTCATACCGATTAATGGACTACATTTCACTCCACTCTGACGAATTTGCAATGGCTTTTTGCCAGGCTACTGCATCACTTTGTTCAGACGTTCAGCGTTTGATTTGGCGGGAAGTTATTTCACCCCCAGAGTTAAGAATTCCACCCCCTGCTCCAAAAAAATGTCCGAAATATTCAAGAACATGTTCGATTTCTTTACCCAGAGATTTGTTCGGAAACGAGAGTACCAACTAGTTGAAAGCATAAATGAGTGTAACGAAAAGATAGGTCTTGAATTTCCCATGGATGATAAAATTGTTCGTAATCAGCAGTTAAATATTCTCTATAAGAAGTGTAAAAGGTTGATATCATTCCTATCGATGAGTGGTCGAGATCGTAGAATTCTAGATGAATTGGTTGACTTGACTGATGAGGTGAGAACTTCAATGTATAGAGAGTATGATACAAAATTTTTATTTGACAATTTTAGATTGATTCAGTCAAAGGCAAAATTGTCTTCAACTTCAACATTCAACCTAAGTCAGTTGAATAAAATATAAAATATAAAAAAATGGAACAACTCCGTAAACTCATGGAACTTGTAGACAAGAACGTCGGCACCATCCCAGAGGGGGACTACATAGAGATGTGTAACTCTATGAAAGCCATCCACGATCTTGTAAATAAGCCCAGAGGCCTACGATATGAACCCAGTATTTATTTGGGGTACGATACGAGTGTACCAATGACTAACGATGCATTATCCGGTGCACCCTTAGATTTCTATTCACAACCATATCCATATAGTGACACAGATTGGGCAACCATGGAAAGTTTAATGGATGAGGGGCATTCGGTTATGAGGGCCGCAGAGTTATTGATCCAAGATATAATGATAGATCAGGGATGTCTTCCGGGTGAAGCGGCAAATCGGTTGATTGAGAGGGGTGAAGAGCATGTAGAAACAATTCGTTTAGCTGCATCAAACCTAAGTGCGACATTGTAATGTAAAATGTAAGAATGTCTGTTCAAGAACTTATGAGCCTCGTTGATGAAAATTCTTCTTCAATCCCCGAAGGAGAATACCTTAAGATGTGTAATATAATGAAGCATCTCCATGGTCCCAAAGATACGTTGTGTGTTACACCAGATTTTTCGGAGCAGGAAATTGTTATAGATCGGAACTGTATAGATAAATGTTATCAGTGGATTATGACTATGTGTTACTATGATAATGTGAGTAATCATTACAAAAATATAAGTAAACGGACTGAAGTGACACCTGCTCTCAAGGTGGATGCATTGGTAGAAATTGCCACTGCCCATGGTGTGACTTTGGAAGACTATACAATTTCAGAACTTCGTGCAAAGGTCTTCGAGATTGAAAATGAAAAGGAAATCTATGAAAAGTATCTTGCGAGGGAGATGCTGGAGGCGGAACGGTCGGAGCGTGAATTGACTGGAGCAATCCAAAAGGCTCATACAGCTTACAGAGAGTTCTCAGAGTGTATGGGATACCAAGACCTATCATGGCTTATACATTGGGGTTCCCTCGCGAAGCGATCATTTCGGGGTATTTTATCAAATCACACCTAAGTTGGGTTACAATAATATAAATATATCTCGAAAAATGTTCTCTACTCCGTTGACGATGTTTAATGTCCCCAGAATTGGAGTACATTCTCAACTGAAAAAGCGTGTGATCGAACTCGAAAACACTGTGAAACAACTTCAAGATGAGAACTTGCGTCTTGAACTCAGAAACGAGAAATTTGATGTACACCCATGGGGTTTATATATATTTTTCCTACTTCTTACAGTTACTATTGTGGCAACGGCGGTTTATTATCCATCTGTGGCGGGATTGGGTGTATTGTTTGTTTCATCTTACTTTCTACCCCCACTCCCCGAAGCTATAGAGTCGAAGGAAACCTAAGTAGAAGATAGATTTGTAATTTTTATATCATTTTGAAAATGTCTCTTTCCAAAATAATGTCCCTCGTCGATGCCAACGCTGACAAACTTCCCGACGGTGCCTATCTGGAATTGTGCAACGAGTTGAAGGCAGTTTGGAAGCGTCAACCACCATCGGTACGGGTGGCGGAGGAGGCTAAGCAGAAGAAGATGGAGCGGCTCTATGGGTCTGTGTGCGAGTTCGAGGACTACCTCCGCCACGTGGAAGAAGCGATGGAAGTTGATAAACGGTACAAAGAGTGGCTTTCGGATCTCGAGAACCTAGAGGGTGAGGTTCCCGAGAAGTACCACGCGATGTGCGTGAATGCCTATATCAGGGAAGGTGTTCCAGGGGATCAGCGGCGCCACCTGAACCAGGTCTGTCGTCGAGATACCAGAAACGTCGAGGGGCTTCGTTTGGCTGGCGTTGACATCCCCGATGCTGAAGCGTTCTATGCTCATTGGTTCCCGAAGCTCAGGAATCTGTTTATCGACGACGTCGAGAATTCGATGTGGGGTGGTGGTGCCGACTATGTGTGGCGGGGGTTTTCTCAAACGCCGGGTTTCGAAGACGCTCTGAGTCTCATTCAAAGGGGGCAACGGGCTATTGAATGGCGCCGAAGGTTCGAATATGGGGCATTCGAAGAGACGGATGGGGGTGTCTCTGGTGCTTGTGTTGAATTTCCAATGACCTTCGTGAAGCCCGTGGTGGAGGAGGAACCTGAACCTTAACTAACCAAGGAGGTCAATTTCTTTTTCGTACGTTTGGGAGAGTAGAATAGTTTTTAGATCTCTTGTAAATGTGATGTATTTTTTTGGAATGTCTCCCCACAATCTCTCGTTTGAGACAAAGTCGTCGACCCGACCATCTCTGAGGAGTGGTTCTAGGAGGACCCAATTGGGTTCGCTATACTTTATCTTCGTGCACCCCCGACCAAACCTTCTTGCATATATGTACCACGCTGCGATACTTTTATATGTGTGAATTGGTCTCTTCCCCTGATCCAAGCATCGACGTAGGGATGGAACGACGAAAGTGTGAAACTTTGTGAATCCATCCATACAGATTCTATCCAAACTATCACCATTAGATTCACTTGAAATTCTTTCTTCAACCTGTTCCATGTAATCGTATAGATCGAAGGGAACTTCACTTTCTATGGATGGAACAATTTCTTCTGTTTGAAGTTTTCTAAAATGTTCTCGGTGCACTGAATTCGCCATAACTTGATCAAATGTGGAGTATCCCGCGAGGGCTCCGAGATACGCGAGAGATGTGTGTCCCCCATTGAGAATACGTATTTTTGTTTCTTCATAGGGTTCGAGATTTGAAGTCAATGTGGCACCAACTAGGGATAGGTCTGGGAATGTGGATGCAAAGTTATCTTCGATGACCCATTGAGAATACTCTTCAGTTTGGACAGGATTATTACCATAACCTGGAAACATTTCTTCAATTTCTTCTTTCAAAAACTCTGTTGTTCTGGGTGTAATTCTATCTACCATACATGATGGGAACTTGACATTTTCCTTGATCCAGATTGCCAGTTCGTGTTGGTTTGTTTGGTAGAGGTATGCTAAGAATTGTGTTTCGAGTACAAGACCATTTTGGCGGATATTGTCACAGCACATGATTGTGATGGGTGAGTTTCTGTTTCTGAGACCACATGCGAGATATTCAAAGAGTGGAGATCCCGGGGAATACCCACTTTCTGTAATAGTGATAGTTATGAGATGAACACTGGGAAGTGTGAGTAAGTGTTTGGCAATTGCTCTACTCTGTGTCCAATCTACGTAATCCAGGTGAGACCTCACCAACCTACATTGTGAGGGTGTTTTCAAAACATAGTCTTCTATTTCTCGGAATCCTTCATTTCTCAGATTGACGGCGACAATTCCCCAACTGAGGTCGCCAGTCTTTTCCATGTAGTCGTCTAGGTATACAGCCTGATGTGCTCTGTGAAAGGCACCATAGCCAATATGTATTACACCAATTTGGCATTCAGACTTGTCATAAGATGTTTTATACATTACCTTAATTAGTATTTGAAAAAAATACTTAGACAATAGAGACGTGTTGTGTTTAAGATGGATGACTTGTTAAAAGTTATGCAAATAGTAGACCAAAACTCCGAGAAGTTTGGGGATGGTCAGTATTTAGAAATTTGTAATCACTTGAAGAATGCGTATTCTACTAGGGCTGATCCGGTATATCTTTTTAATTATGGGGAGATGAGAAGGGGGGAGGGTCCTTTATTTTTTGAGTCACTTTACGATAAAGCTATTGATGCAGACTATAATTTCCTTCATGGACAGATTGACTATTTACAAAAGGAGCGTACTGAATATAGAAAGCTGGTTCGATTGACTAAGCGAATAAAGCTCGAGGCACAATATGAGTACTGTGAGATGATGGGATTAAACGACGCCGGGTGGGAGGCATTAACTCCAGAAGTAAAACATAGGATATTTAATCGATATTTACTTCATGAGAATGAATTTCGGGAAAGGTACAGAGAATCTATTACACAACAGATCGGGTGGCTTCAAGATGCTATAGAAAAGTTAGATGATGTGTAATTAAAAACTTTTTGTATATAAATGGAGCACCTCAAGGAGGTGATGCAACACATTGACAACAATTCAGAACACCTACCGGAGGGTGAATATCTGAAAATATGTCGATGTTTGCATAAAGCCTTTAAGTCTTACCCGGAGCAGAGAGAATCTATTTCATCTAGTCTCCTTTATGATGGATTATCGTGGCCCCCACCTTTCCGTTTATACGATATATGGAATCAACTTCAACAATTGAGACGCGACCTGAGTGAATGTAGAAATCAGACTGAATTTTTTAGTATACGCGCCGATTCTGATAGACTGAAACAGACATACATAGAACTTGTAGATTCAACAACTACTGATCCGAGGTTGAGATCTGCTTGGATATCTAGAATTTAAACTTAAGTTGAATGAAAAAAATAAAAAACCAAAACAAAAAATGGAAGACCTCCGAGACCTCATGGCCGAACTCGATACCATTTCCAAGTCAATTCCAGAGGGGAATTACTTGAAAATGTGTGACCTCATGAAGGGTCTCCACGATGGGATGTCCAATGCTGCGCAAGCTGCTGTGCGACTCGAGGGAAATATTCGCGAGATGGATCGTATTTACCGTGAGACTGTGGGAGGTTTTGCCGCTGATCCACCTACGACTGATTCTAGAAGTCTTCCTGTGATTCCTCCATTCCAAGCGGTTCAAATACCACTCCCCGATGAAAACAGTTTGCATCACTATGATGAAATTCTTATGAAGATCAAGCAGGTTGAGGACCGTTTGAAGAAGACTAAAATCAGGAAGAACATCACTGAAACTGTAAAGAGGGATGCGGTCAAGGAGATGGCTCGGATATTAAATATCCCTCTTCGGCGGTTCACAATTGAGGAACTTCGTGAGAAGGGGGGTGTGATTAGAGATGAGAGGGCCTTTTACAAGAGTTATATTCAACGAACAAATCTTGTAAATCGGGAACTCATTCAAGAGATGAATGACGAATTGGATGACTTGTATATGGCTAGGGGTGATCTGCAGGTGATGTTTGGTTTGGCTTAGTAAGTTGTCTTACACCACCACTTGTTACCGCCAGTGTATTCGAAGATGATGTGGATGAGGGCACCCGCGATGAGGTGGAGAATGGGGGACTCTAGGCTTGGGTCAACCTTATTGATACCGTAGATGAGGGTGGCATTCATCACACCTATGACGAGAGCTTCGATAGCAACATTAATAGCTGGTCTGTTCATTTAGTGTATGTAATGAAAAAAATATCCGTAACAAGTAAATGGAGTTGACATTCAAAGACACTTTGATGTTTTATCAGACGGCACTTAGAAATGTTGGTTTGTACACATCTATATCATTGACACTGTTGGGGTATTCGCGATTTTACCGTGGTAAAGGTAATTCACTGTACAACATAGCGTTCGTAATCATTAGTATGATATTTTTACTTATGGCGATATTAATTTTACACAAGTTGATAAATAATTTGAATTTTTTCATGACAAAGTTGTCTGAAGATGAAAAGGGGGTTATCCGAGAATGGTTGGTGATACCGGAAACATTGAGATATGTTTCGTATATCGTGTTGGGATTTTCATTTTTAACACTTTATAGACAGACTAAATAAAACCTAAGTGACGAAAACAATCTGCAATAATTAAGTAAAATGGAGTCTCCAATAGACTCTGAAGTTCTTATTCAATTATTACAAGAAGTTCGTTTTCTCCGTGATGAGATTGCATCCATGACGAATCTCCAACCGGTTACGGAGAAGAAGATGTGCAAGGGTGTGACTGGGAAAGGCACTGTGTGTAGGAATGGGGCGGTTCCAGGAACTGATTACTGTAGGATGCATGACGAGAAGGTTGACAGACCGGAGCGACCCAAGAAGGTCAAGAAGGTGATAAAACCTAAGAAGATTCAACCAGAGCACACCCATGCTTTGGGTGAGATGCCAATCGACATATGTCCACTATGTGAGACGCATGGAAATGTATTAGACCCTTTATTGACAGAGTGTGGATTTGTGGGTGATGTAGTGATTTGAAAAAAAATATTGTAATACAATAAAATGTTAGTGGTTATAATTGTGCTACTTCTAGTTTCTTCTTTTATTGGGGGAGTATTTCTCTTCATGAACAATAGAGGGGGTGAAGAGGAAGAGGTTGGCAACACTGGTGAGATCATTGTGACTTCAAGTGATACTAAATCTTCATCTGCTCAGGAAACAGATAAACAAGATAACGAATCGAGTACAAAGGAGACTTCTATAAAGACATTGGAATTTGGATACCCAAAAGCGAGATATGTCAAAGTGAGTAAGAATGCTCTTATTAAAAAGTGGCGGGAAAGACCGATAGTCTTGAACGAGGTATATGTATATGGTAAAGATGGTAAGAACATTGCATTGAAAAAACCCATCGTTACCAATTCTTCAGGGAAGGGAACTTTATCTGCATTCAACGATGGTGACGAGATGACTTTGGGTAACACTGTATCGGGTGATAAGAATAACAACCAACCTCAGAGACAAAATATAGAGATTGATTTGGGTTCTATGCAGGAGATACAGAGTGTTGTCTTACTTATGAAAGGAATAGATAAGGGTTTATTGGTTACATTATTTGATGATAAACTTAATGTTGTATCGACGACAAGAGAACTTACTATAGAAGATACCAATAAAGGTTCTAAACACAAGTTCGACTTTGGTACAAGTAAATGGTCGGTATTACCAGTAGACTGTGTGGGTAAATGGGGTAAATGGTCTAAATGTTCTGCAACATGTAATTTGACTGGTCAAGATAGTGATGGTACCCAGAAGCGTGATTGGATTACACTTAGAAAGGCTGAGAATGGCGGTAAGGCATGTGTGTACGATATCAACAAAGATGGATATAAGAAATGTAAGGGGAGCAGTGGTATTTGGACTGGGTGGTCGGGATGCAGTAGAAAATGTGGAACGGGAAGTTCAACTAGAAAGTTTATTGTGAAAACGAAGGGTGATGACGGTGGTTCAACATGTCCGGGTGGTGCCGATGGTAAGACTGAGAGTAGAAAATGTAATACCCACGGTTGTCCATCTAAGTTCATTCATAAAGGTCATGATTTATGTGGTGGGCATGAAGATAAGCTTGGAAACTGCGACGATGAATGTTGGCGACGTGGTTGGTGTAAAGCATACATGCGCAGACGGGACGGAAGATGTAGATTGTTTTATAACAGTGGTAATTGTGGGCCCGCACCAGGGGGTTGGTCCGGTGCTAAAGTACGAAATCCTAACTATTATGCACCTCACGGTGACGGTCGCGGCTCGCTTGGAGGTCCACCGCGTGTTGGTGACCCCGTTCAGTGCAACGCCAATGATGTTGGTTCGGGTACTAATGCTGTGTACCGAGTAGAAGCGGACAATGTACTTCGCCACTATCCAAACCCTCCTATCGCGACATCTTGGGACCCAGATTGGCGTTCAACATACAAAAAAATTGACTGTCAAGGTTACACTCAAGGTCCTGACATGGCTGCGAAACCTTAAATTTTTAATTTCTGCGTAATAAGTAAAAAATATGGCTGCCGTACCTATGTTAGCCGGGGGTCTAAGGGGGCACGTTGGACTTTGGGGGCCTAAGTGAAGGGGTGTCAGG
>ERZ1039804.327-NODE-327-length-31155-cov-11.273023_pt1 | contig 31155 bp, 52 predicted proteins | sample MGYA00383089_ERZ1039804 | MGnify/ENA primary metagenome ERZ1039804 (study PRJEB29581, sample SAMEA5548359) | metagenome | biome: marine; feature: coastal; material: water | depth 1 m | study: Short-term variability in the microbial, nano- and picoplankton...
AGAGGGTGCATTGTTAACCGAACCAGCTTCTACTAACCTAATAACTTATCCTATTAGTTTTGGGAATAGTTATTGGACAAAGAGTGGTGCGAGTGTTGAATCAGACCCAAGTACTGCGGGGAGTGAAAAAATAGAAAACCAAACAGATAGGGATTTTAGTGGAGCGGTTGTTAATTGGAGTGGAAGTACAGGTGGAACGATAGCGGCAAGCGGTAGTGTTGGGGTATTGACACCAAACACCACAGTGTACTCAGGTGCGCAATTAAGCGGTATGAATTTTATATCAGGTAATACATATTTAATATCATTTACATACAGATTGCAGAGTGGTACGGCAGTTGAAATGCAGATACGAAATTCATTTTATGTTAATGAATCTAAAACGCAGTTCACGCCAACAGGGACAATTCAGACATATTCTGAAATGTTATATTGTCAAGTATCGGGAGATGTTTTAGTAATATGTGCAAATACAAGTGGAAATACAGGGGTCTATGAGATAGATAATGTAAGTGTAAAAGAAGTACAACCATTTGAAGCACCTAAAGAAATACCCGTTGCTAACGGAGAAGAGTTGGTAACGAATGGGGATTTTGAGGATGGAAACACGGGTTGGGAAAGCTATGCGACTGCTTCATCAACAGTAGTCTTTACTGATGTTGCAACTTTAAATATAGATGCGTTAAATAGCAATGTAGGTGTTTATCAAGAAAATGTTTTTACAAATGATACGAGATATAAGATTGTTTTAGAAATGAAAGCGTCCAGCTCATTTGATGCTGATGTATTAGAATCACAAGGAGCAGCGAGTGTGGCTAACATAGGGAATGTTAGCTTAACTACATCTTATAAAGAATTTACTTTTTATTATACTGCAACTGGAGATAACGATATATTTATTCACAGATTACATAGTGCCAGTGGTGCTAATGAAAGCATCACAATAAGTAGTGTGTCCGTACAGGAATTGTCCTACTCAGGTGGAGGTCTTGAGCGTGAAGCTTACAAGCTTGTTGAGGATGGGAGTGATGGAGAGCATAGGGTACATAGAGCATCGTTAGTTGTTACGAGTGGTGAGGACTACACAATTTCTGTATGTGCAAAAAAGGGGGAGAGAAATTGGATATCCTTAAAAAGTTGGACACCTAATAGTTATACTTGGTTTGATTTAGATAACGGAGTTGTTGGTACAACAGCGTCTGAACATACTGCAACAATAACACCTTTAGCAAATGGATGGTATAGATGTAGTATAACTTATACCGAAGATAATACAGATGCAAGGTTTTGGGTTGATATTGCAGATGCTGATAACTCATACTTATATCAAGGCGACGGCACATCAGGACTATACATAGCATACGCACAACTGGAAGAACAAGCATCAGCGACATCGTTAATGTTACCTATAACAGAAGGCTCAACTACTTCAAGAGTAGCAGATTCTTGTACTGGTAGTGGAACAGCAACGGACTTTAAAGATTATAATTCAAGTGGAGTATTGTACGCAGAAATTGCTGCTTTGGCTGATGAAGGATTTTATAGAAATATAAGTTTGAATGATGGAACAACAAGTAACAGAATAAGTATTTATTATTCCAGCCCAGCAAACAATAAAATACAAGTAATAGTAAAGGTGGGTAATTCTGACCAAGCAGAGTTAAACGAAACATTAAGTGTAACAGAGTTTTCAAAAGTAGGATTTAGATGGGCAGTTGATGATTTCAGTCTTTGGGTAGATGGTGTTGAAGTGGCAACCGATACAAGCGGAAGTACTTGGGGGAGTGGAGTTTTTACAACTTTAACTTTTAGTGGATACGGCTCAACTTATCCTTTCTACGGCAAAACAAAAGCATTAGAAGTGCTACCTTATATGAGTGATGAAGAAATGGTAACATTAACAACATAAAAAAATGATATATAGATTAAGTTTAGAAACCAAATCAAAGTGGGATACTTTGAGAAAAAAATTTGTTATGCCTGACGAAGATGGTAACTACCCAAGTGGCTCAATATATACTGCTCAAATTGCAGAGGGAAGCATAACAGTTAGGGAAGTTGGTCATGTGCCATTTCCTCCAGAATACGATGAAGAGGGTAATATAATTAAAGAGGGTGGATTCTATCCAGATTGGGCAGTTGACATTGTAAGCGATTATGATTTGCCTGTTGAAGATTATATAATAGAAAATAAACATTGGTATAACGAGTGGGTATAATGGAAAATCTTAGGACAATATTAACAACTTTAGGAGGCAGTTTAGTTTCAGTTGCAAACTTTAAATTAATGTCTATTTCGGTTACAGAACACATGGAAGTTGCCAATGGAATTATAGGTTTTCTTGTAGGTATATTGACCTTAACCTATTTAGCACTCAAAATATCAAAGGAAAATGATAAGGATTCCAGCAAGTAAAAGACTAAGGTTTTCAGTAGCCGTTATTATAGCCAACTTTGTGATGGGTGTATTTGGGATTTACTATGGTGCTGATCTTGGAGATTTAGGAATGTTCCTAGCACTATCAAATACTCCATTGTACGCATACATACTTGGAGATACTTATAGGCCCAGTAGAAAGACAAAGTAATATGAAACATTTTGAGTTGAGTGAATTTGACAGCCCAGACAAGGTTGGATCAGGGGAGAATATGCTCCCATCTTTTTTAGAGAAGATAGACCTTGCTAGAGATATATCTCAAGTACCCTACAAGATAAATAGTGGATATAGAACAAAGGATCACAACCAGGCTATAAATGGATCACTTACATCATCTCACTTAATAGGAGTTGCTTGTGACATTCATTGTACGGATTCACATTCAAGGGAGAGGATTGTGTATGGATTGATTAAGGCAGGATTTACAAGAATAGGCATTGCTAAAACTTTTATTCATGCAGATACAGATTCATCTAAAAATCCTGCTCTATGGCTCTACTAAAGAACATTCCTTATTTAATAATAGGATTTCTTTTATTGTACATCTTGTTTTTACAAGAATGTAAAAGGCCGAAGGTGGTTAATCCTACAACCAAAGTTGATACTATTGTGCTAAAAGATACATTTTATCAACCTACAATAAAAGATTCAATTGTATACTCAACAATTTACAAAGATAAAGTGAGTTATGTATACGATACTTTTGTAGATACAGTTTATGTTATTAAAGATTATTTAACTAAGTATTATTACCAAGATACGATTTTAAGCGATTCTAACGGCCTTATAGTGATTATGGATACTATATACCGAAATAGAATAAAAAGCAGACAGAACTATGTTAGATTGTATCCTAAAAGATTTGTGGAAACTTACACACCTAAAATAAAAATATTTGTAGGTCTTGGTGTGTATTCCAATATTGAGAGAAGTGGAATCAACGGAAGTATAGCAATGTTAACAAAGAATGATAACTTGTATAGTATAGGTTATGATCCTTTCAATAAAAATGTTTTATTTTCGGCTTATTATAAAATCAGTTTTAAAAAGAAATAGTATGAGTGAAATTAGTGCGTATATAGTGATGAATGGTGTACAGGTTAAGCCTATTAAATGTAGCTATGAAGTAAACTCCCAAGAAGAGGTTGAGGCAATTAGAAAGAAATTAAGGGCCAAACACTACAAGGATAGGGTAAAAGATGTCAATTCTAAATATGCCAATGATTTCAAAATACTCTTTCATTTAAAGTGCGACAAGGAAACTAAACTACACCCATAGATGAGTGAATATAGGCCCAGACTTAATGAAGAAGAGTATGACCTTATTTTATCCCACAGAAACAAGAGTGAAAGAAGACTGTTGGTGGTGGGCGATATCCATTTTCCATTTGAGCTAGAAGAGTACCTTCCATTTTGCCAAAATGTTTACGCAAAATATAGATGCAATCAAGTTGTATTCGCAGGCGATCTTGTTGACTCGCATGGCTGGAGCTATCATGAGCAAGATCCTGATGGGCTATCGGCTGGACATGAACTTTCTTTAGCTATAAAAAGAATAGCTCAATGGTATAAAGCATTTCCAATAGCAGATGTTTGCATTGGCAACCATGATCGATTGGCATCCAGGAAGGCATTTTCTGGAGGAGTTCCAAGCCGATGGATTAAAGGATATAACGATGTTTTAGGCACTCCACAATGGACTTGGGGAGAAAGGTTTGTATATGATGATGTTCAATATATACATGGAGAAGGAGGTACTGCCAGAACTAAAGCCAAGAATGATATGATGTCATCAGTACAAGGACATATACACACTCAAGCCTATGTTGAATGGATGGTGGGTAGAAAGTTTAAGGTATTTGGTATGCAAGTGGGTTGTGGTATTGATAGCACAAGTTACGCATCTGCCTATGCAAAGAACTTTAAGAAACAAGCCATAGGATGTGGAGTAGTAATTGGAGGACATACGGCAACTAATATAATGATGGACTTGTAGTCCTATATTTTACCCTCAATAAAAAATCCCCAAATTCATACAGATCAAAATTAGCTGACATTCCAACTCTTTTAAATGGGAGGGTTTTTGCATTACCCTCTACTTGAATCAATGGAGGATAATCCTTCTTTTCTATCCACTTGTGGCCTAGATACCATTTGGTAAATTCGGAGGTCATTACATAAGTAATTTCATTTCCTTTAATATCGCAATCATCTAAACTTATTTTCATTATAGGAACAAAAAAAACCAACCTCACTAGGAAGCAAGGTTGGAAGATTCAATTAATCAAAACACTAAACACTAAATGTACAAAAACTATGAGATGCAAATATACAAATTTTTTTAATATACAATGCTAATTAATAGAAAAATATTTAATCTTCCTCCTCCTGGTCTTCTTGCTCCTCTACCTTATCTTCTTCTGTTCTCTCCAAAAGAGATTCTAGCAACAAGGAGGCCTGGTTGTGGTTCAAATCCCCTTCAACAACCTCATAAGTAAAACCTTTTTCATCTTTAACTACCTTCTCCCATTCTGGGGTTCTATTCTTTGAATCTTTCATTCTAACAAAATCTCCATGTACATTGGTACTCATTCCTACATAGAAAGGTTTGTTTGATTTATTTCCAATGTGTTGATATATATAATATTTTGACATAACTTTTTATTTTTTAATTTATAAAAACCAGCCTCCCAAAAAGGAAAATATCAGGAGGTTGGCAATCTCTTCTTTTTTGCCGTTTTAAGTGGTGCAGCTAACCCTCAACAAATTTAGTCCATTTCATCTTGTTTAGTTTCTAATCCTTTTTCAAATCTATCTATTATCCTGTCGCAATACTTTGCACCTATTGATCCTTCTATTTGTTGGGATTTAATGTGCTTGTAAGCAACTATCAACTCTTCTATCTCAGATTTTTTGAGTTGTACATTTAAAAGTTTATCATCCATCTTATCTAATTTAAAGATTCAACCAATTCTTCTTCCTTGTTTACTAAATCATCCATGAGCTTAAAATCTGAATACAACAACAAATGTCTATAACTTTTTAGATAGTGTATGACTGTTGCATGATTTTTATTCATTAGTTTGCCAATCTCTTGCAATGTCAAGTTAGGATATGCTCCACTTATATAGTTAGCTATAATAACCCTTCTATATACATTATATCTTTGCCTATTGCTATTATTGATCTCCTCAAAGGTATAACCTAGTTTTAAACTAGTTTGTCTTATGTCATCCAAAACTGCACTATTGTCTGTGTTTAATTGGTTCACATATTCCCTGACAATATCCACAGCCTTTTTGTACTCTGCATTTGTAATTTTCTTCATAATATTATTTGTTTATCTCTTTCGTTTTGTAATTTTAAAAGTAATTCTACTGTACAACTATCACATATTGAATCTTCAAAGGATAGTTTTTCATTGCACATTCTACATCTACAATCTTTCATTGCGTTATATTTTACTTAACCATTGGTCATATATACTACTTGCAATTTGGGCAGTCATAATTGGAGGCACACTCATTCCTATTATGTAGTGTGGTTTTTTACCCACAAAGTTATAGTCTAATGGATAGCTGCCAATCTTACAGGCCTCTTCTCTGCTTGTGTATTTTGGTGCATCAAAAAGTAATATACTATCTTCATGTGCTGTCATTGTATATGCTACCTTATCTATATACAAATAACTTTGCGAAAAGAAAGAAGATTTGCCATTTAATCGCTGACTCCCTTTTTCCATAGAAACATCTCCTTGCTCCCTACACTCCCAAACCTTTTTCATGTTTGGACTTAAATCTCTACCATTCTTATCAATAATATCTCCAAATAAAATAGGATTTTCCTTGAAATCTAAACTTAATTTTGGTACTTGCGTAAACATATCCTTTTGATATAAAAAAGGTTTTGCCAAATCTTTTCTTAAACAAACAAAAAATACCCTTTCTCTTCTTTGAGGTACTCCCATCTTTGAGGCATCTAACAACCAATGTTGACAATAGTACCCAGCCTGGTCAAAATCCTTGTATATTTTTCTTACATATTCTTTTGCATTTCCCATAAGTAACCCTTTTACATTTTCGGCTATTACCACTTTTGGTTGCAGTTCTTTTGCTAAATCTATAAAATCAAAGAATAAAGTATCTAAAGTTTGTTTTGATTGTCCTTCTCTAAACTTCTTATCTTTTCCCCAATCCTTTTCCCTATTACCAGCAATTGAAAAACTACTACAAGGTGGTGAGCCATCTAATATATCAAGACTATAAAGTTCTTGTGGCAAATCATCTCTACTTTTAAAAATTCGTATATCCTCAACAAATGAATATTTAGGCTTGTGATTAGTTATGTAAGCCTCTGCCATTTTAGGATCTATTTCATTCATTCCAACAACATCAAAGCCTGCCAATTTATAACCCATTGTTGAACCGCCTCCACAAGCAAAGCAACTAAATACCTTCCCTTTATCTTTTGTAAACTTTGCATCTTCCAAAGTCCATTTGTATGAATACTTGTGTTCTTTCATATCAAACCCTCCCTTTTCATTTGCTCTATTTTCTCATTATTTCTCGCAATAGCATCAGCATCTTTTTCCTTTTGGCTAATCTCTTCTTTCTTATTTCTAAGGCTAAGATAGGTTTTTTTTATACTCTTTGTAATTTCATCATCATAATCTTTGATTTCATTCTTCTCTTTAACTCTATACTCAACAGCAAATTCTTGCTTTTCAATAGAATACTGATCTAACTCATGGATTAAATTCTGAAGAATAGGCTTACCATAGGGATTATTTTTTACAAGCCTATCGGTTATACAGGTAATGTCAGATACTGTATAAGAATAATAGTGTTTTAATATGTAGTCTATCATGTATTTTATCTGAATGTCTTGCATATCTGCTTTCAAAATGGCTACCATTTTACCTATCTCTTCCAATAGAACTTGCTTAACATATACTATACCCTTGTCAATTTTCATTCTCATAAATGATGGCTCTTGACTATGCCATACTTCAGATAAAGTAACGGCCCTTGTGCTATTAGGAATTAAGCCATTCTTGGTCTTCAAGTATTGATTTGAGTTGGCTACCAATGTTTTTGTCATGTTTCTTGATTTTTAGTTTATTAAATTGCGAATCTATTATAGCTAAAGTGAAGTTGTCTTTTATCCAGTTATCCTCTTTAGCAATTGAAATAATATGTTTAAACCCATTTAGAACTTGCTCATCACTTGGATCTATATCTTTAGATTTGTAAGCATGAGTTATTTTTTTAATTAAACTCTTGACCTTTGCTCCATCTTTGGCAGTAAAATAATACTCATTGCCTGTCATCGCAAGAAAAGTTTCCTCAAAAAAAGTTTTTAGTAAAGTATATGTAGATTTCTTCTTTTCCAAAACTTTAGGTTTGGTATCTATTATTACTTTATTATTAATAGGTTTATTCTTATTATATAGTTTTTGATTTTTTTCATAACAAGTTCGTAAAAAATTTACTATCTTGTTCGTTAAAATTTTAAAATGTTGTTTTGCAGGAATTCCAATCAACTTTGTATCTATAAATTCTTGCTCTTTTAAAATCTTAATAGCTGCCTTTTGTTTATGATAAGTAAGGCCTGTATCCTCTTGAATATTTTCAGCAGTATTAAAAAACCATTCTTCATCAAAGTATTGGCTTTTAGTTAAAAGGTCTGAAAGCAATAAAGTGGCCTCCAGGCCTATTTCTTTTGCCAACCTCTTGTTGATTATCCAAAAGGCATCTTGTCCAAGAATATTAGCTACACTACCCATTGCTAACAAGTTTATTGTTTAGTCTTTCAACTTCATAAACAAGATCAGCAAAATCTTCATACATTAGATTGTTGTCATAAGTTTGGTTGTATCTCCAATACAATGATCTGTTCCTATTCATATACAAAAGGATGGCAGGCTCACAAACCTTACTCCTGGTCTTAACCATTTCCTTGAAGATAATTACCCTCAAAAAAGGTAGGTATCCACTTCTTGACCTTCCAAGAATACTCCCCTCTTCTAGTTCATATCTCTTCTCAACAACCTTACAAAGATTGTGTAGGTGGTCTTTTATTAAAAAATCTTCTATCATATCTTATTTTCTTTAAGTTGTTTGGCTAATTCAGATGGATCTATTTCAAAGGGATGTCCATTCTCATTAATATCCCTCTGCTCTTGTTGTTTTAGAAAGTCATCATACTCCATAATTACAATGTTTGGTAGATGATTCTTTCATTAATATCTTCCTTGCTTTCTGGAGAGAAGTACAAGTCCCAAATGTGGATGGCCCTCTCTACCTTATCCTTTCCATTCTCATAGAAGTCATCCGAACATTCAAAGATACCTAACTGATTAGTGGTCTTGTCAACTACAATGAATACCATATCCTTATTGAATAGTTCTCTGTATATATAGGCCTGGCTATCGTAGTTGTATTTTTTTGCCGACCATCTAAATTGACTTATGTCACTTGTGGTCTTTAAATCATAGACCTTATCTCCTACTATGTCAGCCTTTCCCTTGAATGGTGTTCCCATAATTTCGCCAACGGCAGGTACTTCATATAGGTTTCCCTCTTGCATAATCAAGTCATAAATTAAAAAGTTGTTCTTTACGACATCAACCCATGACTCAACTGCAACAACTTCTTTTTGCAAGTAAGCCTTGCCTATCTCATTGCTATTAATGTAGTCCTTGTAATGCTTGGTAGTTCTTGTGCTAGTATCAACGACATGATATTTAACATCCTTGTTAGGTTCTAATATTAGTTGATGGAACATTACTCCTTGTAGCATAGGAATGGTTGGAGTCTTATCCTTCTTAAAATTAGAAGGATTGTTTAGTAGAGTTCCAATATCTGAGGCACTAACATATTGTTTGCCAAATTCCCCATAATATTTAGAATCATCTTTTAGCTCGGTAATTATATCTAAGTTCTTTGTAATACTCATTTCTTTGTGTTTAAGGAACTTTTAGCGATTTAAGGTAGTATGTACCCAAAACCACTAAAAGTCTGTTAGAATTAATTAAAATGGTAACTCTGATGATTCTTCTTTATCTTCAGCAACACTAACTTGAGCAACAATGTCTACTTGTTCAAGTTCCATTCTTCTCTCGGTGTATTCAGAACTGCTTTTGATCTTGTCTTTGATAAAATCTGGCAGCTTTTCAACCCTATCCATGTCAAAGTTCTCATCATAATCAAATATGCTTGTTGGATTGATTTGGTCAGGTACAGGCACTCCTTTAGGTACAGGAGCAATTCCTCCTACTCTTGCGTAATCTCTACCAGTTGCTGTTGTTTTATGGATAATGTTCAGCATACAAGTTTTGCCTAATAGATTTAAAATGTCAAAGGACATCTTTTCTTTATCTGTAAAAGCCTTACCTCTCCAATTGCTTAAATCTATTGTGAGGTTAGCTTTGTCATTCAATGATAATGTATACTCTTTATCTATTACCATTGGTTGTTCTCCTTTGTCTTCATTGAAGACTCTAGTTTCAGTTGGTAGTTCCCAACTAATTCTAACTTTGTTTACAATTTTTGGTTCGCCAAGATACTCATCTTCATAAGTGCCTATATGCAGCATCTGAAAACATCTTGCGATATAGTTACCACTTGGTACTATTTCTCTTTGAGTTGAGCCTCCACTTTTAGCAGTTATCGCCATAATTTTATTATTTAAAGGTTTAATTTTATTTGAGCAACTACCCATAATAGGGCCTTTGCCATGTCTAACTTTCTATTCTTTCTTTCTAAATTCTTTACGGCCTCATCGTAGTTGTCGGTATCAACTTCTATCTTTTCAGCCTCTTCATGGAGTTGAGTAATCTTCTCCATTATTTCCTCATAGGTTCTCATACTTCTTCTTTTTTTAAGTTTTGATCTATTGTACCCTTTACACTTTTGTAAGGGAATTTATATCTAAATTCAGCAATCCTTTTAAATCCAAATTGCAGGATAAGTTCCTCTTGCTTTTCATAAGATAGTTTATTTCTTAACCATCTATACTTGTGCGAGGTTATAGTGTTGTAGTTCCAGCCTGTGACAGTTGCAACATCTTCATTACTTTGTGCAAATATTATACTAATTGCACCACTTAGTGTGAATTCATTCTCCATTTTTTTTTGTTATATGAATAGTGTAGGGATGTCATCTATGTAGTCAAGGTTCAAAAATGTCCTAATAAATACACAGTTGTCATAAGTGAGGTCAACAAAATAGTAGTGAGAGTCTAACATCTCTTCTAGCATCTCTTTTGCTATGGGGTATTCCTCCGATAACCCATCAAAGGTAGCCTTATGCTCCTTATCTAATCTTGTAAGCAAAGTTCTTCTGTCCATTAGTTTAGTTTTAATTAGTAATTTATAATTGCAAATATACAATAGTTTTTGTAATAAACAAGAAAATTAATAAAAAATTAACATAATAATTAATAACTATTAATAATTACTACATAAATATATTGACTTGTGTTGTTTATCATTTATATTTTTACGCAATGGATGAAAGGACATATATAGGAATAGATAATGGAACTACTGGTTCATTGGGAATAATCTCTAAAAATATAGTGGAGTATTATCCGATACCAATAAAAAAGGAATTGTCATACACAAAGAAAAAGCAGAACATAACACGAATAGATATAGGTAAACTCAAAAATCTTTTAAAGATGCCTGTGTTTTTTGCTATGATAGAAAGGCCCATGATTAATCCAACAAGATTCAAGGCATCTATGAGTGCAATGAGATCACTAGAGGCTGTTGTTATTGCTTTGGAGGACTTGGGTATAGACTATAAGTATATAGATAGCAAGGAATGGCAAGGAGCATTGTTGCCAAAAGAAGCTAAAGGTAAAGAACTGAAAGTTGCCAGTAGTATTGTTGGTGCAAGAATCTATCCCAAAGTGATAAAGACAATTAAAAAGCAAGGGGATGCTGATGGCCTGTTGATTGCTCATTATTGTAAAAATATTATGATATGAATATAGATCAGGTTGCTATTAAGCTCCAAAAATATAAGCCAATGGCTATGTATTTTGCCAAAAATGAGATGTTGGCAGGGGATGTTATCCAGGAGGCATTTGTTAAAATACACAAAAAGTATGTGAAGGAAGGTAATTTAGATTTTATCAAGTACAAGGATGATGTCAATGAAAGTTATATATTTCTCGTTATAAAGAGTTGCTATATTGATATTATAAGAAAAGAGCAGCGTTATGTTGATGGGATAAGTGCAGATAATATAGATTACACAGAAGAGCCAACTGATCCTAGTGTATTGGAAAATCATTTGAGAGGTTTGAGTTGGTATGAAAAGCAACTGACTAAAATATACTTTGAGGATGAGCATAGCATAAGGTCTTTGGCCGATGCTACAAAAATATCAGCAACCAATATATTCTTAACATTAAAAAAAACAAAGGAAGTTATAAAAAATAATATAGAGATGGAAATAAATGATGAAATAAAAGCCTATGTCAAAGAAAAAGGTAAAAAAAAGAAGACTACCACTAGAAAGCGTAAGCCTAAAAATCAAAGTAAAGGGCTGGGAGATACAGTTGAAAAAGTCACTAAGGCAACAGGGATTAAAAAGCTGGTTGATAAGTTTACACCAGATGGAGAAGATTGTGGGTGTGAAAAACGAAAGTTAGCGTTAAATAAAATCTTCCCATACATGACAAGTAAATGTATGAATGAAAATCAGTATAAGTTGTGGGGAAAGACCATTAAGAAATTTGAGTCTAATACTATCCACAACGATCAGTTAAAAGTAATAGCTCAACTACATTCAGAAATTTTCAATCACAAATATACAGAGCCTTGCAGATGTGAACCTAAATCTTGGAGAAGATATATAGATGATATTGATAAGGTTTATCAAACATATAAAGAAGATTAAAATGGACATTACTTATAGAAAAGAAAAGGTAGCCAACTTAACTCCTGCAGTTTGGAACTACAAAGAGAATGATCTTTATCAAAAGGAGAAGTTGAAGAGTAATATTCAAATGAATGGTTTCCTGCAAAACATAGTTGTAAGACCATTGGATGGGAATTATGAAGTTGTTGATGGTAATCACAGGCTTGAGGTGTTGCAAGAATTAGGCATCAAAGATGTCATGGTTTGTGATGTTGGAGAGATTAGCAAGGAGAAGGCCATGTTGATAAGCATAAACTTAAATGAAACAAGGTTTGATACTGACAGATACAAGTTGTCATCACTATTGAAAGAACTTGATACTTATTTTGATGAGAGTCTTGATGATATAGTTCCATTTGATGGGGAAGAGATAGATGACCTTATAAACACTAAAGAAGCCGAATGGGAAAGCCTAAATGATATAAAAGAGGAAGACATAACAGAGCATGATGGTGGTTTCAATACCATTAGCATTCAAGTAAAGGATGATGTTTATGAACTTTGGGCCAAGTGGTGCAAGAGAGTGGTTGATGAAACTGACAGCACCAGCAAGGGCTATGCCTTTGAATATGCTATAACTAAATTGATGGTAGATGGCTAAAAAATACCTAAAAAATGCGAGTGATACTAAGGCAAAAATCAAGAGCCTAAAGAGGCATAGTGGAGGAAGGCCAAGAGTAGTGACTGATGAGTTGAAGGCTGCCATGCTCGGTGTAATTAGGAAGGGTGTTGCTCCTTCATTGGCCTGTGCTGCCGTAGGTGTATCTGAAAGTTGGATGAAAAATGAGATCAAGACCAATCCTGATTGGGAGGCTGATGTTCAATCGGCCCTCCAACTATTTAAGCTACAACACCTCAAATCACTTGATAAGCATAGTGAAAAGTATTGGCAGGCATCGGCCTGGTTGCTGGAGAGAACATTTCCAGAGGAGTACAATGTGAAAATAGCACAACTTAAAATAGAGCAAGACAAGGAGAAATCTGCTCCCAATTGGTTTGGAACAACCATTGAGGATGCTGTTGTGGTAGGAGAGGAAGATATAAAACAACTACCAGTCCAGGAAGAAGAAGAGGTTGTTGTAAAAAAAAAGTCAACCACAATCTCAAAGTCACAAACGAGCAAGTTGAAGAAATCCGAAAAGAGTACAAAAGAGGAAAAAGAAGAAAAATAAAGGTTAGTTACAGCCAACTTGCCAAACAATATGGAGTGAGTAAAACTACTATTTGCAAAATAATAAATAAGGATGTCAGAAATTAAACAACCAAAAGCATACCATGACTTGAAAGGTTGTCAAAATAGGATCTCTACTCTTCAGGGTGGCACACGATCAGGTAAAACCTATTCAACCCTTCAAGTTTTAATGGAATTTGCCTACACTAACAAAGATCAGGGCCTAGTGATTAGTGTTGTGAGGAAAACATTTCCATCACTTAGACAAACTAGTTATAGAGATTTCATTGAGATACTGCACAATAATGGTTGGTATAGAACCAAAGAACACAATAAAAGTGAGAACACCTACAACTTGTTTGGAAACTTGTTTGAATTTTTTGCCGTAGACCAGGCTCAAAAAGTAAGGGGAAGCAAGAGAGATATACTATTTATAAATGAGGCAAATGAATTAGACTGGGATGAGTTCTTCCAATTGAATATAAGGACTAAATTAAAGGTTGTAATAGACTTTAATCCATCTATGGAGGAGTTGCATTGGATATACCAAAAATTGATTATAAGAGAGGATTGTGGCTATTATGTTTCAACTTATAAAGATAACCCCTTTTTGACCAAAAGAGAGATTAAGGAGATTGAAAGCTTGAAGGAAACAGATCTTCACTATTGGACAGTCTTCGGAATGGGCCAAAGGGCCAAAAATCCAGCGTTAGTATTTCAGTATAAAACCATCGGTGTATTACCAAAGAGTGCTGTATTTAGAGGTTATGGAATGGACTTTGGCTTCTCCAATGATCCAACAACTTTGGTAGGATTATATCAAGATGGCCTGGACTTGTATATAGATGAAGTTCTATACCAAACCGAAATGACCAATGATGACATAGACTATTTTCTATACACAAACAAGATTAACAAATTTGACAAAATAGTAGCTGATCCTCAAGATCCAAAAAGCATTGAGGACTTGCAAAGAAGAGGATGGAGAATGATCAAAGCTAAAAAAGGAAAGGATAGCATTGCTCATGGCATAGACCTACTGAAAAGGCACAACATTATTATTACTGCACGATCCATTAATATTAAAAAAGAATTTGACCTCTACAAATGGAAGCAATATTCGGATGGATCACTATCTAATAGGCCTGTGGACATGCACAACCACTCAATAGATGCTTTGAGATATATAGCTGAACATTCCATACGAAATCAAGGAAAGTACATTATAAGCTAATTTTCTCGGTGTATTTTAGACCAGGATTTAGACCAGGATTTAGACCAGGATTTAGACCAGGCCCATGATTTTCTCGGTGTATTTTGGATTACTCATTTTTTTTGGGTATATTTTTTTACAATTGGAAGAAAAATGACAAATCTATTTTAAGACTATTTTAAAGCGATTTAAGGGACTTTTGCTTGTTAATGGTATGTTAGTATTAAAAAGTTTAGAAACGATTAATGGTTGTAAATCAAGTAGTTACAAAAATAAAGTTAAATTCTTGAAAATATGTAATTTGTATTGATAAATATTGTATAATTGCAATATAAGTAATAATAACTAAAACAAATAACAAAGACAATGGAAACACTAAAGACATTAAAAACCTATCTATTAAAAGAGGGAAAAGAAGTATTTAAAACTAAAGCAAGAAGTAGAAAAGAAGCTGAAGTTGTTGCAGAAATGTTTAACGCAATTATAATTAAAGAGATAAAATCTTAATATAAAAGAAAGGAGAATAAAATGGAACAAATTAATAAGGTATCAAAAAAAGATGTAATGGATGCTATTGACTATTTGCACATGCATGGATATGTAGAAGAAATGACATGTGATAAAAAATACTATGTTGAAATTCTACTAAAAAAGGTAGCAAATGATTATAAAATAGATTTAGGATTAGACTAATAAATAATAACTAAACACTAAAAAAATGAAGAAACTTAATAAATATCAATTAAATAAAATATCTAAAAATTTAGACCATTTATTTAATTTAGCTACAAAAGATGAAATTTTAGAGGGTATGCAATGGTATAAAGATGCCCATAATTTTGCAAAAGATTTGAGTAATAAAACAAATATACACCCCTATAAAATAGCTTCAATCATTTCTATTTTATCCCCTCGCAATAAATGGAAAAGGAATTTAGTAGATACGACAAATTTGTGCAATGCATGGATTGAGGGTAAAGGGCCAAATGATATAAAGGTATGCACATTTAACACCAATAAATTTAAAGCTTTTAATGTTTTAAATGATAAGCAAATCATAAATGACAAATCACTTAAAACATATAATTTTGTTAATAATATCGCCTATTTATGCCCATCATCAATTACCATTGATATATGGCATTTAAGAGCTTGTTTTAACAAAATGATTAAAATTAATAGTGCAACAATAGGTAGATTAGCATATGAGCAAATAAAACAATTAACATTAAATAAGTCTAAAAAATTAGGATTAAAGGGATATGAATTTCAAGCTATTATTTGGATAGTTGCAAAAAGAAATATTTAAACTAAACACTAATAAACAAAGGAGAATAACATGGAAGATTTAATTGATAAATATATAGATTTTGAAGGGATATGTGATGATTTTAATTTAACATTTGGAGATATCACACCTACTCAAATTATAGAGTTAGAAGCAATTTTAAAGGAATTTATAAATCAAAATAAGAAAGGATAATAAAATGGAGTATACTAAAAAAAGTAAAAGCACAATTATATTAGCATTGGAAACTTTGTTGGAACAATGTATAGATGCAAGGGAATACGATGATAATATGAGCATAGAGATTGAGCAAATAAATAATTTAATAAACACTATAAAAAAGGAAGGATAATAAAATGACGAAAGAAGAAATAATAGTAAAGTACTACTATATACCTAACGAAAATGAAGGAGAAGTTATAATAGATGAAGAAGGTATGAGAGTAGAGTTTGAGAAGAAACTTGAAGAACTTATTAGAACATATAATTGGGATAATGATAAACTAAAAAAGGAAGGACAATAAAATGAAGGATAAAATAATAGATCATTTAATTTTATTTGTTGTTAATAGGGACAACCAAAAATTTGCTAAAATAATGTACAATACTTATGGGCAAAAAAAGAGAATAACCAAAATTGCAAAATTGTGCAAAAGTCTTTTTAAAAAGAAACAAAAACCAGTAGTTAAAAAAAGGATATTAGATATCAATAAAAGTTATGATATCCAAAAGTTTATAGATGTTAATTGATATTGTGTAATTGTTGGTAGGGAGGTTTGTTAGTTAGCGCATATAGGCCTTCCATAAAAAAATTGTTCCCTTCTTACCTATGGGCCTTTCGCCTTGTTGGAGAAGGGGAGGGGGGTTAGGTATCAACCTACATACTCTACAAACTTTAAAAGTTTTTCACAAGTGAAATGTTGGATAAGCTAAAGGTTTAGGAATGTGAACGGAGTTGGATTATGTTCTTACCTGTATGCACCCTTGATATATTTCTCATACGAATGTGTGGGCAAAGTTAGAACATTTTTTTTACAAAGTCAAGTAAAAACAAAAATAAAATACAATTTAACATTTATTTAACATTTGGACATTTCTCAGATGCAACTACTAAAGTAGAACTTGGTTCGTTATAAATTAAAAGAAGATGCTAGGATTCTATCAGGTTACAGAAAGATTGTACGATTTATTCAAGGAAAAAGGTTTCAATACTATTACTTTGGATGATGAGCAAGACATAGATTTAAAGAGGCAGAGCATATATCCACTAGCTCACATTGTTCCTACTACATCATCTTTCAACGAGAGGACAAACACATTTAGCTTTCTACTAATTGTCTTAGATGTTACCGACTTCTCAAAAAAGAACAGGAACGATCAGAACCTGGCCTTCTACGGAATAGACAACAGACAAGACATCTTGCACGAACTCTTTGAGAAACTTAGATGGGTATGTGAAGAGTTTGCAAGAGGGGACAGCTACTCCGACAAAATGCAACTTACCTTTCCTACTTCAGCAGAGCCTATCATTGAAGACTTGGAGAATGTGCTTACAGGATGGAGCATATTAGTAAATATAGAAGTACCTAAAAATCCAAGCATCTGCTAATGGCAAACATTGTACTACAAAAAGATTCTCCACAAATCCTAAACATCTTTGCAGAGGACTTAGCAAAGAACTTGAAGGACAACCTAAATGCCAGGAGGACAAGGTATAGATACAAGTCTAAATTCAACGGCAACTCCTACGAGGCTAAAAGTGTAAAGAGGTACAAGAGTGGAAGCAAGAGATATAGAGCTACTGGAGATTTGGCAAGGAGTATAAGTTACAACATAAGAGGATTTAAGATAACTCTTGAATTCAACGAGTATGGGGTAATGTTAGACAGAGGTACTGATGGGTACAAGCTAAAGCAGATAGATCAGGGTAGTGAGCTGTACAATGCAGACATAGAATATAATGGTGGAAGCACAATGAGTAAGGCCCTCAACAAATGGATAAAGAGAAGAAAGTTAAAGTTGAGGTTGAGGTCTAGGTTTGGGGTTGGAAAGAAACTACCTAATACTAAAGCCAACAGAAGCAAGTTAGAGTTCCTTATAAAGAGGTCTTTGATGAATAGGGGTATTGCTCCTACAATGTGGTTTACCAATTCTTACAATGCCTTAAAAGACAAGTTGCCAGATGATCTTATATTTGGCATGATTAACAATGTAGATGAATCAATAGAATACATATTTAAGAGATGACATACGAAGAGCCTAATGACATAGTATTTGCAAGAAGTCCAATACTCTATGCAGTATATGATGCACTATATACAAACCAAGACTTTCAATATACAGCAGATGTATATATATGGCAAGGAACAGGGGGAGGAACAAAGCCTGCTACTCCACAATATGAACTTGCTAAGTATCCAGAGCCAAATGGAACGGCTAGATTCAATGTGCAAGACTTGGTAAAGGATTATTTAAGAAGTAGGAAGTATACTTTCTCTACTGAAAATGATACATATCTAATGTATGTCCATGTAGCAGTAACTTTGAACTACAAGTATGGAACATCTACTGTGGGTACTCCAATTGTATTAAGTGATGCAATAGCCTTAGATGGATACAACTACTATTTAGAGGGAATCAACTATTTACCAAGCACACATTTAGGTAATTCAAGCAATTCTTACTGGATGACCAACAGGCCCTTGAAGATGGACATACCTACTGGCACAAGCATGAGGATGTTCTTGGCTAAAGACTCAACGGCAGCCGTTTACCAAGTAGTGATAGATGTCAATGATGGAGATTTTGACCTATACATCATAACAAGTGGATTGACTAATGAGATAGCAGCTATAAAAGCAGGGAGTACAGAGATTCAGCAACTAGCAACAAGTGGAGGGTATACCGATCCAATAACAGAGTATAAAATATATGGTGCTGATAGTAGTGGAACTGCTGTAACAAAGGTTTATGAGTTTACAATAGAAGAGCCTTGTAAATATGGATTTAAGAATCTCCAATTTTTGAATAGATATGGGGTTTGGGATAACTTACTTGTATATGGCACTAAAAAAGAAAGTTTAGATGTTAAAAGGACAGAGGTAATGACAAGTCCTGTTGATATTAGCACTACTCCATCAATGTCCTTAACGGAACAACAAGGACAATTTAGAATGGCCAATATTCATGGTAGAGAATCCATGAGAGTGAATACTGGATGGATAGATGAAGACTATAATGAGGTTATAAAGCAAATGATGTTAAGTGAAGACCTTTTTGATGCAGATACATTGCAACCTTATACAATAGATACCAGTAGCATCAACTTCAAGACATCTTTAAATGATAAATTGATAAATTATACCTTCAACCTCAAACAAGCTAATACATCAATAAATACATTGATATAATATGAATATAAAACTATTTACAGACAATGGGCAGTTAGATTTGTATCCTGATGAAAGTATAGAGATTAAAAAGGATGTATTTTCTGAGAATAGGGCTGGGAGTAGTGTTTCAGATTTCACTAAAGACTTTATGCTACCAGCGACAAGCAACAACAACTATTTATTGGGCCATATTGAAGTTAGAAGTAATGAAGGGATGCCAAATCCAAACTTGGGGATTGATACAATCTTGGATCTTGGAGGTGTTGACTCTATTAAGGGTGCTTTAGAGGTAATAAAGGTTACATACAAGGAAAACAAACCAGAAAGCTATTCGGTTGTCTTCTATTCTAAAGTTAGCAACCTAAAGTCTATAATTGGAGCAGATTTGCTTGAGGATGTATATTGGGATTCAGAATTCTCTTTTACATGGTCAGGTAGTACAGTTACAGATAGTTGGGATGGTAATGTAGGGTTAATAGGAGAGAATGTTTACATTCCTATTATCTCCTGGAATAGATGGTTTCAATGGGATGGGCCTCCTTCAAATCTTAATGACATTACTCAAAGATTACAAGGTGTACAGATAGAAGAGTTGAGGGTAGGGTTTGATATAAAGACCTTTATAGATACTATATTTGCTAACTATGGTTACAACCTAACTTACTCCGATACTATTACCAGTTACTTTGAGGATGCTTACCTATTTCCAATAAAATGGCTTGATAATGACTCTTATTGGGTAAAAGAACGATACAATACGATTGTTAGAAACTCAACATCATTAACTATAACCACATCGTATACTCAAATACTTTTGGCTAATGAAGTAAGTGATGAGAACAACAATTGGGACTCAGGTACATCATTATATACAGCACCTTTTGGTGGAGATTATGTGTTTACTCTTGCCTATAATGTTCAAGATACAGGAGGGCCAATAGACATTAAGGCAGTAGACAATGCTACATCAGGTACAATTGGAACTTGGGAGATAGACCAGTTTACAGGAACTTTGGTAATGAGTATGACCTTGACTCAAAATCAAGTTGTTAGGTTTGATTGGAAGACAACATCATCAACCATGACTGGGGTTAGTCTTACACTAGAAACTCAAAGCTATCCATTTGATCCTATTACGACAGTCTTTAAGCCAAGCAGGATTATGCCAGAGATGAGGGTTATTGATTTTCTAAGTGGGTTCTTAGATGCCTTCAACTTGGTGCTGACCAAAACAGGAACAAAAGACTACAAAATACAAGACTTTGTAAGCCTATACAACAATCCAATTCTTGACCTAACTTCTTATGTAGATAGGCAAGAGTTAAGTTACAATAAAAACAATGTCTACAATGAGATAACTCTTCGTCATGCCGAGTCAAATGACTATCCAAATGTTGCTTTCAATGAAACAATAGGGAGAGATTTTGCAGAAGAGTTTTATAGGCCTGTTGTAGACTTTGGCAAAGGTCAATTCAAAAAAGAGAGTATTTTCAATGTATTCCCTCCTGCCTACATGGATAGATTCCATGAGGATGGAACGAAACTTGGAATAACAGATTTAAGGCATCATTTTCACTTAACAAATGAAGATCCTTACAATCCAGCAGAGGGTAAGTTTATAATGTTGTATAAGAATGACAAAACATCAACATCTTATCCATATTTTCTACAAACATCAGTAACTGCATCAAATGGAACAAAGGCATATACTGAACAAGATGAATATTCCCAATATAGTCAAGTGCAAGACCTGGTTGCTACTGACAGCAGTAACTCTTTGTCTTATGAAACTGAGAATTCCTTTGTTGGAGTACCAGCAGAGAACACAATAACTACTGTATTCTTCAAAGATTGGTTACTTTCTTTGTATGATAATACAGGGTACAATATAGAGGTTACATTCCCATCTGAATACAATGTTTATCTAAAAGCACAAGATTTGCATATAGTCTACTTTAATGGGTTCTATCATTACATAACAAATATCTCATTTGATACTGGAAAGGAAATGCTAACCTTAAAATTACTAAAAGTGAATACTAATCCACATTATGAAGCGTAAAATAATATGATAAAAAAAGAAATTAGAATACCAGAGAGTATAAACGATATAAAGTTATATCAATGGCAAAAGTTTACATCTATTGTAGATGAGGATGTTGAAGAAGAGTTTGTAAACAGGAAGGCCCTAGAGATTTTCTATGATATTGATGGAAAACATTACAATGGTTTAAAGATTAGCGATATTGAGAAGATAATTGGGGAACTAAACAATGCCTTAAACCAAAAGATAACTTTAATTAGAAGGTTTGAATTAGATGGCATTGAATATGGGTTTATTCCAGACTTTGATGATATTACATTTGGGGAGTTTGTTGATATGGATAAGTACAACAATACAAAAGACTATCACAAGCTAATGTCTATACTTTATAGACCTATTGCAAGTAGCTACAAAGATACTTACAAGGTAAGGGAGTATGAAGGCTCAAACGAAAAATTAAGGGAAATGCCATTGGGGGTTGCTTTAAGTGCAGCCAATTTTTTTTTCACTATCGGACTTCAATTAACGATAAATATCCTGAAATCTTTGACTCCGAAGGATCAGGAACAGAAAGTGAAGCAAGATTTAGCAATAAATGGTCTTGGTATTCTTCTATCTACACCTTATCGGATGGAAACATTCTCAAATTCGGATCTGTCACAAATCTTAAAGCAGATAAGGCTCTAATGTTTTTGTGCTATAATGCAGACTTATCTAAGTTACAAAATGATTTAATAAAGAAGAAAAGATGATACCACAAATAATAAAACAACTACAATCAGATAAATGGTACAATGTATCAGAAGAAGTAGAAATTGCAAAGGGTAGATATAAGAAAGTTGCTGACTGGAAAGGGTTTAAAAAGCAATCAAAAAGATTATTAAAAAGCAATCAAATATATAGATAATGGCAAAGAAATATACTGTTGAGATACAGGCCGATGTAAAGGGGGAAAAAGAAACTCAAGAACTTGCTAATAGCTTAGAGCAAGTTTCTGTTCAATCTAAGGATGCCTCTGAAAATATGGAGAATTTGAAGACCTATATGGATGAGGTTAGTAGGGAAACAGAAAATCTTAATGACAAGCAAGAGAAAGCATCCAAAACTGCTGGTAGTCTTTTCTACCATTTTGTATTAGGAACAGCACAAGCTAGATTAATAGGGTTAGCCCTTAAAGGATTGGGAGCAGCAATTCCGTTTACAGCAGCAGGATTTGCAGTAATAACAGCTGCAATAATGGCCTTTAGAGCAGCCGTACAATCTGCAAATGACTACATGATGGCAAATGTAGATGCCCAAAAAGAGATGACAAGAATGAGTGCTGCATCTGTGGCTTGGGGAAATGCTTGGCACGATCTTTCTGTGTCAATTGGAGAATTCTTCTTTGAATTTAAGAAAGGACTTAAATTCCTAAAGGAAGGAACTAAATTGTGGTTTTTGCTAACTCATGGGCAAATGGATTACTATTATGCAGCATTGGCAACAAACGCAGCCCAAGAAGACCTTACTTGGAATTTAGAGAAGACCAATAGGGAGATAAAAAAACTACAACACGAGAGTAAGATATACCTAAGAACAGTTAATGATACAACAAAGTCTGAAATTCAAAGAACGCAGGCGATGGAGAATTATGGAGAAACGCAAATAAAGATATTAAATTTAGAGGAAAAGAGGATTCAAAATCAGATACTCATCAATAAGGGATTAAAGGAAAGAGGGCCAGAGGAGGAAAACGCATTAACAAGGTTACAAATAAAACTGGATGACAATCAAAGGGCTAGAGAGGATTTAACTTTTGCTATTGTAGATATGTATGATAAAATCAAAGAGTCAAGACCTTCTTTTAAGGAGCATATAAGTGACCTTGATGAAGCAAGAGTGGCAGCAGAGGCTTATTTTAAGGTTCTTGAAGATGAAAGAAAGTTGAGGGAAGAAGCAGATAGAAAAGCAAAAGAGGCAGAGAGGGAAGATTTCACATTGGAAGATGAGGAAATAGAAGATCCAGAATTTGAGGCTTTAATGAGGAAGGTAGATGCTCAAAATGAATACAAAGAATTTTTAGGCGAAAACTTGAAAGAATTAGGAGGAATGTGGGGGAATTACTTTACTTACCTTAAAGGCTTGTACAATACAGATGAAAAATTTGCAAAGTTAAGTGCAGAGGAGAAAGTTTCTATTATCGCAGGAACGGCAGCAGCATCTTTAGGTATAGCAAACCAACTTCTTGGCAGTATTGCAGCAGCATCTTCGGATGACTTTGAAACTCAGAAAAAGTATAAAGTAGCTGGAGCAACTATTAGCATGTTTCAAGGAATAGTTTCTGCTGTTGCTGGAGCAATGACTCTTGGCCCTATTGCTGGGCCTCCTGTTGCTGCTGCTTTGGGTGCTATGGTTGCAGGAATAGGTCTTGCTAACATTTCAAAGATAAGGTCAAGCACACTAGAATCCCCTTCTGCTGGTGGAGATGTGGGTGGAGTTAATGGAGTATCAGAGCCATCTTCTGCACCATCTTTCAGCCTAATAAATCCCCTAACAAATGGAGAGAGCCAACTATCACAACAACTAGGACAAGAGCTAGAGCCTCAAAAGGCCTATGTTGTGAGTGGGGACATGAGTTCACAACAAGCACTAGATAGAAGAATTTCAAACCAAGCAACCATATAAATTCGTTATACATAAAAATTAAGATAAAAGGATGAAAATATTTGATGTAATTATAACTCCTGACATGATTATAAAAGGGGTTAAGGCCATAAGTTTAGTAGAAGAGCCTGCAATAGATAGTGATTTTCTTGCCCTAAAGTCAGAGGAAATGATTCAGTTGGCAGAAGTTGACAAGGATCAGAGAATCTTGCTTGGTGCTGTTTTGATTCCTGACAAACCTATTCTAAGAAGAAGGAATGAGGAAACTTTTTATATTAGATTCTCAAAAGAAACTATACAAAAGGCACAAGAATACTTCTTTTCAAATGGATTCCAAAACTCAACCACTATTGAACACAATGGAGAAGATGTTCAAGGGAATACAGTTGTGGAAAGTTGGATAAAAGAAGATGAAGACAAAGACAAGTCCAACCTATATAACCTAAATGCTCCTGTTGGAAGTTGGTTAATTAAAATGAAGATCAACAACCAGGATGTTTGGGATGACTATGTGAAGACAGGTAAAGTAAAAGGATTTAGCATAGAAGGATTTTTCAAACCTGTGGAGATGACATCCATGAGTAATGAGATGACTGGGGAAGATAAGGTTGAGCAAATAAGAAAGATATTGTTTGATGAGTAAAAAACCACAACACCCAACTCCATCTAACACCTCTCCCTCAAGTGGGAAGAGGGCCTGTTTGTGTGCAAATGGCACATATTCAAGAAAGTGTTGTGATGGAAGCCTTATTGCTCAAGGTATTGGCGATATAGGTTAGGGTAAAAAGTTTACGATGAATATATATACACATTCGTAATATAGTAGATAATAAATAAATTTTTATAAAATGTCAAAAGCAGAAGATATGTTAAACAAGATTAAGGGAGTTTTTGCAGAAAAGCAAGAGCCTACTGTGGAGCTTTCCGAGATTATCACTTCTGATGGATTGACTGTATATTTTGAAGGAGAACTTGTAGAAGGTTCTTCTGTATGGGTTGCCGTAGAAGGAGAGAATGTTCCTTTGGCTGCTGGAGAATATACCTTGCCTGATGGCACGAAAATGATCCTATTAGAAGATGGAATTGTATCACAACTATTGCCAAAGCAAGAAACTGAGGAAGAATCCCCAGCCGAAGCTGAAGCAGAGGCAGAAGCCGAAGGCGAAACTGCATTAAGCAAAGAGGATGTTCTATCAATGATTAAAGAAGAATTAGATTCTTTAAAAACAGAATTATCCGAAGTGAAAGAAGAAAATGAGAAATTAAAGGTAGATTTATCTACTGAGCCTGCCGTAGCAGAGTTGAAACAATCCCCAGAGGGAAAAGACTCATCTAATGTAGGTGTGGAATTATCATCTAAAACTGAGAAAACAGGTTTGGATAGAGTTTATGAAATGCTATACAATAATTAAAAAATAAGAAAAGAAAATGGCAACAACACAATCAGTAACCTCAACATATAGTGGAGAATTTGCAGGAAAATATATTGCAAGTGCATTACTCTCTGGTAATACATTGGGGAAACAGGCTATAACATTAAAGCCAAATGTAAAATACAAATCAGTTGTAAAAAAATTATCTAACACAGGTATTGTAAAAGATGCTACTTGTGATTGGGCTGCAACTGGATCTCTTGCTTTGACAGAGAGAATTCTAACTCCAAAAGAACTTCAAGTAAATGAGGCTCTTTGTAAAGATGACTTTAGAGCTGACTGGGAAGCTATCTCTATGGGCTATTCAGCACATGACAACCTTCCTCCTACATTTAGTGAGTTCCTTATTTCACACATGATTAGTAGCGTAGGTGCTGCAACCGAAACAAGTATATGGCAAGGTGCTAGTGGTACTGATGGCGAATTTGGTGGATTTACACCTTTATTCCAGGCTGATAGTGATGTAGTAGATGTTGACAATGGTGGTACTGCCGTAGACAGCTCAAATGTTATATCAGCACTTTCTAGTGTGTATGAAGCTATCCCAGATGCTATTTATGGTGCTGATGATTTAGTAATATACGCATCTCCTAATGTTGTTAGAGCATACATGATTGCTCTTGGTGGATTTGGTGCTAACGGACTTGGTGCTGCTGGTTTTATGAGTCAGGGTACAGTTGGAGAGAAACCTCTTAACTACTCAGGTATTCCTATCTTTATGGCTAATGGTTTACCATCAAGCGAAATAGTAATTGCTCAAAAATCTAACTTATGGTTTGGTACAGGACTTATGTCAGATCAAAATTTAGTAAAGGTTCTTGATATGGCCGACCTAGATGGAAGCCAAAATGTGAGATTTGTAATGAGATATACAGCTGGTGTACAGTATGGTATTGGTTCAGAAATAGTTTATTATTGGAACTCAACTCCGTAGTAGTTTATTTCTTATGTTTAACTTAAAAAGAAAGGAATAGATTATGTCTTGCGATATCGTAAAAGGAAGGCTAGAGCCATGCAAGGATTCGGTAGGAGGAATAAAAGAATTATATTTTGCAAATTATCAAATACATGCAACCATTAATTCTGATGATGAGATTACAGATTTATCTACATCTGCCGATTCTGCCGTAGCTGTTACCTTGTTTAAGTATGAAGTAAAAGGTGCAACAAACCTTGAACAAACCACTACTTCTTCAAGAGATACAGGTACTACATTCTGGTCACAAGTTTTAAATGCTACCTTCAAAAAGTTAGATGCCTCAACTCAAAAAGAGTTGAAGTTGATGGCTTATGGAAGGCCTCAAGTTGTGGTTGTTGACTACAATGGAAATGCTTTCTTATGTGGAATGGAGCATGGAATGGAAGTGACTGGGGGAACAATTGTTACTGGAACAGCTATGGGAGATCTAAGTGGATTTACCATTGCATTAACAGGAAACGAAAGATACCCTGCTAACTTCTTAGATGGTTCTACGGATGCCAATCCTTTTGCTGGATTGACAACTGCACCAACTATAACAGTAGGCACTTAGTAATTTTCTTCATATTAGTTTTATTAGTGAACGGCTGAGAATGAACAATTCTTGGCCGTTTTTCGTTATACATTTGTATGATTATAATAGACAGCACAGATTCTGTACATACTATAAGTGTGTATGTGAGAAAAGAAGTTACTACTTGTGATTCTACCTTAATAAATGAGGCATCTCAAGTGGAAACATCAACATCAGTTACTGGCACTTATGATAGTGGTATTTTTACTTTTAACATTACGCATACTTTTAAAAATAGAAGATTCTATATGTTAGAACTTAAAAGTGGTGGTGTTTTGATAAATAGAAGTAAGATATTTGCTACATCGCAAACAGACCTTGAGAAATACGATATGAACGAAGATTATTACCAAACTATATCTAAAGATGAAAGAACCTTCAACATCAAAGAATAAAAAAGATAACTTGTTATTATTAGAACTTTCTAATTATACTAGTCCAGAAATATCTGAAAATCCAAGTAAAAAGTGGATAAAGTATGGGGATGATAATGATTACTTTGGCTATCTTCTTGATAGATACAAAGGATCATCTACAAACCATGCCCTAATCAATGGTATTTCCCAAATGATTGTAGGAGAGGGATTGGAAAGTAAAGATGAAACTACCCAAGAGGAAAATTGGGAGCAAGTAAACTCTCTATTCACTTACCAAGACCTATCAAGATGGGCCTTTGATTATAAAGGTTTAGGCTTTTATATGCAACAAATTATCCTATCTAAAGATGGGAGTAAGATTGCAAGGGTAAAGCATACCCCTGTTCAAAATTGGAGAAGTGGAAAAGCTGACTCTAATGGTGTGGTAAATGAATACTTCTACTCTGATGATTGGAGTAAGTATACACAACCTAAGTACAGGCCTGTCTGTTATCCTGCATATAGTCCAGAGAAGAAAGATCCTTTGCAGATAATGGCAGTAAAACCATACAGAGCTGGTTCTTTCTACTATCCTAATGTTGATTATCAAGGTGCTTTACAATATGCTCACATTGAGGAAGAGATTTCAAACTTCCATATAAACAACCTTCTAAATGGTATGTTTCCTTCACTTCTAATTAACTTCAACAATGGAGAGCCTGATTCAGATACAAGGAGAGAAATAGAGTCAAGTATCAACAACAAGTGGGGAGGCACAACATCTACTGGTAAAATAATCATTGCTTTTAATGATGATAAAGATAGGGCTGCATCTGTTGATCCAGTATCTCAACCAGACCTGGACAAGATGTTTGACTTATTATCTAAGGAAAGTAGTGAGAAGATAATGATAGGCCATAGAGTAACATCTCCTGCATTGTTTGGGGTAAGATCAGGTTCTGGTCTTGGAAATAATGCTGATGAGTTAAGGGTGGCAGCAATACTATTTGAGGAAACTGTTATAAGACCTTATAGATTAATGATGTTGGAGAACATAAACCAACTACTTCTTCACAATGGTGTAAAAATAGATTTAAGTTTTAAGTCACTAAATCCTTTTAAAAAGTTCCCAAGCTATCAAGAAGAGAAACCTTTAGAAACTCCAAACAAAATGGATATAGCTGATGGCACAGAATTAAGCAAGGAAGATGACAGGCCATACATGACAGATGACCAACAAGATGCCTTATTGGATGCTATTGATCCTTATGGAGAACCTGTGGATGGGAAAGATTGGTTTGAAGTAGATGTTGCCGATGTACACGATGAAGAAGAGGAAGACAAATTATTTGAAGGGAATGAATCTGATAGATAATATAAATCTTGCCGAAAGCAAAGGAACTTTAAGGGGTTACTCAAATCCTCAAAAGAAAAGTTTTCAAGATGGAACAGACTTTAAGTACAAAGATAAAAGACTGTCCTTATGGAAGGCAAGGTATTCCTATTCCCCTAAAAAGACATCTAAAAATAGTAGGGATTTTTGCACTAAAATGGTTGGCATTGCCAAGTCAGGTGTTTTGTATAGGAAAGAAGATATTGTAAAAATGGGCCAGGATGGTGTTAATTCAGAGTTGGCAGCATCAGGTAAGAATTCCTATTCAATATGGTACTACAAAGGTGGAGCTTTATGTCATCATTTTTGGAGAAGACATATCTATGTGAGGAAGTGGAATGCTATTAATATTCCATCTTGGGTAAATTTCTTAGTAGACATTCCAATCCCTAAAATGACCAATCAATATGCTCAAGCAGTAACTTTTTTGATAATAAGCACAACTGGATTGTCTTTAAATCAGAGAAAGAATATGTTTGCCAATGTGATAGACTACAAGGCATTTGTTGAGAGGTCTGCTAGGGGATATTTTCAGAGATATCTAATGGGTTTAAACCTACCCAGTTCTGTCAAAAATATATTGTTTGCAAGGTTTGGCAAAAGCACCACTACCTTAATATCTTTCTTTAAAGGGTTGCTAAAAGGAAAGCCTACACCTATGAGAGGTGTAATGAGTAAGCTACCTATAACTCCATTGGCTTTAGATTTCCAACAATCTGGAGTCTTATTTGACAACCTACATGGAGTATTAAAAGGTATTACAAGGGGAAATGATAGAAAGATTGGAATTCCAAAATCAAGAAGTAAAACTAAAAACCTTGAGAATTCAGAAGAGATAGATGTGAGGGAGGCCAGAAGAAGGGCTATCAAATATCCAGCTAACGACATAAGGGTAGGAACAAAGCCTATTGATATGCCAAATAGAGGATACATGAGAAGGAGGGGAGCATGGCAGGCAGATTCAGTTAAGAGGGCAGCTAGTAACTATATAAAGAAAGAAACAAGAAGGATTAAAAGAGATGTTAAAAGAAAAATGGGGTTATAAAATATTATAAGATGGCAGATGTATTATTAATAAACAGGGATGACATAATGAAACTAACAGGAGTTGGTGGAAATGTAGATGAGGACAAGTTCTACCCTCACATCAAAACAGCCCAAGACATCCACTTACAGCCAGTCATAGGTACTGACTTACTCAATAAACTATTAACTATTGTTGGAGATGGAACATGGGATGATGCTGGGAATGAAGACTACTCTTATTTAATAACAACATTTTTAACTCCATTGCTTGTGTTCTATACAATGGTTGATCTTCTTCCATTTCAACTTTATCAAATCCAAAATGGTGGAATATATAGACATACATCGGACAATAGTATAGTTGCAGAAGAGAATGAGATGAAAATGATGGTTGCTGACTTTAGGTCAAAGGCTGAATTTTATGTAAGAAGGGCCAATGACTATATTGCTAACAACACTAGCAAGTTTCCAGAGTATTCATCTAATAGTGGGGATGACATGAGTCCAGATAGTGGTACTGGAAACTTTGTTCAATGGGTTATATAATGGATAGAAAGAAAGATATAAGATCAAAGAAAAACACATTGAGGCTTGTTGCTTATTTAAACCTAAACAAAGATAAAGCCGAGAAGCGTTATAATATAAATAAAAAGAAAAAATGAGTTGGGGAAATATTTATTGTGATACCTATTGGGGAAGTTATGAAACTATAAGATATTCAATCCCTAACCAATCCTATTGTTTACAACCTAATGAACAAGTAGGTAATTATATAGTTAGGGTTTATGCAGATGGTGGTGTTGTAGAAAGAGAGCAATGCCTTTTGGAATTCCTAGATTTTTTAGACAATTAAAATATATAAAATGAGAACATATATAATAGTACCTTATGCAGATGTTACTGAAGAGATCATAGAATTGGTTGTTGAATCAAATATTAATTCATTGCGACATTCAATACAAGGCGAGGACAGAGTAGTGCTAAAATACGAAGGAGCTACACCTGTTGAATTGGAAGATTATGCACCATTTACCCATGAAGAGATTTTAGAGGTAATGGCTACTTCTGATTGGACATCTAACGAGGAGGTGTAAGTTATGAGTTTATACGATGAAGCGATTTTAATCCAAAAGCCGAGTGGCTACAAGGCAGAAAAACTTTACAATGTAGTGCCATCTCCACAAGTATCCGAGCAATCAAGCCTTGAATTTGATGGTGTTGATGATGAACTTATTACTGATGGGGATAGTGTAGCACAACCTACTACTTATTC
>ERZ1039804.339-NODE-339-length-30491-cov-7.792417_pt1 | contig 30491 bp, 27 predicted proteins | sample MGYA00383089_ERZ1039804 | MGnify/ENA primary metagenome ERZ1039804 (study PRJEB29581, sample SAMEA5548359) | metagenome | biome: marine; feature: coastal; material: water | depth 1 m | study: Short-term variability in the microbial, nano- and picoplankton dynamics...
GATTTCATTCCTGGAGCAGAAATACTAATTTCATTATCTAACCCCATATACATAATATTCAATTGATCTGAGGAAATTACAGCACTTGGAGCAGCAACTGTATAATTGTTTACAAAAGGGTAGATGAGGTATTCACCTTTTCGCTTAGGGTTGGGGTGTGGCACTTTCATAATTCCACCCCAAGTATGGTTTCCGGTTGTATTGGCATCTAATCTTAATTTTCCTATTCCTGCATCTACAGGAAGACTATCAGTAGGTCCTGTAAATTTTATTTGACCTGTATTGTTGTAGTATGCAGTGTCAAAATCTCCAATAATAACAATAGGCTCTTGAGTGGTATCGGCAGCAGCTAAGAAAATATTGGCACTGTATTGATCACCTTGTAAAACATATCCATTTTCGGCAATGGAAGTAGCCATTATCTTATTTACTTTATAAGAATCTTGATTAATCTGTTCGAACAAATAACTTAGTACTTGGGACTCAGCATTACGAATATAACTTTGAATATTTGTTAAGTTTGCAGTAACAGCAGCTAACGGTAAGTATTCACTAATACCATTTTCCCATGGCGACTTTACACCTTCATAATCAATATGTTCAGGAGTTTTAAGCAATTTATTAATTCCATTAATTACTCCTGTATCTCTTTTGTCAATAAGGTTGGTAAGTAAAATTTTATAGTCGCCTATTTTTTGCTTTAAAGCTTTACCATGTCCTTTCACGACAAGATATTCAGCACCAACATCTTGGTTGTCTTTTCCTAAGGGAAGATTTGTTTCTTCATCCAACCCACCACCGATTTCGATTATGTCATCTTTAAATTTTTCAATCTCATTAAAAAGTTTATTCGATGACTTTCCTATTTCGACCGCATTTTTATCGGTTTGTACTGCGAGTCTAGAACCAGTTGCTGAAGCGTTGGAAATTTTAGTATAAATTGTTTGATTTGTATTGTTGAAATTTTTGGTCGTAACATCAATACCATCCTCCAAAAATATGAACGCGTTTAATAAGTCTTTTGAGGCATTCATGGCAAGCATTGCGAGTAATACTAGGTACATAATACCAATCATTTGTTGACGTGGACTGAGTTTTTCTGCTGACATATCTACTGATTTTTAAATTATTGTCGAAACAAATCCATTTTGCCGCGACTTCAGTTATGTAATACAACAGAAATAAAGGGTTACAAAAAAATATTTTTTTTTTGCGACTTTTTTAAAACGAAATATGATTTATTTGGTATTTAATAAGTTTTTTCTCCGTTTTCTAATGGGGTATTTTTAGTTGTAGAGTAGCTTCATTCTTGATAAAAGAATAGTTTTTGTCTTTAGAGGTCAACGATAGCTCTCCAAGTGAAGGTTAAACTAATTTGAAGTATTAGTTTTAGAAAGATTGATGTTTGTTTTTACCCTTTTAATTAGCGTGTGGTAAATATTTATTAACTACAAGTATAATGGTTGTGGGATTTTTAATTAAGCTAATAATCTATTTATGATTAATTCCATTTGTGATGCAGAGCTCTTGAAACTTTAAACAATTTTTTGTGGTTTAATGTGTATCGGAAAATAGTTTACTTAATTATTAAACTAATTATGTTTTTTCCTCAAAATGAATCTGCAGCTTAATTTTATTCTTTTAAATTCGAGCTGAGCCTATGTTATTTGGCTATCAAAAATCGAAACTAATTTTGACAGATTCAGATTTCACTTTAGATTGACATGCTAAGTATTGTCCGCTTGCTACTTCATCATCTGACAACACAATATTGTTGTCCATCTGAAGCTCTCCTTCGCCTTTTATGCACTTACAAGCTCCACAAACACCACCTTGACAAGAAAATGGAATATCTACACCGTTTTTAGTTCCAGCGTCTAAAATCGTTTCTCCTGGTTTAACAGTAAATTCGAATGTATCTCCATCAATCGTTGCAGTAACTAAACTTGACTTATTTGACTTTGAATTCGATTTGGTTTTTTTTAATGTGGTTGTAAAAAGTTCAAAATGAATTTGGCTTATAGGATACTTATGTTTTTTAATTAAGAAATCTCTAATGGCTTCAGTCATTTCCTGTGGCCCGCAAATAAATACTTCATTCGTGTTTGAAATGGGCGCAAATTCTTTGAATATTTTTTTAATTCTCCTTCCTTCAATTCTTCCTGAATGAAATCTAGAATCACCTTTTTCAGCACTAAATAATAAGTGAAAATTTAAACGGTTATTGTATTCTTTACTTAATTCTTCTAATTCAGTTTTAAATATTGTTTGTTTGGCTGTTTTATTACCATAAAATAAGTTCACAGAACTATTAGGTTCGTTCTCTAAAATCGTTTTGGCAATAGATATAACAGGTGTGATTCCACTACCGGCTGCAATTAAAGTGTAATTTTTGTTATTGTCAGCTTTCGTATTAACAACGAATCCACCAGTTGGAACACCAACTTCTATTGTGTCATTGTTTTTTAGAGCACTGTTAGCGTATGTAGAGAAAACTCCATTTTCTACTTGTTTAACAACTACTTTTAAAACGCCTGATTTTGGTGAGGAGCAAATAGAATAAGACCTTCTTACTTCATTACCACTAATTTCAGCTTTTAAAGTTAAAAATTGTCCCGAGAGAAATTGAAAATCTTCTTTTAAAGAAGATGGAACTTCAAACTCGATAGAAACAGCTTCAGGAGTTTCTTTTTGGATATTTTTAATTGTTAATGAGTGAAACATAGTAGAAAAGTTAAAATGTTGGTTAAACAAATGTAAAAAAGTAATTACTTTGTAGCTATGATTTTATCGAATGGTTTATAAGTTAATTCAATACATATTAAGATTATATCTTCCAATTTTCTTTAAAAAGTTGGAGTTTAGGGGGTTGAGGAACGTCCCGAAGGATAAGCCAGTTATTTTTGCTGTTAATCATCAAAATGCATTTTTGGATGGTATTTTGGTTGCATTGAAACTAAACCGTCCAATATACTTCTTAACACGCTCTGATGTGTTTAAAGGTAAATTAATGGTTAAAGTTTTGGATGTTTTAAATTTAATCCCAATTTTTCGGCAACAAGATAGAACGGGAGATATAAAAGAAAACAATCGGAAAACATTCCAGTACTGCATAGATAAGTTAGAGAAAAGTGGTGCTGTGTTGATTTTTCCTGAGGGAGTTAGTGAGCCAATTCATCATTGCTTTAATTTGAAAAAAGGTGTAGCACGTTTGGCTTTTGAAGCTGAAGAGCAAAACGATTTTAAATTAAAATTACATGTTGTTCCTGTAGCTATAAATTATGAAAACCATTTTATAGCTGGGAAAAAAGTGTTTGTTAATTTTTTGAGACCAATATTAATATCCGAATATAGAAATGTGTTTAACGACTCTAAGTCACGCGCTCAGTCAGTGTTTCTTAAGCGACTTCAGAAGGAGTTACGTGCAAATTTAATTCACATATCAGGAGATTATACAAGGTTTAAGAGAATGTATTGGAAAGGCATAATTCTTCAGTCTAGAAATGACATGGAAATTATTGCTGCTGTAAAATCTATTCCACAAGAAAAAGGTTTAAATATAGATGGGTATAATTGGGAACGCGATAAATATAAGTATAACAGATCGCGTTCTTTTTTAGCAAAGATTTTTTCATTCCTGATATCGGTGCCAGGGTTTATTCTTTTTTCACCAACAATTTTAATAACAAAACTATTGGTTTTAAGGATTAAGGATCCAGCTTTTTATCTTTCGGTAGTTTGCTTAAGCTGGTTGCTTTTTGGGCTAATTCAGCTTACTATTATTGCTTTTTATTTATGGAGTATAAGTGAATTAGAATTTTTTATTGTCAGTATGTTGGTTGTTCAATTACTAGCTTACCTTTCCATTAAAAACTTTTATAAGATATTCTAATCTTGTAATTTAAACTCTGGAGCATCAGAATTAATGTAATTAGTGAACTTCCAGATCTCTAAAATATCATCAACTTTAACTTCATAAGGCTTAAAAGCAGTATTCGTTGAACAAAGCAAGAAGGTTTTATTCCTTTTTATTTTGTTGTAAACTATTTTAAATACGATTCCGTCTTCTTTAGTTACAATGATATATGGATAGCCATCTTTTACGTAGTTCCAATTTTGGATGAATTCCCCAGTAACAAAACTCCCGTGAGAAATTGGTGGCATTGAATCTCCTGAAATAGGGAATGTTCTGTATTTACGATCCTTTGAAAGGAATGGCAGTTGAAACGTTGGTAATACTTTAATGTATTCAGGGTCGTAAAGACCTTGAGTATAACCCGCTTGAGCAGCCATTGGTACTAACTCGATGTGTTCCTCATTATCTTGATTTACGGTTGTGGTAAGTACTCGGAGCTTTTTTCCACTTACATCTACATCAAATCCGTTTTCTAAGTTGGTTAATCTTAATTCTGAAAATTCATGTAAGTCGTCTTTCAAAAAAACATCAATTGGAACTTTGAAATATTTTGAAATACGCATTAAGGTGTCGTAGTTAGGTTCAGCTGTCCCAACTTCATATGCACTTAATGAAGAACGTGTTAATTTTAAAGATTGTGAAAGATCAGCTTGTGACCTAGCGCGCCTTTTTCTTAATATTTTAAGGTTGGTTCCGAAGTAGCTCATTGACAAGTTATTTGTCAGAAGATAACAAAGATATTCCCAAATAACAAAACCAAGTTGTTTTACATGGTACTTATTTAGAAGGAATCAACCTTTAAAAGGTCAGAATAACTTGTATTTATATTACTTTATTCAATTTCTCTAAAATATCATAAGCCCATTCTATTGATCTAACTTTTTCGAAAGTAAGTGCCAACCTCCCCTTGATTTCTTTCATTTTACAAGTTTTACCATTTTGTTGGACATACATTAATATTTTCCCAAATTTTTCTGTTTGGTAGTAATCACTGTTGGCATTGGATATGAAGTAACCACGAAGCTTACTGTTTTTCATGTATAATTTTTCCAATCCGATGTTTTGGGCAAGCCATTTTAAACGCATTGTTGCAACAAGCTCCTCTGTTTGATGTGGCAATTCTCCAAATCGATCAACTAGGTTTTTAACGAAAGTAATAAGGTCTTTCTCAGTGTTAATGTCATTCAGTCTTTTATATAACCTTAAACGTTCATCAACTGCATTAACATAATTTGTTGGAATTAAGATTTCCATATCGGTTTCAATCACACAATCTTTAACAAACACTCTGTTTTCTTCTTTGAGTTCTTCAGCGTAAAGATCCTTGAATTCCCCTTCTTTTAATTCCTGAATCGCTTCATCAAGTATTTTTTGATAGGTATCGTAACCAATGTCAGATATAAATCCACTTTGTTCAGCACCTAACATATCTCCAGCACCACGAATATCTAAATCTCGCATTGCGATGTTAAACCCACTTCCTAAATCGCTAAATTCTTCTATTGCTCTTAATCTTTTACGCGCCTCAGTTGTTAAAGTACTTAGTGGTGGAGCTAGTAGATAACAAAATGCTTTTTTGTTTGATCGGCCAACTCTTCCTCTCATTTGGTGAAGATCACTTAATCCAAAATTTTGTGCTTGATTGATCATGATTGTGTTGGCATTGGGAATGTCCAAACCAGATTCGATAATTGTTGTAGCAACTAAAATGTCAAAGTCACCATTCATGAAATCCATCATGACGCCCTCCAGTTTTTTCCCTTCCATTTGTCCGTGGCCAATTCCAATTTTTGCGTTTGGAATTAATCGTTGCAATGTTCCGGCAACATCTTTAATGTTTTCAACCCTATTGTGAATAAAGTAAATCTGACCACCTCTAGCTAACTCATAAGATATAGCGTCTCGAATTGTTTCTTCATTAAATCCGGTAACGCTAGTTTCAACGGGATACCGATTAGGAGGAGGGGTGTTTATCACGCTTAAATCTCTTGCGCCCAGTAACGAAAACTGAAGCGTGCGAGGAATTGGGGTAGCCGTTAAAGTAAGTGTGTCTAAATTTGTTTTTAATGTTTTTAGTTTGTCTTTAACAGATACTCCAAACTTTTGTTCCTCATCAATAATTAGTAATCCTAAGTCGTTATATTTTATGTCTTTTCCAGCAAGTCTGTGTGTTCCGATAATAATATCAATTTTCCCATCTGCTAAATTTTTAAGCGTTTCTTTTTGCTCTTTAGGATTTCTAAATCGATTAATATAATCCACAGTAACAGGGAAGTCTTTTAATCGTTTAGAGAACGTTCTAAAATGTTGGAAAGCCAGGATTGTAGTCGGAACTAAAATAGCAACTTGCTTACCATCTACAGCCGCTTTAAAAGCTGCACGAATAGCAATTTCCGTTTTTCCAAATCCAACATCTCCACAAATTAAACGATCCATGGGGAATGGTCTTTCCATATCAACTTTTATATCCGCTGTAGATGAAAATTGATCAGGAGTATCTTCAAACATAAAAGACGCTTCCAGTTCTGTTTGTAAATATGAATCTATTGCAAATGGATGTCCTTCAGTTGCTTTTCTTTTCGCGTATAATTTGATTAAATCATAAGCTACTTTTTTGACATTCTTCTTAGTGCTTGCTTTTTTGGCTTTCCAAGTGGTTGTTCCAAGTTTGTTTAATTTAGGCTCTTTCCCTTCTTTTCCTGAATATTTAGCAATTCTATGTAGGGATTGAATGCCTACGTATAATACATCTCGATCTTTATATAATAATCGAATGGATTCTGTTTTGTTACCGCCTTGTTCGATGATTTCTAAGCCATCAAAAACACCAATACCGTAATCGATATGTGTTACAAAATCACCTTTTTGCAGTCCTGTAAGCTCTTTAATTGTTAAAGATTCATTACTTTTTCTTAATTCGTCTTTAACTCTAAATCGGTGGTATTTATCAAATATTTGATGATCTGTATAGCAAACAATTTTAGTTTGATTACAAATAAAACCTTCGTGTAGTGTAAAGTATTGAGGTTGGAAATTAAGATCTTTTCCAATAGATTCACCATTTACTTCGTAGTCTTCTAAAATATTATGAATCCGCTCAATTTGTTTGGCGTTTTCGCTTATTATGGATACTTCATATCCGTTTTTTTGATGCGCTTTAATATCTTCAATAAGAAGTTTAAAGTTCTTATTAAAGTTTGGCTGAGGATAAGAATCAAGTTTGATACCTTCGGAATCTTTATAAAAGTTATTTCCTCCGTATTCTATAACTTTTACTTGATTTAGTGATTTTTCAAGTTTATTCTTATTACTGAACAGTTCATTGGGAGGGAACTGAATAGTACTGTCTTCCATTTTACTCCATGCGTCAACTGCTTTTTGATAATGCTTATCAACACGATCTAAGGTGAATTGAACATCCTTAATCCAAACGGTTGATGTTAATCCTAAAAATTCTAAAAAAGAAGTTTGATCTTCTTTTAAAAGTCTTTGCTGAACATTGGGTACGATATTGATATTTTGATAACTACTGATTGATAATTGATCAGCTGGGTCAAAAGATCTTATAGAATCTATATCGTCACCAAAAAAGTCAACTCTAAATGGCTTATCGTAAGAGTAAGACCATATATCCATTAATCCTCCTCTAACTGCGAACTGCCCTGGTTCAACCACAAACTGTTCTCTGGTGAATTCATATTCAAAAAGCACTTCAATTAAAAAGTCCATTGATAGATTATCGTTGACTTGAATTTTTAAACTGTTTTTAGAAAGTTCTTTTTTGGTTACTACTTTTTCCAGAAGAGCTTCGGGGTAAGTGACAATTATTTTCTTTTTATTATTATTTAGTTCCGAAAGTACTTCGGCACGCTGAACAATATTTGCGTTTTGAGTTCTGCTTGTTGTATATGGAGTTACTGAACTAGCGGGGTAATACAATGCTTTTGTTTCACCTAAAATATTTTGTAGGTCATTATAAATATATGCAGCTTCTTCTTGATCTTCGGCGATAATAAGTTGCTTATGCTGCACTTTGTTTTGTAATGCTGCAATAAGCACTTGTAAAAGAGATCCTTTATTCCCTTGGATATTTATTTTTTCATTGGTTGAATACGCATCTTGCAATATTGGGAAAACAGGATGTTTTTCAAATTGCTTCAACCATTTTTTTGACTCCATAGTACAAAACTAAATATTTTTGAAGTTGTTAAAAACAAAACGGGTGAAATGATCGTTGATTTATTTTGTAAACTGGTGTTGTGGTATTCCTAGTCTCATTTAAATTAGATGTTTCTGTGATTATTTTTTTATTAATTATAAAAAAAATTTTGACACTAAATTTAAAAGTATACTTTTGCGACAAATTGGATTTCAATTTAAAAAATTAAGATATGTATTGGACGTTAGAATTAGCAAATTACTTAACTGATGCACCTTGGCCTGCAACTAAGGATGAGTTAATTGATTACGCGATGAGATCAGGAGCTCCTTTGGAAGTTACAGAAAATTTGCAGGAACTTGAGGAGGAGGTTGAGTCTTATGAGACGATTGAAGAGATTTGGCCAGATTTTCCAACAAAAGATGATTTTCTCTTCAACGAAGATGAATACTAAAAATAAAAACCCGCTTTAAGCGGGTTTTTTTATGCTCTTCAAACACTAGATTGATCTATTTTCAGTAAAACTTCATCTATATTGTCACGTATTGACTTTTTAATGAATAGTGTGAAATAGCGTGCGAATATTTTCTTTTTATTATTAATTGTAATAGAACAAGTTGTTAATGAATTACTTGTGGCGTCTTCTATATTAAACAGTATGTGACCGCGTTTTTGTTTACCATAATAAAAATGATAAAGTAATTTAGATCCTTCTTCAGCTTCTTTTAGAACAATTAATCCATCTTTAAGTTCTTTTATTTTACTTCTCCATCGATAGCGAGAACCAATTTTATTTGTGGTGTCTGAAAGCATAATATTTAATGTTTCATCCTTATTCCAAATAGCCCACTGTTCCCAGTTTTTAAAATCTTTAATCGTTTTAAAAACTACATTATATTTACTACTTGCTTCAATGGAACTTGAAATTGTTGTTGTTGCTGGAAGTAATAATCCGATAAGAAAGTACAACACTATAATTGAAATGAGAATCCAAATTAGCACTACTTGTAGTTTAAGTTAATTTCACCATTGGTAACCATCATATTTACTTTTTCACCAAACAGAAGCGTTCTGTTGTCTTTTATATGTCCTGCCGGAAATCCTGTAAAAATGGGAATGTTTAGATGTTTAGCAAAATCAAAAATCATTTCTTCAACTGGCTTACCAAATGGGGTAGGGCTATCTTTCATGTTGGTAAATTCTCCAATGATTAGCCCAGCTAGCTTGTCAAAAACACCATTACGTTTTAGGTTAAATAGCATTCTGTCTGTATGATATAAATATTCACACAAGTCCTCTACAAACAATATTTTACCCGTAGTGTCAATATGAGATCTTGAACCACAAACGCTGAATATAATCGAAAGATTCCCCCCAACAATTTCTGCATTTACGTTTCCATTTTTGCAAAGGTCAAAATTATTAGTCTGAAAATAATAATTTAATTTTTTTTCAAAAAGAAGATCCTTTAATGATTGAATCGACTCTGCAGTATTTGTCTTGAAAAAAACAGGCATTGTACCATGGACTGTTGCTAGTTTGTAATTTTGATTTATGTGCGTATGAAAAACGGTAATATCGCTAAAGCCAATTAGCCATTTAGGGTTCTCAATAAACTCAGAAAAATCTATTTTGTCGATAATTCTTACAGAACCATATCCACCTCTTGCTGATATAACTGCTTTAATAGAAGAGTCGTTTAAGCAGGTTTGAATATCCATACTACGCAATTCATCGTTACCTCCAAATTGATTCCATTCGGCTCCAATTGTTTCACCAACAACAACCTCTAAGCCCCAGCTTTTAAAAACTTTAACAGCGGTTGAAATTTCTTCAAAAGTGATTTTTTTTGCAAATGCAACAATTGCAATTTTATCACCAGGTTGAAGAGAAGGAGGGGTCATAAATGTTTAGGTTTATTACGAATATAATAATTTTACTTTACGTTAAATTTTATCATTCTAAATGAGCATATTTTTAATCGAGGGTATTTGTTACAGTTTCTACATGTTTTGTTTAATGTTTCAGATTATCGATTTTAATTTTATTTAAGTTATTATATTAAACTTGTGGTTTGGTTATAAATCCAATTATAAATTTTAGTCAGTTAATATAAAGAATGGTTTTGACAACTTAGTTTCAAAGAAGCTCAAGTTTTGTAATATATTCAATTAATTGCTAAACTAAATTTTAAGAAAACTCTTGTGGATTAGTTTGTTTTTTCGTCTTGTTTAAGAGGTTATAAAGTTCTTCTATTTTTTTTATTAAGGTTTTCTCTAAGCTACCTGCTCTTTTTTTGGCTTGTATTGCGACGATTTTTTTCATTTGCAAATTTATTGAACCTACCAATAGGTCTTCCCAATCTTTATTTAGTATCACCAGCATGAGTGAAATTCTTCTTATCTAATCTGATTTTAATAATCTTAGATTTTGAGATTTTGTAGTTGTCGGCTAAAACGCTATTTCGTTCTTTAAAGGTTATCAAGTCATTCATAATAATAACAGTTGTTTTATTAGAAAGAGTCCATAAAGAAAAACAGCAGCCACAATAAAAGCCATTTCAATAAAGCATATACTTAGGATTTTCACTATTAATTGGGTAACGATATGATAACCTTAAATAGAAAGAGCAATCCTTTACTTTTTTAATATTTTAACTTTCCCTCCTTCCATTAGGATTTGATGAATGGGGTTAATATTAGGTGTCCAGCCAATTAAATAATTGGTAACAGCTCCTATTGTTGATTTAGAAAGGGTTTGAAAAGGTTTTACCATTATGTCATTTGGGAAGTTGTCATCTATATGTTTCAATATTTTTTCTTTTCTTTTTTTCTTGACGTCAAAATTAAAAGAAGTAGCGCCGAACAACTCTAGGATTTGGAAAGCCATTAAGCTTGGTTTATTAAATGAATTTACACCGTATTCAATCGTTTTGTTACTTAATGTATTTAAGCTAAAAAACACATTATTATTTTTTTCAGGTTTATGAATAAAGAGTAAAACAACGCTTTCAACTTGGAAGTTATTTCTCAATTTAGCAATAACTTGATCCTTTGTTTTAATGCGAGAAATATATGGAGGTAAGGCTTTTTTAGATCTCTTAATGGCGCGTGCAAGCTTTTTTGCTGCATTATCATAATGCTTATTAATTTTTGTGACCCCAAGGTTGGTAGAGGCTAAATTATACGCTCCAGCAATATTCTTTCCAGGTAGTCCAACAACAATAGCATTAGGGTGTGCTTCAACAATAAAATTAAGATTTACATTATACTTTTTAGATTGTGAAAGTATCCAGTTAGTGGATACCTTTAATGAGTCTAAAAAAGCTTTTTTTTCTTCTTGCAACCATTTGGCGCCTCTTTTTTCTTCCACAAAAACAGGATAGACCAATACATCATCTTTTAGGATTTTGCACCCATTAAAATTCCTCCTCCAAGAATTGTCCATTCTAGCTGTTGTTCCACAGGCTAAAAGTACCATTGTAAGGATAAAGATGGATGAAATATTAAATGTCTTTTTATTCATTCTCATCTCTTTTCTTTTTTAATTTAACCTTAAAGAAATCTATGTATTGCGGTTCTACCTTTTCTTGCCAACCGAGCATAAACGCAGTGAATTGACCGATGTTTAATTGGTTTAAATATTTTTCTGGACTAACCATAAGGTCATTCGGGAAATCAACCTTAGCCAACTCAACGTTTTTAATTTTGTACTGAGAATTTTTTCCCGAGGTTAAAGGTTGTGCTCCAAATAGTGTTAACAATTGACTTGCTAAACGACTTGAGATTTTCCCGCTGTTAATAGCAAACTCTACTTGTTCGTCAGTCATTGAATTAAACACCGCATTGGCATCAATTAAAAAGTAATTATTAAGCATAAAGAAAATAGCTACGTTATCTGCGTTGTGTTTTCTTTTTAGTTTTGCTTCTAACTTGGCAAAGCCTTTTAAACGCGGTTTAGCAGGTAGCTTTTGCCCGGGATTTAGTTTCACGGTTTTTTCTACTTTTTTAATGATGGATTCAGCCCACTTATTAAATTTTGATTGATCTTTTGCTTCTTCTTTTTTGAAAGCATCAGACACTTTTGCATATGGAAGTTTTTTCTTAATACTGTATTGATTTCCTACGTTGTAGTATTCTGGTATTATTTCAATCGTTTTTCCATTTTCAGACGCTTGTTTAATCGTCCAGTCAAATACCTTTTGTAGAGAGTCTTTAGTTGATTTGATGTCGAAACCTGTCCAGAATAAAGATGTTTTACTATCCACAAATATGGTGTAAACAACTGTTTTTCCTTCGAGCTTTTCGCATGCATTAATTCCTCTTGCCCATCTAGTATCTATTTCCTTGATAGAATTACATGCAACTAGAAAAACGCAGAGCAGAATTCCAATAGAAATTACTTTTTTCATTGATTCAAATTAAATATATTTTAGGTGAAATGATTTTTCGGAGTGAAAGCTCATAAAGTTTTTTTAAAAAGTGGATTGATTTTTTCGATATAATTAAGGATTTCTCTTTTACCTAAAGCTTTCTCAGATGATGAAATTAAAAAAGGAGGTAGTTCTTCCCAATATCTATATAACTCGTTTTGGTAAGCTTTTACGTTTGTAGCAACTTCCTTTTGTTTGATTTTGTCACTCTTCGTGAATACGATTGAGAAAGGGATATCGTTTTCTCCTAAAAACTGCATGAATTCAATATCAATAGTTTGAGGTTTGATTCTCACATCGATAAGAACAAAAGTATTCATCAAATTTTCACGGTTAATTAAATAACCTCTAATCATCTTTTGCCAAATAGCACGAGACTTTTTGGATACTTTGGCATATCCATAACCTGGTAAATCACACAGGTACCATTTTTCATTGATTAAAAAATGATTGATTAATTGAGTTTTACCAGGTGTTGATGATGTTTTAGCCAATCCTTTGTTATTGCAAAGCATATTTATTAAAGAGCTTTTACCTACGTTAGACCTTCCGATAAAAGCATATTCAGGAATATTGGGGTGTGGGCAGTCTTTCCAGTTAGGCTCACTAATAACAAATGAAGCTGTCTTGATTTTCATAATGTAAATTTAAGTCTTTCCTTTTTAGAAGTAAGAAGGCATTTAAAGTATAAAGCAAAAAAAATGGCCGATAAGAATCGACCATTTTAAAATATTATCTTGTTTTTAATCTCTAACTTTATCTAACCAAGGACTTAACAATTCGTTAAATTCTTTTGGATGTTCCATCATAGGAGCGTGTCCACATTTGTCAATCCAAAATAAATCTGAATCAGGAAGTAATTTGTGGAATTCTTCAGCTACATCTGGAGGAGTAACAATATCTTGTTTTCCCCAAATTAAACAAACAGGAACTTTAAATTTAGGAAGTTCACTTGCCATATTGTGGCGTATTGCAGACTTCGCTAATTTTAAAATCCGAACTAACTTATTTCTATCTCCAATAGTATCAGCAACTTCATCAATTAATTCGTCTGTTGCTAGTGCAGGATCGTAAAAAGTTTTTGCAGTTTTTTCACGGATATATTCCTTGTCTCCTTTCCTTGGGTATTGATTTCCAAAAGCATTTTCATATAAACCAGATGAACCGGTTAATACGATTGAATGAATTTTATCAGGCCAATTTGAATAGTAAACTAAAGATACATGTCCTCCCAAAGAATTTCCTAAAAGTGTAACGTTATCGTACCCCATTGTGTCAACGAATTCGTTTACATATTTAGCCAACGATTTAACACCTGTTAAAAGCACAGGCATTTCATATAAGGGTAGCATTGGTATAACTACTTTATATTTTCCTTTAAAATGATTGAATAAATCTTGGAAATTAGAAAGAGCACCGAAAAGACCGTGTAAAATTACAATTACTTCTCCTTCTCCTTCTTCTAAATATTTAAACTTTCCTTGTTCTTTTATATCGTGACTCATAATTCTGAAGTGAAAACCAAATGTAAATATAGTAAAAACGCAATTGAGGTTCAAGATTGAGGATGAAAATATGAGTTTAGTTTCAAAATGAGCATTTATTTGGTCCTTAAATGTAGAAAAAGGATACTGTTTTAATATTAAATCAACTTCCTAATTGTTTCTCAAATATGTGACACTTCCAAAACTATTTGTTTGGTTGTTAGTTACTTTTAATAACAATAATTCCCACCATTTCCCACTTTTGTAAAATTAGCTCAATAAGCTTTGTTTATAAGGGTTTTTATTGTTTGTTAAAATCTTATTAACTTTACTCTGTTCTAAAGTTATTAACAAAGTGGTAAAAGGTGGTAAGAAGTGGGGATAATCTCTTATTTTTACGCTCGAATAAAAGACAATGACAAATTTAATTGGAGAATATGAATGCAAAGTAGACGCGAAGGGCCGCCTTTTGGTGCCGTCGGGACTGCGTAAGCAATTCTCCGCAGCTGCCGAAGGGAAGTTGTTTGTTAAACGAGGTATTGAAAATTGTTTGGAGTTGTATCAAAAACACGACTGGGAAGCAGTATCTGAAAAGGTTTCCAGTTTAAATCAGTTTGTTAAGAAGAACAGGGTTTTCGCCCGTAAGTTCATCAGTGGTGCAACACAACTAGAGTTAGACAGCGTTGGAAGGATTAATCTTCCTAAAAATCTATTGGAGTATGCAGGAGTTCAAAAGGAGTTAATCCTTTTTGCATATGGAAATAAAATAGAGATATGGGATAAGAAGTCTTACGATGCTGAATTGGAAATGACCGATGATGATTTTGCTGGATTAGCAGAGGATGTTATGGGTGATGTAAACCTTGGAGAAGAATAAGAATGCAATACCATTTGTCTGTTTTATTAAAAGAAAGTGTTGATGCACTTGATGTCACTGATGGAGGTGTTTATGTTGATGTTACTTACGGAGGCGGAGGTCATTCTAAGGAAATTCTTAGTAGGAGTGAAAACTGTGCACTTTATGCTTTTGATCAAGATGAAGATGCGTTAGATAATGAATTAGAGGATGATCGTTTAACGTTAATTCACTCTAATTTTTCAGATTTAGAAAATTCATTAAAGCTATATCGTGTTAGGGAGGTGGATGGTGTTCTAGCGGACTTAGGTGTATCCTCTCATCAGTTTGATGCAGAAGAAAGAGGTTTCTCAATTCGTTTTGACGGTCCGTTGGACATGAGAATGGGGAAAGGAATCAAAAAAACCGCAGCAAATATTATTACAGAATATAGTTGGGAAGAATTAGCGGCAATGTTTAGATCCTATTCGGATTTAAAAGGAGCTGGGAGAATTGCCCGAAGAATTAAAGAAGCAAACGATGAAGCTCCTTTAAAAACGACAGCTAGTTTGGTTACTGTTCTGCGTAAAATGGCACCTCCTAACAAACACAATAAGTTTTTAGCGCAAGCATTTCAAGCCTTACGAATTGAGGTTAACAATGAAATGCAGGTTTTAAAAGATATGCTTCAACAGTGTATTACAATGTTAAAGCCAGGAGGTAAATTGGTTGTTATTGCATATCATTCAATTGAAGATCGCTTGGTGAAGAATTTTATGCGTTCAGGGAACTTCGAAGGCAAAGAAGAAAAGGATTTATTTGGTAATCCATTATCTCCCTTAAAAGTAATAACAAGAAAACCACTTGTTCCATCTGAAGAAGAAGTTGAAATTAATAATAGAGCAAGAAGTGCTAAGCTGAGAATTGCAGCTAAAGTTTAAATAAGATTGAAAGATAAATTAAAAATAAAAAAGTGGTTTGGATTAAATGAAAAGTTGTTTTTCAAAAATCTTCCATTTGTACTTTTTTTAACGGTGTTGGGATTTCTTTATATCACAAACTCTTATTATTTGGAAGAGACTGTTAGGGAAATGGAAGGTATAAAAAATGAGATTAATGATCAGAACAATGAATTCGTTATTACGAAAACCCAAGTGAGTTTAAAGGGGCAGCGAAACGAAGTGGTTAAGAGAGTTGAGAAGTTAGGTTTAAAAGAAAGTAAAATGCCTCCTTTTCAGTTAAAAGGGGGTAATAATAAAATTAAATAAGGGTAATAGTTAGTGGAATCAAATTCGAACATATTAAAAAGAGTATACCTATTCTTTTTTGTTCTTGTAGCATTTAGTCTTTTGATTATTGGTGCAGCAATCAATATCCAATTCTTTAAAGGAGATGAGGTTGTTGCAGCTGTTAAAACCACGTCAGTAAAAAACAGAATATTCCCTGCGAAAAGAGGCGACTTATATGCTAAAGATGGTAGTTTATTGGCGACATCATTAACTTATTATAATGTTGGTTTAGATCTAACTTCTTCTGCGATTAATGAGGATACTTTAAATAGACACATTTCCGATTTAGCAGACTCTCTTGCCTTTCTTATTGGGAAAAGAACAAGTAAAGAGTATTATAGAGGAATTACTCAAGCGTTTAAGGATAAGGTTAGATGGTATCAATTAAGTAGTGCATTAAATTATCCAGATTTTCAACGATTAAAGACGTTGCCTTTTATCAATCAAGGTCGATTGAAGTCTGGATTAGCATATAGTAAGTTTACGCAAAGGAAAAAGCCTTTTGGAGTTTTAGCAGCACGTACAATTGGAAGCAGAGCGCCATTTGGATTAGAGGGGGCTTATAATTCCTATTTAAGCGGTACGAATGGAACTCAGTTACAGAAAAGAAAACCAGGTGTTTGGATTCCAGTAAACAACGATAATACAAAGGACCCTATTGATGGTGCTGATGTTTACTCAACAATCGACATTAATATTCAAGAAGTTGCTGAAAATGCATTGAAAGATCAATTATTCTATAATAAAGCTGATCATGGTTGTGCTGTTGTTATGGAAGTTGCAACTGGTAAAATCAGAGCAATAGCAAATTTATCAATTGATACAGCAACCGGTGAGTTTTTTGAGTCTAGAAACTATGCCGTCGCTGATTCTGAGGAACCAGGATCTACAATTAAACTGGCGAGTTTTATGGCTGTTCTTGAAAAAGAGCAAATTGATTTGGATAAAAAGAATATTTCAATAGGTCATGGTATTTATAAAATTTATGATCGAAAGGTTAGAGATTCTCATTATTACCCTAAAAATACAATATTGTCTGTCCGTGAGATTTTTGAAAAGTCATCTAATGTTGGAACAGTTAAATTAGTTGAAGAATATTATAAACAAAATCCAGGTGAATTTATTGAACGGCTGTACAGTTTTGGATTACAGGATAAACTAAACGTTGATATAATAGGAGAGAATGCTCCTAAGATTAAATCTCCTTCTGATAAAGATTGGTATGGTACAACACTTGCTTGGACGTGTCATGGTTATGAAACACAGTTTACACCTCTTCAAATGCTAGCGTATTATAATGCAGTAGCAAATGACGGTCAGTTAGTTAAACCTATTTTCATAGAGAAAATAATCAATGCAAATAAAGAGGTAACAGAATTTCAACCTCAAATTATTAAGTCTTCAATTTGTTCAGAAGTAACAGTTAAGAAATTACAAGAACTATTAAAAGGAGTAGTTACCAGAGGGACAGCAAAAAAACCTTTTAAAGGTTCGCTTTACGAAGTTGCAGGAAAGACTGGAACAGCAAAAATAAACTACGCAAAAAACGGGAAAAGTAAAGTGGAATATAGAAGTTCTTTCGCTGGTTATTTCCCCGCAGATAATCCAAGATATACATGCATTGTAGTAATTACAAATCCGCGTCAAAATGGATTTTATGGAGGAGGTACTGCCGCGCCTGTTTTTAGAAAGATTTCAGATAGAGTATATGCTTTGGATAAGGAATTAAGGACAGAGCTTTTAGCAAAAAACGTAAAGGTTAATATTGATTTGAAGAACGGACTAGAGAACGAATATCTAGTTATTGCCAAGGAATTGTCCATCGAAACCGATTCAAGAGGTGGACAAGAGTATGCTAAAGCTAAAGTGAAATCAAATAAATTAAAGATTAAACAAATTAAAACCAATACTGATAAGGTTCCAAATGTGAAAGGCTTAACGGTTAAGGATGCATTGTATTTACTAGAGCAGAAAGGTTTAACAGTGAAAGTAGTAGGTAAAGGAAAAGTTAGAAAGCAAAGTCTAGCGCCAGGATCTAAGATAATTGAAGGAAAACAAATCGAAATAATACTTGGGTAATGAAATTACTATCTGAATTATTATATAAAACAGGAATTGAGGAAGTTAAGGGGAATATCAACTTAGCGATTACCTCTATTTGTTTTGATTCTCGTAAAGTCATTCGTGACAGCTTATTTATAGCGACTAGAGGAACAACTGTGGACGGGCATACTTTTATCGATAAAACAATTGAAGAAGGTGCTGTTGCTATTATTTGTGAGGAATTTCCAGATGAAATTTTGGAACGCATCACTTACGTGAAAGTAACTAGCTCATCAAAAGCATTGGGTATAATTGCAGCAAATTTTTACGATAATCCTTCAGAAAACTTAAAACTTATAGGAATAACGGGTACTAATGGCAAGACAACTACAGCTACTTTACTATACTTATTATTCAGAGGTTTAGGAAAAAAAGTAGGCTTATTGTCAACCGTTAAAAATAGAATTTTAGGAGAAACTATTCCATCTACACACACAACACCAGATGCTATAGCAATAAACGAATTGTTGGCAGAAATGGTATCGAAAGGTTGTAATTATTGCTTCATGGAAGTGAGTTCTCATGCAATTCATCAAAACCGAATTGCAGGTTTAGCTTTCGATTTAGCTTTATTTACAAATATTACACATGATCATTTAGATTATCACAATACGTTTGATGAATACATTAAAGCGAAAAAGAAATTTTTCGATGATCTTCCATCATTTACAAAAGCAATTACCAACGCAGATGAGCGTCACGGAAATACCATGGTTTTAAATACGAAAGCTGAGGTGAAAAAGTACGGATTAAAAGCAATGGCTGACTATAAATGTAGATTAGTAGAAAATTCTTTTACAGGATTACAATTAAATATTGATGGTCAGGATGTTTGGACGAGGCTAGTAGGTTCATTCAATGCATATAATCTATTGTCAGTTTACGCTACAGCTGTTGAATTAGGAGAAGATAAAATTGAAGTGTTAACTTCTTTAAGCAGCCTGCCGGCAGTCGAAGGAAGATTTCAGCATTTCAAATCAAAAGATGGAATCGTTGCAATTATCGATTACGCACATACACCAGATGCCTTAAAAAAGGTTTTAAATACTATTAAAGATATACGATCAGGAAATGAGGAGTTGATAACAGTTGTTGGTTGTGGTGGAGATAGAGATACAGCAAAACGGCCATTAATGACTAGAATAGCAGCAAATTTAAGTGATCGTGTAATTGTTACCTCCGATAATCCAAGATCAGAAAACCCAGAAGCGATTATTAATGAAATGAAAATGGGATTAGATCCTGTCGAATTAGGGAAGATCCTATCAATTACCGACAGGGGAGAAGCTATAAAAACAGCTTGTGTTTTAGCTAAACCCGGTGATATCATAATAGTTGCAGGAAAAGGACATGAAAAGTATCAAGAAATTAGTGGTGTAAAACATCCTTTTGATGATTTAGAGATTTTAGAAGATTCATTCAAAATACTTGAGAAATAATGTTGTACTATTTATTTAACTATTTAAACGAATTAAATTTCCCTGGTGCGGGAGCTTTCCAGTTTATTACAACTAGAGCTGCTTTTGCGTTTATTGTATCGTTGATTATATCAATGATTTTAGGGAAACGAATTATTAAAATGTTGCACCGGTTACAAGTTGGGGAAACAGTTCGTGATCTTGGTTTAGATGGTCAGTTAGAAAAATCAGGAACACCTACAATGGGTGGGTTGTTAATTTTAGCAGCTATTTTAATACCAACTTTATTGTTTGCTAAATTGGATAACATTTATATTATAATGTTGTTATTATCAACGGTTTGGTTAGGATTTATTGGGTTTGTAGACGATTATATCAAAGTATTTAAAAAGAATAAAGAAGGACTAGCTGGGAAATCTAAAATTGTTGGTCAGGTTGGAATAGGCATCATCGTAGGGGCAACTCTTTTCCTAAGTGATGATGTTAAAATATCGGAAGAAGTAAATACCACTTTTGTTAAAACTGAAAAGGGGAATTTTGTAAAAGAAACGGAGTGGAAAGAAAGTAAAACATTAACGACTACTATTCCTTTTTTTAAAAATAATGAGCTTAACTATGGCGATGCAGTTGAGTGGGTTGGATTAGATGCTTCAAAATGGGGTTGGTTAGTTTTTATCCCAGTAGTAATAATTATTATCGCAGCAGTTTCAAATGGAGCCAATTTAACCGATGGGATTGATGGATTAGCTACCGGAACTTCGGCAATAATTGGAGTCACTTTAGGAATATTAGCTTATGTTTCTGGGAATGCATTTTTTGCCGATTATTTAAACATCATGTACATACCTGAATCTGGTGAATTGGTAATATTTATGGGCGCATTTGTAGGTGCTTGTATTGGTTTCTTATGGTACAACGCTTACCCAGCTCAGGTTTTTATGGGAGACACAGGAAGTTTAGCATTAGGAGGTATTATTGCCACGTTTGCCATAGCTATTCGAAAAGAATTAATGATTCCTATTATATGTGGAATCTTTTTAGTCGAAAATTTAAGTGTAATTCTTCAAGTAGGATATTTCAAATACACCAAAAGAAAACTAGGTGAAGGAAAACGAATTTTTAAAATGGCACCTCTACATCATCACTATCAAAAGAGTGGATATGCAGAAGCTAAGATTGTAAGTAGATTCTGGATTATTGGAATATTGTTGGCCATTTTTGCAATCGCAACTTTAAAATTGAGATAGTACTAGATGACTGGATTAAAGCAAAATAAAAGGTTAGTGGTACTTGGTTCGGGTGAAAGTGGAGTTGGTGCTGCTGTACTTGGAAAAATAAAAGATTATGATGTGTTTGTTTCTGATTTTGGAACAATTGCACCAAAATATAAAGCCGTTCTTTTAAAAGAAAATATCCTCTTTGAGGAAACAAAACATACCAAAGAGCAAATATTAAATGCTGATGTTGTTGTTAAAAGTCCTGGGATTGCAGACTCTAGTTCTTTAGTAGTTGAGTTAAATGAAAAAGGAATTACTGTTATTTCTGAAATTGAATTTGCAAGCTGGTTTACAAAGGCAAAGCTTATTGGAATTACAGGCAGTAATGGAAAAACAACTACAGCTTCACTTCTTTACCACATTTTAAAAAATGCAGGATTGAACGTTGGAATTGGAGGAAACATTGGTGACAGTTTCGCGCTTCAGGTGGCAAAATGTGACTACGATTATTATGTTTTGGAGCTTAGTAGTTTTCAATTAGATGGTATTGAAAGTTTAAAATTAGATGTAAGTATTTTATTGAATATCACTCCAGATCACTTGGATAGATACGAATACAGTTTGGATAAATACATCAATTCTAAATTTCAAATCATCAAAAACATCGACGAAAACACTGTATTTATCTACAGTAACGATGATGAAAACATCGTTAACAAACTCCCTAGTGTAACCTTGCCAGGTACTTCTTATCCTTTCTCAATCAATGAGTTAGGTAGTGAGTTTGCTAGGCTAAAAGATAGTGATATAATAATAGATATTAACAATCCTTTGCGGATATCTGTTGATAGCACATCCTTAAAAGGGAAACATAATTCGTATAATATTATGGCATCTGTTACCGCTGCAAGTGCTTTAGGAATTCAGGAAAGTCAAATTTTAGCTGCTGTTGAGACTTTTCAGCCTATTGAACACAGAATGGAACGGGTAGTTGTTCTTAACGACGTTGAATATATCAATGATTCTAAAGCTACTAATGTTGATAGTACGTTTTATGCATTGGACAGTATTGAAGACAATGTTATTTGGATTGCTGGTGGTGTTGATAAGGGGAATGATTATTCCCAACTTATCCCATTAGTAAATTCTAAAGTGCATGGTATGATTTGCTTAGGCAAGGATAATCAGAAGTTGCATACAACTTTTGGAGGATTTGTTAAACGAATTGAAAACGCAAAAAACGCTGATGAGGCGGTGAAAAAAGCTTCTGCTATGGCAGGAAAAGGCTTTACAGTACTACTCTCTCCAGCATGTGCGAGTTTTGATTTGTTTAAAAACTATGAAGATAGAGGACTAAAATTTAAACAAGCGATAACCAAACTGATAAAGTAAATCTATAATAGCCATGACAAAGGGAAATTTTGAGTTTCAAGACAAGTTGACCATCGGTGATACGATGGCTGAGAATTTAAAGAAAAACATTGGGAACTTACGAAAGGAAAGCCTAAGAGAGAAGTTTAGCGACTTTGAAAACGTTGAACACAGGTTAGAATTTGTAGCAAATGTACACGGAATTGAGTACATTAATGACTCAAAAGCGACTAACGTGAATTCAACATGGTACGCCTTAGAAAGGATGCAACGTGAAACGATTTGGATTGTTGGTGGTGTAGACAAAACTGTTGATTATTCTTCTTTGCAAGAATTAGCAAAAGAAAAAGTAAGAGCAATTGTTTATATTGGTACAAACAAACCTAAAGTATTCGAAAACTTTTTAACAAAAGTTGATATGATTGTTGACGCTGGATCAATGGAAGAAGCTGTTCAAATGGCCTATTATATTGCTCAGAAAGGTGAAACAGTTTTATTATCTCCTGCATCTGCAAGTTTTAATATGTTTGAAAATTTAGAAGAAAGAGGTAATACTTTCAAAGGGGCTGTTAGAAGCTTATAAAAATCTAAAATTAATAGTAATGGACGGACAAAAGCCTGATAATAGTACTGAAGTTAGACACTTGGCTTCTATTATTTTATCCAGTATCGTATTGTTTTTTATTTTTAGTGCGGTGTGGGTGGTTAAGAAAATTAAGGAAGGATCATTGTAAAAAACAATGCAGGGAATTTATAACAAAATATATGGCGATAAAGTCATTTGGGGTGTCATAATTTCTCTCGCTTTAATGTCTATTCCAATTGTATATGTTGGTACAGATCAGTTAGCACAATTGAGGGGAGGTAATTTCTTTTATTTCGTGATTAAACACGCAATAATTTTATTAGGAGCCTTTGTCATTGCTTATCATGTGTCTAAAATAAAACACGGATACCTCTCTAGATTGTCACTAATTTTAATGTTAATCACAGTACCTCTCTTATTATATACTATGTTAGCTGGGCATAGTGTTGATTCAGCTGAAAGGTGGATTAAGATCCCAATTATCGGCTTAAGTTTCCAGTCTTCTGATTTTGCAAAATTAGCAGTTACTATTTATTTAGCTCGAGTTCTTAGTCGAAAACAAGGGAAGTTAGATGATTTTAAAGAAGTTTTAAAACACCTTTTTTTTCCAGTTATAATAATTTGTGGGTTAATTTTAAAAAGTGACTTTAGTACAGCAGCTCTTATCATGGGAGGTTGTTTTATTATGATGTTCTTTGGAGGAGTTAAAATCAAGCATTTCGCAATTATATCAGGTTTAATTGTTTTGTTATTTACGCTATTAATATTACTTTTTCCGGAAGGTCTACAACGTCTGCTAACTTGGGTAAATAGATTACTCGCATTTGGCGACGCAGCTCATGAAGGTAATTATCAAAAAAATTTGGCGCAAGCATCAATATATGATGGAGGTGCAATTGGGTTGTGGTTTGATATATTACCTGGTAATTATGGTCAGCCACCTCAGGCAGCTTCAGATTTTATTTACGCTACAATTTTAAGGAACTATGGCTTGATTGGAGGTGTGTTTACAATTGTAATGTATTTGATATTATTTTTTAGGAGTATTAAAATAGCTAAAAAATGCACTAAACTTTTTTCAACTTTATTGGTTATAGGTTTATCATCAGGACTAGTTTTACAGGCCTTTAGTAATATGGCTGTTGCAGTTGGATTATTTCCAGTAACTGGGCAACCATTACCAATGGTAAGCATGGGGGGAACATCTCTTTGGTTTACTGCAATATCAATTGGAATTATTTTAAGTGTTAGTCGTGAAACAAGTAGTTCTAAAAATGAAGAAATCGCCTAAAGTAATCGTAAGTGGAGGAGGTACGGGAGGTCATATTTTTCCTGCTGTAGCTATCGCTAATTCAATAAAATTAAAGTATCCTGATGCAGAAATTCTTTTTGTCGGAGCAAAAGGCAAAATGGAAATGGAAAAAGTTCCTAAAGCTGGTTACTCTATTGAAGGTTTATGGATTAGTGGAATTCAGAGAAAGCTAACATTAGCTAATCTTTCATTTCCTTTTAAGTTGATTTCGAGCCTATGGAATGCAAGAAAAATCATAAAAAGATTCAAGCCTGATGTCTGTATAGGAGTAGGAGGTTTCGCAAGTGGGCCTTTATTACAGGCAGCAGCGTGGCGAAAAGTACCTACTTTAATTCATGAGTCTAATTCATATCCAGGGATTACAAATAAGTTATTAGGAAAAAGCGTAAACACTGTTTGCGTAGCATTTCAAGGAATGCAAAAGTTTTTTCCAAAAGCCAAAAACTTGGTAATAACGGGCAATCCAGTTCGTCAAGAAATTTTAAAATTATCAGGTAAAAAAGCCCGTGCCATTGAACAATATAAGTTAGATGGGAATAAACCAATTGTACTATCTATAGGAGGGAGTCAAGGAGCTAGAAGTATTAATCATGCCTTAGACGCGTCTCTGGAGCGTTTTGCTGAAAATGGTTATCAACTGTTATGGCAAACGGGGAAGTTTTATAAAACAGAATCTCAGTCTAGAATAAAAGCAATAGGGAGTGATTTATTGCAAGCTCATGAATTTATTTATGATATGGATTTAGCTTACGCAGCTGCTGACCTTGTGATCTCAAGATCAGGAGCAATGTCAGTAACCGAATTAAGTTTAGTAGGTAAGCCTTGTATACTAGTACCATTTCCGCATGCAGCAGAAGACCATCAAACAGCCAATGCTATGGCGTTGGTTAATAAAAATGCAGGGATTTTATTAAAAGATTCAGAGGTAAAAGAAAAGCTTTTTGATGAAGTACACAAATTACTATCTGATGAAGTTAAGCGTGAAAGCCTAAAACGTAATATTGAGAAATTAAGAATCGAAAACGCATCAGCATTAATCATGGTCGAAGTTGAAAAGCTAATAAGAAGTGACAAGTAAAAAAAACATATACTTTATTGGAGTTGGAGGAATAGGAATGAGTGCCTTAGCTCGTTATTTTCAAGCTAAAGGTTTTAAGGTTGGAGGCTATGATAAAACAGAAACAGCTTTAACACAAAAGTTATCGGAAGAAGGTATTGAAATTCATTATGAAGACGATCTGCATCAGGTTAATGAAGTATTTAAACAGGTAGAGGATACGTTAGTGATTATCACTCCAGCTATTCCTGAAAATCATTCAGAATGGCATTTTTTTAAGGATAATGGTTTTGAAATCTTAAAAAGAGCACAGGTTTTAGGAAGAATAACAGAATCAAACAAAAGTATTGGAGTTGCCGGAACACATGGTAAAACCACTATTTCGAGTATGATTGCGCATCTTTTTAAATTTTGTAAAGTTCCATTTACAGCGTTTTTGGGTGGTATTTCGAAAGATTTACAAAGTAACTATTACCATGATGTTAATAGTGAAATAACGGTGATTGAAGCAGATGAATATGATCGATCATTTTTACATTTAAAACCTGAAATTGCGACCATTTCGGCCATCGATCCTGACCACTTAGACATTTATGGTACAAAAGAGGAAATGGAAAAAACCTTTAAAAAATACTTAAAGGAAAATTTAGTCAAAGATGGTATTGGAATTATTCATCACTCGCTAAAGTCTGTTTTAGGGAGTGGTTATAAAACATATTCTATAGAAGATGATTTGGCTGATTTTTTTGCTGACAATTTTAGAGTTGAAAATGCTGAGTTTATTGCCGATTTCAAATGGGAAGGAAATGTATTGAATGATGTGAAAATCGGATTACCTGGTATTCATAACATGGAAAATAGTTTAGTTGCCTTTGCAGTAGGAATTCAAAAAGGAATAAACCCCGAGTTACTGAAGGAGGCATTATTGAATTATGGTGGAGTAGATAGAAGATTTGATCTTCATATTAAATCGAATCGGATCGTTTATATTGATGATTATGCGCATCATCCTGAAGAGATTAAAAAATTGGTTGCATCGGTTCGTAAAATGTTTCCAGGAAAAAAAATATTGGGAATTTTTCAACCGCATTTATTTAGCCGAACTCAAGATTTTGCGAATGAATTTGCAAGGAGTTTAGAAGAGCTCGATGAATTGCTGCTATTGGATATTTATCCAGCAAGAGAATTACCTATTTTAGGCGTGAATTCTCAGATGCTTTTGGATTTAATTAACATGAATTCAAAAATGCTTTGTTCAAAAAAAGAGTTAGAAGCCCACCTAAAGCAGTCAGATTCTTACGTAGTTTTAAGTATAGGTGCAGGAGATATCGGCGCTGAAGTAGAAAACATAAAGAAATACCTTTTAAAATAAGGCTGTAAGGCTATTTGGTTTGAAAGAAGGACTAAAGAAAATAGGCGATTTTTTACTGATAACAGCCTTGCTTGTTTTAGTTTCGTTTGCAAAAAACGAGCAAGACAAAAAAATAGTTAATGCTGTTAATGTGAATATTAATGCCACTGAAGGGGATCCTTTCATGGATAAAAAAGATATTCTCAATTTAGTATATACTAGACTTGACACCTTAATCGGAAAATCGATAGGGAATTTGCAGTTGAATGAAGTTGAAAATCTCGTAAGTAAGGAGGCTTCAGTCAAAAGTGCAGAAGTATATGTGCAACATAATGGAGACGTTCATTTAAATGTTAAGCTTAAAAAAGTAATTGCTCGATTTAAACCTGATTCAACATCGGGTTTTTATATCGATGAGACAGGTAATGTTATGCCTTGGGTATCCAAGTATTCACCACGTGTTTTAACGGTAACTGGTTTTTTAAAAATGTACAATAGATATTTGGTAGATTCGGCTGTTCATGTTAATTTATTAACGCATCAAAAATTAGTAAACGATGTTTACGATTTTGCAAAGTATGTAAATAAAGATCCTTTTTGGAAATCGTTAATTGGTCAGGTATATATTAATAGTGAAGGGGATGCTATTCTTATTCCACTTTTAGGGAATCAGGAATTTTTATTTGGAGAGTTAACCAATTACGAAGAAAAGCTAAATAAGATAAAAAGGTATTACAAAGATATTGCACCTAAAATGGGTTGGAATAAGTACAAAGAAGTGAACGTAAAGTTTAATAAGCAAATAGTTTGCAAATAATATCACAGTGGTAAGATGAGTAATTCAGATATAGTTGTTGGATTGGATATAGGTACTACCAAAATTGTTTGCATGGTAGGACGAAGAAATGAGCACGGGAAAATCGAAATCCTTGGAATGGGAAAATCGGAGTCTGTAGGAGTTACTCGTGGAGTTGTTTCAAACATAGATAAAACTGTAGACAGTATTAGAACTGCAGTGACTGAAGCCGAAGCTCAATCGGGTGTTGATATCCGGGTGGTTAATGTTGGTATCGCTGGTCAGCATATCAAAAGTTTACAGCATCGAGGTGAAAAGATTCGTCATACTTATGAAGAGGAAATTTCTCAAGTAGATATTGATAGTTTAATCGATGATATGTATAAGCTGGTAACATTACCAGGCGAAGAAATCATTCATGTATTACCTCAAGAATATATTGTAGATAATGAGCAGGGAATAAAAGATCCGATAGGAATGGCCGGAGTTCGCTTAGAAGCGAATTTTCACATAATAACAGGACAGGTTACCGCTGCTAAAAACATTTATAAATGTGTAGAAAAAGCAGGGTTAAAAGTTGCTGAATTAATCCTTGAGCCATTAGCTTCTTCAGAAGCCGTTTTAAGTAGTGAGGAAAAAGAAGCAGGAATTGCTTTGGTTGATGTTGGAGGTGGAACTACTGATATTGCTATTTTTCAGGATCAAATAATTAGGCATACTGCTGTTATTCCTTTTGGAGGAAACATCGTTACTGAGGATATAAAAGAAGGTTGTACAATTATTAAATCTCAAGCTGAACTGTTAAAAGTGAAGTTTGGATCTGCTTTAGCAAATGAAAATCAAGAAAATGAAATAGTTAGTATTCCTGGTTTAAGAGGAAGGGCTCCTAAAGAGATTTCGGTTAAAAATTTAGCACACATCATTCAAGCAAGAATGGAGGAGATTATTGAGAACGTTTATTTTGAAATAAAGAACTCAGGATTTGAGAAGAAATTAATTGGAGGTATAGTTATCACTGGTGGTGGATCTCAATTAAAGCATATCCAACAATTAGTGGAGTATATGAGCGGAATGGATACAAGAATTGGTTATCCAAACGAGCATTTAGCAAGCGGAGATGTTGAAGGTATTACGTCTCCGGTTTATGCAACTGGTGTAGGTTTAGTAATTAAGGGATTAGAGAAATCTGCAAAAAAGCAAAATAATCAAGTGAACAAAGTAAAAGGTCATTCAACCAAAAAAGAAGGAAATTTCTTTGATGCAATAATAAAGAAGGGGAGAGATTTTTTTGAGGATGATACAGAATAAAGTTAGAAATTTTTAAACCAATAAATGTTATGAATTTTGATTTAGAAAAAGAGGAAAAGTCCATCATCAAGGTATTTGGTGTTGGAGGTGGTGGATCCAATGCGGTAAACCACATGTACAAACAAGGAATCAAAGGAGTAGATTTCTTTATTTGTAACACTGATGAACAATCTTTAGAAATGAGTCCAGTTCCCAATAAAATTCAGCTAGGTTTAAACCTTACTGCTGGAAGAGGAGCAGGATCCTTAGCGGAAGTTGGTAAAAACGCTGCTTTGGAGAACATTGATGAAATTAGAGAAATTCTTGAAAAAGATACTAAAATGCTTTTTATTACAGCAGGAATGGGTGGTGGAACCGGTACAGGGGCAGCTCCAATTATTGCTAGAATAGCAAAAGAATTAGGTATTCTTACGGTTGCTATCGTAACATATCCGTTTGGATTTGAAGGTAGAAAAAGATCAAACCAAGCTGATGGAGGTTTAGAAGAGTTACGCGACGCTGTTGATACTTGTGTAATTATCTGTAATGATAAATTAAGAGAAATCTACGGAAACCTTTCTTTATCGGATGCATTTAGTAAAGCAGATGATATTTTGACTGAAGCATCTAAAGGGATTGCTGAAATTATAACAAGAACAGGATACATTAATGTGGATTTTGAAGACGTCAGAACAGTAATGACTAATAGTGGTGTTGCCATTATGGGGTCCTCTTTTGCATCTGGTGAAAACAGAGCTATTACTGCAGCCCAAGAAGCTTTAGAATCGCCATTATTAAATGATAATAATATAGAAGGAGCAAATTATATTTTATTAAATATTACTTCAGGTAATAGCGAAGTTATGATGGATGAGATTTCTCAAATAACTGATTATATTCAAGATGAAGCAGGATTATCTGCAGACATTATTTGGGGAACTGGTATAGACGAGGAATTAGGAGATAGTATCTCTATTACTTTAATTGCTACTGGTTTTGAAGCGAATAAATCAATTGGTGGTATTCAATCTGAAAAAAGAAAGGATAAAGTGGTTCATAGCTTAAAAGAAACTGCGTCAGCTCCACAAGCTGTTAATAGTCTTAAATCGGATGCTGTTAACCCTATGGAACCGCAATTGAAGTCCACAGAAAATCCTCAAGTTGAGCAAACGAGAATGGAATTAAATGTTCCTGCAGTAGAAAAGAAACAGGCAGAGCCTTTACCTTCTGGTTGGGAAGTTAAGGATCCAGTTTCTGTAGTCGAAACACCTATTGCAGAATCTGAAACTCCAAAGATTGTACATAATCTTTATGATGAAGCTTTCTCCGCTCCTGTTGAGCAAGAAGAGAAAACAGTAAAAGAAGATAATTCTCCTACTTTTCAATTTGAAGCGCCTGAAGCTAAGGAAACAAGTAATGAAATGTTTAACGAAATAGAAGATGAGCAAAACCAAGCTTCAGAATCTACAGAAGAAAAATCTTTCGAGCCAACGTTTAACAAAATTTCAGTTGAACCAGAGCACAAAGCTCCTTTAGGATTTGAGGCTCCTAAAAAGGCTCCAGAATCGGCAACTTTTGCAAGTGAATTGGAATCAGAAGAAAGATTAAGAAGATCAGAAGAAAGATTAAGCCAGTTAAATAACTTGACACATAAATTAAAGTCACCCTCTGGAATTACAGACTTAGAAAATGAGCCTGCTTACATCAGAAGAAAAGTAAGATTAGACAATCTTCAGCACTCTTCAGAGAGCAGTGCTTCACGTTTCACATTAGGAGATGATGGAGAAAATAATCCAGAGATACGTCCAAACAACTCTTTTTTACATGATAATGTAGATTAATTACAGTAAGCGTAATGAATAAAAAAGCCACTCCTAA
>ERZ1039804.340-NODE-340-length-30490-cov-5.415410_pt1 | contig 30490 bp, 13 predicted proteins | sample MGYA00383089_ERZ1039804 | MGnify/ENA primary metagenome ERZ1039804 (study PRJEB29581, sample SAMEA5548359) | metagenome | biome: marine; feature: coastal; material: water | depth 1 m | study: Short-term variability in the microbial, nano- and picoplankton dynamics...
TCCTCGGGGCACACCCTTTCGCGGTAAAGCCTTCCATGATGTGGCGTACGGCAATCTGCAAAAGGGTGGTGGTATCGATGACCAGGTTCACGTGCTAAAGCAACTCGGTCAACGCCATAGCTGGATGGATATCAATCGTATCGGTATCACCGGCCATTCAGGCGGTGGCTTTGCCTCGGCACGGGCAATGATGACCCATGGCGACTTTTTTAAAGTCTGTGTATCCAGCGCGGGCAACCATGACCAGCGACTCTATGCCGCTGGTTGGGCAGACACCTTTCAGGGTTTTTTAAACCCGGACGATGACCCGCCACTGACGTACCAGCACCTGGTAGACAAACTCAAGGGCAAATTATTACTGATCCATGGTGATGTGGATGCCAACGTACCCCTTGCACAGACCCTGCAACTTACCAGCACACTGATCGACCACAACAAGGATTTTGATGTATTGATTCTCCCCAATCGCGGTCATGTCCATGGGCAGGATAACTATTTTATCCGCAGACTCTGGGATTACTTTGTCAAGCATCTGCTGGAGCAGACACCGCCTAAAGAATACCTGATTAAACCACCCGCATCTTCCCCCGTTAATTGAGAGAACTATGTTTACCACCACAGAATACCAACAACGCATCATCAACCTGAAAGCCCGATTACAACAAACCGGACTGGATGCGATGATTGTCAGCACCGATCCCAACCTGACCTACCTGACCGGTGTCAGCGTCTTTTCCATGGAGCGACCCGTGGTGATGGTGATACCCGCCGAGGGTCCAACCCGGCTCGTCTTACCCCGTATGGAACAGGAACCGCTGGGTGAAAGCCCCACCGTTGACCATCACCATGTTTACTGGGAACTGGACGCAAACCCCGGACGTGGCTGGGTAGAAACCTTACAGCAAGCGATTGGCCCGGCGAAAAATCTGGGTGTAGACCCCTTTGCCGAGCTGACCCTTACCACGGCATTAAGCGATTACCACTGGCAAATCAGCCCACTGGTAGAAGACCTGCGGGTGATTAAATCCCCCGCCGAAATTGCCCTGACTCGACGTGCTGCCAACTACTGGACACAGGCCATGAACGATATGTTGGCCATCGCCAAAGCCGGTACCCCGGTAGGCGAGCTAATGGCCGTGGGTGGAAAAATTGCACAGGCCGTTTTTGACCATGAACCGGCAGCCAACTGGATCAATACCAACGTGGTTCAGTTTTTCCAGTGCGCACCCTTATCAGGTTCGCCCCATCACTTATCGTATCGTGCGGATGAGGTACTGCCCGATGGTCCGAGCATTATCAATGCGGTGGGCGCACTCTGCCATTACAACGCCGAGAATGAGCGCACCATCCTGACGGGTCAATACACCGCACAATATGCAGAGTTATTTGACCTGGTCACGCAGGGGCAGCAGTTGGCGCTTGATTTGATTAAACCGGGTGTGAGATGCGCAGATGTTGATAGTGCGGTTCAGGAATTTTTTATCAAGGAAGGGGTAGGTGACTCTATGCGTCACCGTATCGGCCATGGGTTTGGCATCGAGCCCCATGAAAGGCCCTTTATATCCGAGGGCAGTGAAGAGGTGTTCCAGTCCAATATGATGATTAGTGTGGAGCCGGGTTTATATGTCGATGGAGTAGGTGGTTTTAGGCATAGCGACACAGTGCTTATTACTGAAACCGGTATTGAAAACCTGACTACCGGAACGCCTACGGACCGTAAAAAGTTAACATTTTAATAGCGGATGAATGCAATATGAAGTGCAAATTAAACATAGCCGTTATCCCCGGTGACGGCATCGGCAGGGAAGTGATGCCCGAAGGTATTCGGGTATTGGAAGCCGCAGGTAAAAAACACGGCCTTGATTTTCAGTGGACCCATTTTGATTGGTCTTGTGAAACCTATCATCGCACCGGCCAGATGATGCCGGATGATGGCATTGAACAACTGCGTCAGTTTGATGCGATTTATTTGGGGGCTGTCGGTTTTCCCGGTGTGCCGGATCATATTTCCTTATGGGGTTTATTAATCCCCATTCGCCGTGAGTTCGATCAATATATCAATCTCCGTCCCGTACGTTTATTCGATGGCGTGCCATGCCCACTGGCTAATAAGCAACCCGGTGATATCGATATGATGATTGTGCGGGAAAATGTGGAAGGGGAGTACTCCAATATTGGCGGTATCCAATACGAAGGTACTGAACAGGAAGTGGTGATCCAGCAAAGTGTGTTTACCCGTCGCGGTGTGGATCGGGTAATAAAGTATGCCTTTGACTTGGCACAGAGTCGCGACAAAAAACACCTCAGTTCCGCTACTAAATCCAACGGCATTATCCATTCCATGCCCTACTGGGATCAACGCTTTGCCTTAATGGGTGAACAATACCCGGACATTAAAACCGACCAGTACCATATCGATATATTGACCGCGAACTTTGTGCGCATGCCTGAACACTATGATGTCGTCGTGGGCAGTAACCTGTTTGGCGATATCCTGTCAGACCTGGGGCCAGCGGTCACTGGCACGATCGCCATTGCCCCTTCAGCCAATATTAATCCTGAAAAAAACTTTCCTTCGATGTTTGAACCGGTCCACGGCTCAGCGCCAGATATTGCCGGACAAAACATTGCCAACCCGATCGGCACCCTTTGGGCGGGGGCCATGATGTTGCAGCACCTGGGTTATCAGGAAGTCCATGACACGATTCTAACGGCTATTGAAACCGTCCTGCGTGACGGCCAATCACTCACACCGGATATGGGTGGCAATGCCAGTACCCAGGATTTAGGCAAAGCTGTTGAGACTATGATTAAGAGAGCCGCTATATGACGATAAATTTAACCAACTCCATGCTATTAAAAACACAGGCTTATATTAATGGCCAATGGGTAAAGGGTGATAACAACGACACCTTTGACGTACTGAATCCGGCCACCGGTGAAGTGCTAACATCAGTGGCCAGCCTGGGTGTGGATGAAACTCGCCGAGCGATTGAGTCAGCCGACAGAGCGTTGCCCCTATGGCGAGAAAAGCCTGCCAAAGAACGTGCCCAATTATTACGCCGCTGGTTTGACTTAATCATGGCGAACCAGGAAGACCTTGCCCGCATTATGACACTGGAGCAGGGCAAGCCCCTGGCCGAGTCTCGTGGTGAGATTGCCTATGGCGCTTCCTTTATTGAATGGTTTGCTGAAGAAGCCAAGCGTGTGTATGGCGATATTATTCCCGGTCCCAGTGATCGCCGATTAATAGCCATTAAGCAACCCGTCGGTGTGGTGGCGGCCATTACTCCCTGGAATTTCCCCAGCGCGATGCTGGCTCGTAAAGCCGGTCCTGCATTGGCGGCTGGTTGCACCTTTATTATTAAACCCGCCAAGGAAACACCGCTTTCTGCTTTGGCTCTGGTCGAGTTGGCAGAGCAAGCCGGTATTCCAGCCGGTGTGATCAATGCTGTTGTCAGCAACGACTCCAGAAGCATTGGCGCAGAACTGACCCAAAACCCCCTGGTAAGAAAACTCAGCTTTACCGGTTCCACCCCGGTGGGCAAGCAACTGTTAAAACAAAGTGCCGATACCCTCAAAAAAGTCTCGATGGAATTGGGGGGCAATGCACCGGTCATTGTCTTTGAGGATGCTGATCTGGATTTAGCCGTTGCCGGTGCCATTGCCTCCAAATACCGCAATGCCGGTCAAACCTGCATCTGTGCTAATCGTCTTTTAATACAGGAAAGCATTGCTCAAGCGTTTACCGATAAATTCACCACCGCCGTCAATCAACTTAAGGTCGGCAATGGGTTGGATGACTCTGTTGTCTTAGGACCACTGATTAACCGACAGGCCCTTGAGGATGTGGATGCCATGGTGCAAGACGCCATAGATCAAGGCGCGCTGGCCGCCACCGGTGGCCGGGCACCGGATAATAGCAGTGCCTTTTATCCACCCACCGTACTGACCAACGTCACCGATAGCATGCGCGCCTTCCGCGAAGAAATCTTTGGGCCTGTGGCCCCTATCTTTACATTTACCAATGAAGCCGATGCCATTCAACAAGCCAACGATACCGAGTTTGGTTTGGCCTCCTATTTCTATACCCAAAATATGAGCCGCGCCTGGCGCGTGGCAGAGGCACTGGACTACGGCATGGTCGGTGTAAATGAAGTCGCCATTACCAGTGAAACCATCCCCTTTGGCGGGGTTAAGGAATCCGGGATGGGCAGAGAAGGCTCCAAGTACGGTATGGATGATTATCTGGAGATTAAATATATCTGTATGGGTGGCTTAACCCCCTAACGTAAAACCCAAAGGATGCAACAAGACAAGGACAGACCATGACAGCAATGATTTACCCCACCACCAATTTTACTGCCACCGAACAGCTTACCATTGCCCGGGGAGAAGGGGTGTATGTGTATGACAATAACGGCAAGCAATACCTCGAAGGCTTGGCAGGGCTTTGGTGTACCTCCCTGGGCTATGGCAATCAGGAGCTGATTGAGACGGCTAAAGAGCAAATGAGTACGCTGGCCTACAGCCATATTTTTGGAGGTAAAACCCATCAGGTGGGTATTGATCTAGCCAACAAACTGACTTCTATGGTGCCGGTTAATAACGCCAAGGTATTTTTTGGTAACTCGGGTTCTGATGCTAACGATACTCAAATTAAATTATTGCGTTATTACTTTAATGCGATTGGCCAACCACAAAAGCGCAAGATTATTACCCGAGAGCGAGCTTACCACGGCGTCACCGTAGCCTCCGGTTCATTGACTAGTTTACCGGCTAACCTGACACACTTTGATGCGCCAATAGATGCCCTTGGCGTACTGCGAACCGACTCACCCCATTACTACAGAGATAGCAAACCTGGCGAAACAGAAAAACAATTTGTCGACCGTATTACCAATAATCTCGAATCCCTGATTGAACGAGAAGGAGCCGATACCATTGCGGCATTTATTGCCGAACCCATCACTGGTGCCAGTGGGGTGATTGTTCCACCGGCTGGCTATTATGAAAAAGTTCAGTCAATTCTCAATAAACACAATATTCTGTTCTGGGCAGACGAAGTGATTAATGGCTTTGGTCGTACCGGTAATGACTTTGGCTGTACCACCATGAATATTCAGCAGCCCGATATGATGTCATTGGCCAAGCAGTTGTCCTCGGCTTATGTGCCGATTAGTGCTGCTGTAATCAAAGGCGATATGTATGAATCCATGATAGAGCCCAGCAATCAGGTGGGTGTCTTTGGGCATGGTTATACCTATTCCGGTCATCCTCTGGCTTGTGCGGTGGCATTAAAAACCTTAGAGATATACCAACGCGATGCCATCTTTGAAAAAGCCGCAGAGACAGGACAGTATTTCCAAACCCAATTAAGAAAACTGGCTGATCATCCATTGGTGGGTGAAGTCAGGGGCGAGGGCTTATTAGCCGCCATAGAAATGGTGGCCAACAAGGATACCGGAGAAGCCTTTGACGGTGGAGCGGTGGGCGCCTATTGCCAGCAACGTTGTCAGGAGCATGGATTAATTGTGAGAGCAGTCGCTGGTTCCTCAATTGCCTTTTGCCCGCCACTGATTATTACCCCACAACAGATCGATGAATTAATTAGCAAAGTCAAAAAAGGGTTGGACGACACATTAGAAGCATTCCAGTGTGAACAGGGTAAGGTATTATGAGTCAGGCAGCCGTATCAGAAAATCATGTCACGGATTTAGATATTTACCTTGGAGAATATGCAGCTGCTTATCCAGACCTGATCGCGCTGGCAGATGATAATACCCAACTTAGCTGGCAGCAGCTGGATCGATGCCTCAATAAAATCGCAAACCAGCTAATCGCGCTGGGTATTAAACCAGACGAGCGCATTGCAATACTGGGTCGCAATAGTGTGGACTATGCAACCCTGTTTTTGGGGGGGCTGCGCGCTGGTGTCTGTATTGCCCCCTTATCTACACTGGCTTCCAGCGAAACCCTTGCGGCCATGATTAATGACAGTGGCGCCAAATTACTCTTTGTCTCTGATGATTACCGCGAACTGATTGAACCGGTGGCGGATCAATTGACAGCGTTACTACCCAACGGTTTAAAGCGACTCGAATCCCTAGACGAGTTTATTGCTGATGCCTCGGCAGAAAAAGTCACTATTGAGCCTGATTTAGACTGGGGCTTTAACCTCATCTACAGCTCCGGTACGACCGGAATCCCGAAAGGCATTTTACATAACCGCCGCTACAGAGCCGTTGAGCGCGAGTGCCTGCCTGGTTTAGCCATTGATAAAAACAGCCGTACCTTACTCTCTACCCCTCTGTACTCCAACACCACCTTGTTCCTGTTTCTGGCGACCTTGGGTTATGGCGGTTCGGTCTATCTTATGGAGAAATTTAATACTCAGGAGTATTTGGCTCACTGCGAAAAAAAGAAAATCACCCACACCGTGCTAGTGCCCGTGCAATACGAACGTCTACTCAAGGATCCCGCCCTCGATACCACTGACCTTTCCAGCTTTGCATTTAAATGCTCGACCAGCGCACCGTTACATAAACCCGTGAAGCAGGAACTCCTAAAGCGCTGGCCCGAAGGCGGCCTGTGGGAATTTTATGGTATGACAGAGGGTGGCCTTAACTGCGCTCTGGCCGCCCATGACTACCCCGATAAACTGGATACCGTTGGCCAGCCCACGGCTGACTGCGATCTGCGTGTTATTGATGAACAGGGCAAGCAACTGCCGCAAGGTGAAATCGGCGAAGTAGTGGGCCACGGTAATAGAATGATGGTGGGCTACCACAACCGTCCAGAGGCAACTGAAGAATCCAGTTGGTACGATATGGATGGTAGGCGCTTTCAAAAAAGCGGTGATATCGGCTGGATTGATGAAGAAGGGTTTTTACATCTGTTGGACCGCAAAAAAGATGTGATTATCAGTGGTGGTTTTAATATCTATGCCATTGATCTGGAAAAAGTGTTGCTAAGCCATCCCGATATAGCTGATGCGGCAGTGATTGCTGCACCCAGTGAGCAATGGGGTGAAACGCCGGTGGCGTTTGTGGTGATGGTTAATAAGTCTGAAGCCGATGTTGAAGCATTGCGGCAATGGGCCAACAGCCAGCTGGGTAAGGCGCAGCGGATTAGTGAAGTGAAGATGATTGATGAGCTACCGCGCAGTCCAATTGGCAAGGTGTTAAAGCGTGAATTGCGGGATGAGATGGTTTCTTCCTAGCAACATATAGTTCCTGAGCTGCTATCCTTTGTCTAAGTATTTACAAACAAGGAAGCAATCATGACGGATCATGCCTATGCCGATACCATCGGCCAAACCCTGCAACCCAGCGACTGGTTTCTGATTGAGCAATCGCGCATCAACCAGTTTGCTGATGTCACCCTAGATCACCAATATATCCATATAGACCCAGAGCGCGCTGCCCAGACTGACTTGGGGGGCACCATTGCCCATGGTTTTTTAATGCTGTCGCTGCTGCCCAAGCTGGTGGAGAACTGACTCCATGCGCCTTAGGCTCTTAAAACTCTACTTTTTAATTAATTTTTAGTGAGAAGGCTAGGAAAAATATCATTAAATTTCGATATGTTTTTAACTAGGATTTGTTATGGCTCGTCGATACAAAAGAGAAGTTAGCGACAATCTTGAAAAATGCCAATGTGCCACGCTTGCGGCTGTTGAGGTATACAACAAACCAGGTAAGAGATTTCGCACAGCACATTATCTTGTAATGTTGATCATTGGCTGGACAGCACTTTTTCATGCCATTTTTTATAAAGATAAGATTAAACCTTGGTATAAGAAAAATGGCAAGTATCTGCAAGTCGGTGGTGATATCAAACATTGGGACTTAAAGATGTGTCTTAAGCAATATTATGGCAGTAGTAACCCTGCTGTACGGAAAAATCTCGAGTTCTTGATCGGTTTGCGGAATAAAATTGAACATCGATATTTGCCTCAGTTTGACGCATCTCTCTATGGAGAGTGTCAAGCTGCATTGATCAATCTAGAAGAGCTCTTGGTCGAAAAATTTGGCGATCAATTTGCGCTGCAAGAAAACCTTGCAGTATCTTTGCAGTTTTCTACTCTGATCCCATCAGAAAAGAAACAAGCGGCAAGAGCTCTTGCTAATAATTCATCCAAAAGCGTCACAAGCTATATTGAAAGGTTCAGAGGAAGATTGCCCTCTGCAACGCTTAATAGCATGAAGTATTCTTTCAATGTTTATCTTGTGCCTAGGGTTGTTAATCGAAAGCGTGCAGCCGATACTGCGGTCGAATTCATCCATGTGGACGAGGCAAGCGATGAGGAGCTTAGGCGTCTTGAGAGGCTGAATGTACTGATCAAAGAGAAAAAAATACCCATCCATAATTTGGATCTATATAAGCCTAGCCAAGTAGTTGCGCGAGTGAATGAAAGTTGCGCTTATCGCATGACGTTGAATTCACATACTGAGACTTGGAAAAGGTTTAACGTGAGACCTCCAACCGCGTCTGATAAGCCTGAAAGATGTAATTCCAAATACTGTGTATACGACGAACCTCATAAGGATTACTTGTACACTGAGGCATGGGTAGACAAATGCATTGAGAGCTTTAATGACGCGGAGATCATAATAGAAATCACAGGCCGGGAACCAGTCGATAATCCAGATGGCTAAGAGGTGGGTGAACTGCAATCTAAACCTTCACCAGTGTTTTTTAATTAGAGCTGAACTTATAGTATGTATAAACCGATAAGAAAAAAGGTCTCGAAGCTTCTACGGGCGTTTAATTCGTATTACAAATTGTCAGGTAGCGACCGTATAAATCTTAAAGATCTGGATGCGTTCTTTCGCTATATTTCCTCCCATGATAATGAGTCAAATAATTCAATAGATGATAGCTATGGCGAACAAATATATCTCATAGTCTTATTGTTAACCGTTTTTGGGTCGCTTGCTCTTTTGCTGGAAGACATCGCTTCATCCAAAGATGGTCACGACAACACTATTCTTAAGTCTAATTTTTCGGCTAGAGATATTCATCTCTGCGGGTTTCTAACAAACATCTGTAATACCGCGTCGGCAGCACTAAGTTTGATCAAAAAAGGTTACGATACTCAGTCTAGAGTTTTGGTGAGGAGTATGGAAGAGCGCATCTATCAGTGCATCGTTTTGTTTGCTTGCAGTGAAGATTATGCTGAGTGGGATAGGGCTGAAAAAATGGTCGATGCTAAGGCTACCCATTACAAGCTTTTTGCCAAAAAGGGCCGTCTTCTCAATAAAATGAGAGTGTTAGAAAAAAAATATTTGAAAGTCAGTGATCATGACAATACTTTAAAAGCATGGAGAAAAGAAAATCAAGCTTACTACTCTATGGCTGTCCATGGCTCAAATACTGCTGTTATGGTTGGCTCATCTTCAGGTTCGCTGCACGATGACGAATTAGTCTGCTTTCCAAATTTATTTGGCGTGGTATCTAACTATTCAGAGGCTACACTTGAGCATATCATTAGCCTGCTGCACACCTTGCTTATGATGCTTCCCAAGATTCTGGCCGATGTTCATCAATGGACGCCTAAGTGTGAAACTGATTTTGAGAGGCTTTATGTGGCTTCGCTTGGCTTGGCTTGCAAATTCGTTGGTGATTGGATTTTGCGCAAGTACGAATAAAATTGTTAGGTTTTTCTAACGAGTAATATTTTTATCCAACACCCTTAATCTCAGATGCTATCCTTTGCCTAAGTATTTACAAACAAGGAAGCAACCATGACGGATCATGCCTATGCCGATACCATCGGCCAAACCCTGCAACCCAGCGACTGGTTTCTGATTGAGCAATCGCGCATCAACCAGTTTGCTGATGTCACCCTAGATCACCAATATATCCATATAGACCCAGAGCGCGCCGCCCAAACTGACTTGGGGGGCACTATTGCCCATGGTTTTTTAATGCTGTCGCTGCTGCCCAAGCTGGTGGAGAAAAGCATGCTGACCCCCGAGGGCATGGTGATGGGCATTAACTATGGGTTTGATAAGGTGCGGTTTTTAAACCCGGTGCGGCCCGGGGATCGGGTGCGGGTGACGGGTGCTGTTTTGGATATGCAAGATAAGGGCGATGGGCGCTATTTGCAGAAGCTTGGGGTTAGTCTTGAGATTGAGGGTGTGGATAAGCCGGCGGTGGTTTGTGAGTGGTTGAACTTGTTTGTGGTGGGGTAGGTGTCTGTGGGCCGGGTGCCTTACTTTAGAGGCAACAGCGCAATAGTCTGGAAAGAGGCCTTTAGGGCGCTAAGATAAAACATGGCAATGCTTTAACGCGTGGTTTACAATTGCATATAATAGTCGTTGTATGTAAACCATGAGGACTGGCGATGTTTGGTGAACGGTTAAAATTAGCGAGAAAAAAGGCGGGCTTTTCTCTGCGAGGCTTGGCCGATGCTGTTGGTAATCGCGTAAGCGCGCAGGCCATTGGCAAATATGAGCGCAACCAAATGATGCCTAGCTCGAGTGTATTGTTGGCGCTGTCAAAATCTCTTGATGTGTCTCTTGATTATCTGATGAGTGATCAGGTTCGGTCATTGGAGGTTGTTGAGTTTCGGAAAAAATCCACTACCACTGTAAAAGAGCGGGCCATGGTCGAGGCTACTGTGATTGACCTTGTTGAGCGTTATCTTGCTGTGGAAGAGATTTTAGAGCTTGATAGCGCACATTGGCACCAGCCTTTTGCGAGTAAGAGTTTGGTATCCGACGCGCAGGGGGCAGATATCGCAGCTCAATTGCGCGATGCTTGGAACCTCGGGTCTGACCCCATTCCAAATATGACTGAGCTGCTCGAGGAAAAAGGCATTAAGGTTTTGGTGTTGGACTTGCCCGACCGGGTGTCAGGTCTGACCTGTTTGGTAAATAGAGGGAATGACCAAGAGCTTGTGCCTGTGATTGTTGCCAATAGGCGAATGACTCTTGAAAGAAGGCGCCTTACTTTGGCCCATGAGTTGGGTCATAGATTGATCTGTGATAGCTCTACTATCGACCATGAGAAAGCGTCCAATATATTTGCTGGTGCATTTCTGGTGCCGGAAGACCATTTGCGTGGGGAGGTGGGTAGTCGTCGGCGGCAGATTAGCTATCCGGAAATTATGCAAATAAAGCGGCTGTATCGGGTGTCTGCCGCGGCGATGCTAATGCGCTTTAAACAGCTTGGTATTATCACCGAATCCGCCTGTACCTATGCCTATCAAACCTACGCCAAGGGTTGGCGCAAGCAGGAGCCTGAGCCTTTAGAGGAGGGCGATAAAATAGGTAAGTTCGAGGAGCCTAAACGATTTAACCGTTTGTGCTATTGGGCATTATCTGAGCAGCTGATTTCACCGGTGAAGGCAGCCGATTTTCTTCAAGTCTCGCTCCAAAGGATTGGGCAAGAACTACAGGGATCTGTAGACAAAAATGCGAATAATAGTCAGTGACAGTTCCTGCTTAATCGATATGCATAAGGGTGGCCTTTTAGGGGCAATGTTTGAGTTGCCCTACAGATTTTCAATTGTTGATACGTTATTCGAGAACGAGCTACTGTCACTGAGCCAGAACGAAAAGTATATGCTTCGGAAGAGGGGCATGCATGTTGTTGAATTGAATGGGTCTCAAGTCCAGCAGGCATTTGAGTATAAGCAACAACACCCAGCCCTATCGCCCAATGACTGTTTTGCGCTTGTTCTTGCAGAGATTACCCAGGACGCCATTCTTTTTACTGGGGATGCCAGACTAAAGAAACTTGCAAAGCACAGGGGCATAGAAACCCATGGTGTTTTATGGGCCTTAGACCAACTTGCCGCTGAACCTGCTATTCCCCATAGCCTTCTGCGTGAATCCATAACCAGATTTATAGATGACCCCCTTGTATTTCTTCCAGAGACAGCTCTAAAAAGCCGGATCAAAAAGTTATTGCCATAAAGATGATGGTTTGAGGGTAGAAGTACCGTTCTTTTTCTGACGCTGTTAATCTTTAATTTGCTTTATTAGCGCGCCACTTTTAATGAGAAATGCCGCACTAAGTGGGCTAGCGCGTCCTAAAAGGCGCACAATAAATCTTCTTAGTGGAATGCGTTTTCTAGGAATCCCAAATAAGCAGAAATTTTTTTTCATTAAGGGGTACGGTTTTATTAGCCAACGGAGTCTTACTTCTAGTCGCTGAAGTTTTTCTGTGGATGATTTTTGGTTTGCTGGTTGCAAGATGGTTGGTGATGAATTAACTTTGATTGGAGTTATAAGGTGGACTTAGAAATAAAAGTTGAATTTCCTGAGGGAAATTTGTGTGCTGAGACTGATATCGGTGAATTTAAAACGCATGTAGCCGGGCAAATTAATGAAATTGCTGCATACAACAACTTAACAACACGTCCAATGTCGGAGTCAGGTCCTGATGGGACACTTGGTGTCGATCAAGTTTTTCAGTTTATTGTAGAAAACTTTGACAATATACCCCAGTTAGCGAAAAGCACAGTAATCATTGTGCAGTCTGTAAATGCTCTCGCGCAGCTATTTATAAAGAAGAAATCTGACTCGGATCAAAATTCTCCATCAATCTGGGTGAAACTTGGTGACGAGTTCATAGAGTTACCTGCATCAAACAAAGAGATTGAAGCTTTCAGGAAAAAGATTGCAGAGCAAAGTGAAGAGTCTTTGAAAAAAAGTTCTCATGAAGGAGAAGAATAAGTCATGGCACGCCACGCTCTGATCATGGTTTGTGATAAAGCTCCAGTTAAAGGTCCTCGAAAGTTACAAGCTTCTCTTGTTGAGGGCAAGGCGAACCGTTGGGTAGAGGCCCTTTCTAGTCTGGGTGACTTAAGTTTTTCCTGGCCAGGGAGTAAGAAGCCAATAGTTTTAAAAAACCCCACTAGGGGTAGGTTTACAGATTTACTGGATGATACAGAATTTGAGGCTGGTGATGAGTTGCTCTTTTATTATTTCGGCCACTCCTACCCTGTTGGCCCATCAAAGATAGCACCGGCGTTTGATAAATCTAACCCCGAATCTTTAAAGCAGGATGACTTCGAGTGGGTTCTTAGACGGATATTCAATCACTCCATATCCAAAGTATATGCAATTTTGGATACATGCCATAGTGGGCTATTGCAGCCTAACCTACAGCAATTTCATGGACAAACGTATTGCATGATGGCCGCCGAGAATGGGTATACCAAAGGTACTTTTTCCGATCATTTACTTAAAGGGTTGAGCAGTGCTGACGATGACGTTCTAAGGTTGCTGCATGACAATCGAGCTGGCGGTCTGACTTTTTCTAGCTTGTTTGAATATGGCTCACATCAGATGGCATCTGAGCTCGATTTTTCAGCCCCTAAGGCGTTCGGAGCGCTCGGTGATACTTTAATAAGAGAGGGCGAGCGGGGTGTTCCGTCTGCTTTTCGGTCAATCGTCAAGCGAAATAGCTCATATAAAAAGACATATGATCTTTTAAATATTTTTGCTAGTGGTGTCCGTACGTTTGAAGAGGTTATGACGCAAATTAAGCAGCATGATTCTTTTGTTATAAGGCATGACGACAGTCTTAGTGGAGACAGGGCTTATGTGTCGCATAAAACGATACAAGGTTATATCAAGTTCTTGAGTGCTATTCGTTTTCTTAAAAATCCGCGACAGCCATATGGACTTACAGAGACTGGTCAAAAAGCATGTAGTAACTATGAGTTTAATGGTTTGTTAGTGGAAGCTATTATCGAGCATTTATTTCCGCCCGATGTTGATTTGAGAGCACTACAAATGGCGGTATTAGATTTGCTAAGTGAGGGCACCCCATCTGATTCTATAAATGTTAGTCGGTACCTCAGGGCCAAAGGAAGTCACCGCATCATGGACCCAAAGAATTTTAATTTGGGGTTCAGAGTACTTGGGTATTCAGGGGTTTTTCGGCGCGCACCACAGGCTTTGTTTCCAATCTAATATGCATTGAAAGAAGGCCTCTTATACAGTTGATGATTTACGCAATACAGTATCTAGAAAGCTATTTGTGTATCAGTTTTAACAACAAGTCATACGCAAATGATTTTGTGGATTAATAGTGATACACAAATTGTATTGGGTACCGGATAATTCCTTTGCTAGATTTTGGCGCGATTGTCCCCATACATAGAAGGGTGGGTAAAAAGAGAATTAATTAGCCATTGATGCATCGCCATAGGTAGGGATTTCCCCCCAAAAAGAGTCTTATAACTAACATTCCGAACTACACTTAAAAGACAGGCTTGCAAGGGCCTGTCTTTTTATTCTGTGCATCTATTGCGTCAAAAAATTAGCAAAGGAGCTGTTAAATGACTCGCAAAGTTATTCTCACCTGTGCCGTTACTGGCGAAAACCAATACAACCAGTCTCACCCCAATTTTCCTATCACACCGCAACAGATTGCCGATGCTGCCCTTGAAGCTGAGCAGGCGGGCGCATCCTCTGTGCATTTGCATGTGCGCGATCCTGAGACCGGTGCGGGAAGTCGCGACCCGGATCTGTTTTTGGATATGGCGACTCGTGTTCGCGATAACGGCGTTAAGGCGGTGATGAATATTACCTGCGGTGGCGGGGCGATGTTCTACCCGGATCCGGAAGACGAGAGCCGGGCTGGGCCGGGCACCGATGTGGTGTCGGCGGAGGAGCGTTATAAGCATATTGAGATGTGCATGCCGGAGGTTTGTTCTCTGGATGTGACCACCCAGAACCAGTTGGATGGTGACAAGGCCTATGTCTATCTGAACACCGAATACACTTTGCGCAAAATGGCCAAACGCTTTCAGGAGTTGGGGGTTAAGCCGGAGATTGAGGTGTTTGCCCCTGGGGATATTTTGTTGGCTAACCAGATGCTGTCTGAGGGGCTGTTTGATGCGCCGCCGTCTTATCAAATTGTGATGGGCACACGTTGGGGGCTGCCGGCTACGCCCGAAACCTTAATTTATATGAAGAGCCTGCTTCCTGAAAATGCGGTGTGGGCGGCCTTTGGTATTGCTCGCCAGCAGATGCCGATTGTGGCGCAGTCGACGTTGTTGGGTGGCAATGTGCGGGTGGGACTGGAGGATAATCTGTATCTGAGCCGCGGTGTTTTTGCCACTAATGGTCAGCTGGTTGAGCGGGCTAAAACCATTATCGAGTGCCTGGGTTATGAGGTGGCAACACCGGATGAGGCGCGGCAGATATTGGGGCTTGCTAAATGACGTCAGTATTAAGAGTAGCGATGATTGGTTTGGGCGGTGTGGCTCAGGCTCATTTAAATGAGCCTGAGCCACACCGCCCAAACCAATCATCGCTACTCTTAATACTGACGTCATTTAGCAAGCCCCAATATCTGCCGCGCCTCATCCGGTGTTGCCACCTCATAACCCAGGCACTCGATAATGGTTTTAGCCCGCTCAACCAGCTGACCATTAGTGGCAAAAACACCGCGGCTCAGATACAGATTATCCTCCAGTCCCACCCGCACATTGCCACCCAACAACGTCGACTGCGCCACAATCGGCATCTGCTGGCGAGCAATACCAAAGGCCGCCCACACCGCATTTTCAGGAAGCAGGCTCTTCATATAAATTAAGGTTTCGGGCGTAGCCGGCAGCCCCCAACGTGTGCCCATCACAATTTGATAAGACGGCGGCGCATCAAACAGCCCCTCAGACAGCATCTGGTTAGCCAACAAAATATCCCCAGGGGCAAACACCTCAATCTCCGGCTTAACCCCCAACTCCTGAAAGCGTTTGGCCATTTTGCGCAAAGTGTATTCGGTGTTCAGATAGACATAGGCCTTGTCACCATCCAACTGGTTCTGGGTGGTCACATCCAGAGAACAAACCTCCGGCATGCACATCTCAATATGCTTATAACGCTCCTCCGCCGACACCACATCGGTGCCCGGCCCAGCCCGGCTCTCGTCTTCCGGATCCGGGTAGAACATCGCCCCGCCACCGCAGGTAATATTCATCACCGCCTTAACGCCGTTATCGCGAACACGAGTCGCCATATCCAAAAACAGATCCGGGTCGCGACTTCCCGCACCGGTCTCAGGATCGCGCACATGCAAATGCACAGAGGATGCGCCCGCCTGCTCAGCTTCAAGGGCAGCATCGGCAATCTGTTGCGGTGTGATAGGAAAATTGGGGTGAGACTGGTTGTATTGGTTTTCGCCAGTAACGGCACAGGTGAGAATAACTTTGCGAGTCATTTAACAGCTCCTTTGCTAATTTTTTGACGCAATAGATGCACAGAATAAAAAGACAGGCCCTTGCAAGCCTGTCTTTTAAGTGTAGTTCGGAATGTTAGTTATAAGACTCTTTTTGGGGGGAAATCCCTACCTATGGCGATGCATCAATGGCTAATTAATTCTCTTTTTACCCACCCTTCTATGTATGGGGACAATCGCGCCAAAATCTAGCAAAGGAATTATCCGGTACCCAATACAATTTGTGTATCACTATTAATCCACAAAATCATTTGCGTATGACTTGTTGTTAAAACTGATACACAAATAGCTTTCTAGATACTGTATTGCGTAAATCATCAACTGTATAAGAGGCCTTCTTTCAATGCATATTAGATTGGAAACAAAGCCTGTGGTGCGCGCCGAAAAACCCCTGAATACCCAAGTACTCTGAACCCCAAATTAAAATTCTTTGGGTCCATGATGCGGTGACTTCCTTTGGCCCTGAGGTACCGACTAACATTTATAGAATCAGATGGGGTGCCCTCACTTAGCAAATCTAATACCGCCATTTGTAGTGCTCTCAAATCAACATCGGGCGGAAATAAATGCTCGATAATAGCTTCCACTAACAAACCATTAAACTCATAGTTACTACATGCTTTTTGACCAGTCTCTGTAAGTCCATATGGCTGTCGCGGATTTTTAAGAAAACGAATAGCACTCAAGAACTTGATATAACCTTGTATCGTTTTATGCGACACATAAGCCCTGTCTCCACTAAGACTGTCGTCATGCCTTATAACAAAAGAATCATGCTGCTTAATTTGCGTCATAACCTCTTCAAACGTACGGACACCACTAGCAAAAATATTTAAAAGATCATATGTCTTTTTATATGAGCTATTTCGCTTGACGATTGACCGAAAAGCAGACGGAACACCCCGCTCGCCCTCTCTTATTAAAGTATCACCGAGCGCTCCGAACGCCTTAGGGGCTGAAAAATCGAGCTCAGATGCCATCTGATGTGAGCCATATTCAAACAAGCTAGAAAAAGTCAGACCGCCAGCTCGATTGTCATGCAGCAACCTTAGAACGTCATCGTCAGCACTGCTCAACCCTTTAAGTAAATGATCGGAAAAAGTACCTTTGGTATACCCATTCTCGGCGGCCATCATGCAATACGTTTGTCCATGAAATTGCTGTAGGTTAGGCTGCAATAGCCCACTATGGCATGTATCCAAAATTGCATATACTTTGGATATGGAGTGATTGAATATCCGTCTAAGAACCCACTCGAAGTCATCCTGCTTTAAAGATTCGGGGTTAGATTTATCAAACGCCGGTGCTATCTTTGATGGGCCAACAGGGTAGGAGTGGCCGAAATAATAAAAGAGCAACTCATCACCAGCCTCAAATTCTGTATCATCCAGTAAATCTGTAAACCTACCCCTAGTGGGGTTTTTTAAAACTATTGGCTTCTTACTCCCTGGCCAGGAAAAACTTAAGTCACCCAGACTAGAAAGGGCCTCTACCCAACGGTTCGCCTTGCCCTCAACAAGAGAAGCTTGTAACTTTCGAGGACCTTTAACTGGAGCTTTATCACAAACCATGATCAGAGCGTGGCGTGCCATGACTTATTCTTCTCCTTCATGAGAACTTTTTTTCAAAGACTCTTCACTTTGCTCTGCAATCTTTTTCCTGAAAGCTTCAATCTCTTTGTTTGATGCAGGTAACTCTATGAACTCGTCACCAAGTTTCACCCAGATTGATGGAGAATTTTGATCCGAGTCAGATTTCTTCTTTATAAATAGCTGCGCGAGAGCATTTACAGACTGCACAATGATTACTGTGCTTTTCGCTAACTGGGGTATATTGTCAAAGTTTTCTACAATAAACTGAAAAACTTGATCGACACCAAGTGTCCCATCAGGACCTGACTCCGACATTGGACGTGTTGTTAAGTTGTTGTATGCAGCAATTTCATTAATTTGCCCGGCTACATGCGTTTTAAATTCACCGATATCAGTCTCAGCACACAAATTTCCCTCAGGAAATTCAACTTTTATTTCTAAGTCCACCTTATAACTCCAATCAAAGTTAATTCATCACCAACCATCTTGCAACCAGCAAACCAAAAATCATCCACAGAAAAACTTCAGCGACTAGAAGTAAGACTCCGTTGGCTAATAAAACCGTACCCCTTAATGAAAAAAAATTTCTGCTTATTTGGGATTCCTAGAAAACGCATTCCACTAAGAAGATTTATTGTGCGCCTTTTAGGACGCGCTAGCCCACTTAGTGCGGCATTTCTCATTAAAAGTGGCGCGCTAATAAAGCAAATTAAAGATTAACAGCGTCAGAAAAAGAACGGTACTTCTACCCTCAAACCATCATCTTTATGGCAATAACTTTTTGATCCGGCTTTTTAGAGCTGTCTCTGGAAGAAATACAAGGGGGTCATCTATAAATCTGGTTATGGATTCACGCAGAAGGCTATGGGGAATAGCAGGTTCAGCGGCAAGTTGGTCTAAGGCCCATAAAACACCATGGGTTTCTATGCCCCTGTGCTTTGCAAGTTTCTTTAGTCTGGCATCCCCAGTAAAAAGAATGGCGTCCTGGGTAATCTCTGCAAGAACAAGCGCAAAACAGTCATTGGGCGATAGGGCTGGGTGTTGTTGCTTATACTCAAATGCCTGCTGGACTTGAGACCCATTCAATTCAACAACATGCATGCCCCTCTTCCGAAGCATATACTTTTCGTTCTGGCTCAGTGACAGTAGCTCGTTCTCGAATAACGTATCAACAATTGAAAATCTGTAGGGCAACTCAAACATTGCCCCTAAAAGGCCACCCTTATGCATATCGATTAAGCAGGAACTGTCACTGACTATTATTCGCATTTTTGTCTACAGATCCCTGTAGTTCTTGCCCAATCCTTTGGAGCGAGACTTGAAGAAAATCGGCTGCCTTCACCGGTGAAATCAGCTGCTCAGATAATGCCCAATAGCACAAACGGTTAAATCGTTTAGGCTCCTCGAACTTACCTATTTTATCGCCCTCCTCTAAAGGCTCAGGCTCCTGCTTGCGCCAACCCTTGGCGTAGGTTTGATAGGCATAGGTACAGGCGGATTCGGTGATAATACCAAGCTGTTTAAAGCGCATTAGCATCGCCGCGGCAGACACCCGATACAGCCGCTTTATTTGCATAATTTCCGGATAGCTAATCTGCCGCCGACGACTACCCACCTCCCCACGCAAATGGTCTTCCGGCACCAGAAATGCACCAGCAAATATATTGGACGCTTTCTCATGGTCGATAGTAGAGCTATCACAGATCAATCTATGACCCAACTCATGGGCCAAAGTAAGGCGCCTTCTTTCAAGAGTCATTCGCCTATTGGCAACAATCACAGGCACAAGCTCTTGGTCATTCCCTCTATTTACCAAACAGGTCAGACCTGACACCCGGTCGGGCAAGTCCAACACCAAAACCTTAATGCCTTTTTCCTCGAGCAGCTCAGTCATATTTGGAATGGGGTCAGACCCGAGGTTCCAAGCATCGCGCAATTGAGCTGCGATATCTGCCCCCTGCGCGTCGGATACCAAACTCTTACTCGCAAAAGGCTGGTGCCAATGTGCGCTATCAAGCTCTAAAATCTCTTCCACAGCAAGATAACGCTCAACAAGGTCAATCACAGTAGCCTCGACCATGGCCCGCTCTTTTACAGTGGTAGTGGATTTTTTCCGAAACTCAACAACCTCCAATGACCGAACCTGATCACTCATCAGATAATCAAGAGACACATCAAGAGATTTTGACAGCGCCAACAATACACTCGAGCTAGGCATCATTTGGTTGCGCTCATATTTGCCAATGGCCTGCGCGCTTACGCGATTACCAACAGCATCGGCCAAGCCTCGCAGAGAAAAGCCCGCCTTTTTTCTCGCTAATTTTAACCGTTCACCAAACATCGCCAGTCCTCATGGTTTACATACAACGACTATTATATGCAATTGTAAACCACGCGTTAAAGCATTGCCATGTTTTATCTTAGCGCCCTAAAGGCCTCTTTCCAGACTATTGCGCTGTTGCCTCTAAAGTAAGGCACCCGGCCCACAGACACCTACCCCACCACAAACAAGTTCAACCACTCACAAACCACCGCCGGCTTATCCACACCCTCAATCTCAAGACTAACCCCAAGCTTCTGCAAATAGCGCCCATCGCCCTTATCTTGCATATCCAAAACAGCACCCGTCACCCGCACCCGATCCCCGGGCCGCACCGGGTTTAAAAACCGCACCTTATCAAACCCATAGTTAATGCCCATCACCATGCCCTCGGGGGTCAGCATGCTTTTCTCCACCAGCTTGGGCAGCAGCGACAGCATTAAAAAACCATGGGCAATAGTGCCCCCCAAGTCAGTTTGGGCGGCGCGCTCTGGGTCTATATGGATATATTGGTGATCTAGGGTGACATCAGCAAACTGGTTGATGCGCGATTGCTCAATCAGAAACCAGTCGCTGGGTTGCAGGGTTTGGCCGATGGTATCGGCATAGGCATGATCCGTCATGGTTGCTTCCTTGTTTGTAAATACTTAGGCAAAGGATAGCATCTGAGATTAAGGGTGTTGGATAAAAATATTACTCGTTAGAAAAACCTAACAATTTTATTCGTACTTGCGCAAAATCCAATCACCAACGAATTTGCAAGCCAAGCCAAGCGAAGCCACATAAAGCCTCTCAAAATCAGTTTCACACTTAGGCGTCCATTGATGAACATCGGCCAGAATCTTGGGAAGCATCATAAGCAAGGTGTGCAGCAGGCTAATGATATGCTCAAGTGTAGCCTCTGAATAGTTAGATACCACGCCAAATAAATTTGGAAAGCAGACTAATTCGTCATCGTGCAGCGAACCTGAAGATGAGCCAACCATAACAGCAGTATTTGAGCCATGGACAGCCATAGAGTAGTAAGCTTGATTTTCTTTTCTCCATGCTTTTAAAGTATTGTCATGATCACTGACTTTCAAATATTTTTTTTCTAACACTCTCATTTTATTGAGAAGACGGCCCTTTTTGGCAAAAAGCTTGTAATGGGTAGCCTTAGCATCGACCATTTTTTCAGCCCTATCCCACTCAGCATAATCTTCACTGCAAGCAAACAAAACGATGCACTGATAGATGCGCTCTTCCATACTCCTCACCAAAACTCTAGACTGAGTATCGTAACCTTTTTTGATCAAACTTAGTGCTGCCGACGCGGTATTACAGATGTTTGTTAGAAACCCGCAGAGATGAATATCTCTAGCCGAAAAATTAGACTTAAGAATAGTGTTGTCGTGACCATCTTTGGATGAAGCGATGTCTTCCAGCAAAAGAGCAAGCGACCCAAAAACGGTTAACAATAAGACTATGAGATATATTTGTTCGCCATAGCTATCATCTATTGAATTATTTGACTCATTATCATGGGAGGAAATATAGCGAAAGAACGCATCCAGATCTTTAAGATTTATACGGTCGCTACCTGACAATTTGTAATACGAATTAAACGCCCGTAGAAGCTTCGAGACCTTTTTTCTTATCGGTTTATACATACTATAAGTTCAGCTCTAATTAAAAAACACTGGTGAAGGTTTAGATTGCAGTTCACCCACCTCTTAGCCATCTGGATTATCGACTGGTTCCCGGCCTGTGATTTCTATTATGATCTCCGCGTCATTAAAGCTCTCAATGCATTTGTCTACCCATGCCTCAGTGTACAAGTAATCCTTATGAGGTTCGTCGTATACACAGTATTTGGAATTACATCTTTCAGGCTTATCAGACGCGGTTGGAGGTCTCACGTTAAACCTTTTCCAAGTCTCAGTATGTGAATTCAACGTCATGCGATAAGCGCAACTTTCATTCACTCGCGCAACTACTTGGCTAGGCTTATATAGATCCAAATTATGGATGGGTATTTTTTTCTCTTTGATCAGTACATTCAGCCTCTCAAGACGCCTAAGCTCCTCATCGCTTGCCTCGTCCACATGGATGAATTCGACCGCAGTATCGGCTGCACGCTTTCGATTAACAACCCTAGGCACAAGATAAACATTGAAAGAATACTTCATGCTATTAAGCGTTGCAGAGGGCAATCTTCCTCTGAACCTTTCAATATAGCTTGTGACGCTTTTGGATGAATTATTAGCAAGAGCTCTTGCCGCTTGTTTCTTTTCTGATGGGATCAGAGTAGAAAACTGCAAAGATACTGCAAGGTTTTCTTGCAGCGCAAATTGATCGCCAAATTTTTCGACCAAGAGCTCTTCTAGATTGATCAATGCAGCTTGACACTCTCCATAGAGAGATGCGTCAAACTGAGGCAAATATCGATGTTCAATTTTATTCCGCAAACCGATCAAGAACTCGAGATTTTTCCGTACAGCAGGGTTACTACTGCCATAATATTGCTTAAGACACATCTTTAAGTCCCAATGTTTGATATCACCACCGACTTGCAGATACTTGCCATTTTTCTTATACCAAGGTTTAATCTTATCTTTATAAAAAATGGCATGAAAAAGTGCTGTCCAGCCAATGATCAACATTACAAGATAATGTGCTGTGCGAAATCTCTTACCTGGTTTGTTGTATACCTCAACAGCCGCAAGCGTGGCACATTGGCATTTTTCAAGATTGTCGCTAACTTCTCTTTTGTATCGACGAGCCATAACAAATCCTAGTTAAAAACATATCGAAATTTAATGATATTTTTCCTAGCCTTCTCACTAAAAATTAATTAAAAAGTAGAGTTTTAAGAGCCTAAGGCGCATGGAGTCAGTTCTCCACCAGCTTGGGCAGCAGCGACAGCATTAAAAAACCATGGGCAATGGTGCCCCCCAAGTCAGTCTGGGCAGCGCGCTCTGGGTCTATATGGATATATTGGTGATCTAGGGTGACATCAGCAAACTGGTTGATGCGCGATTGCTCAATCAGAAACCAGTCGCTGGGTTGCAGGGTTTGGCCGATGGTATCGGCATAGGCATGATCCGTCATGATTGCTTCCTTGTTTGTAAATACTTAGACAAAGGATAGCAGCTCAGGAACTATATGTTGCTAGGAAGAAACCATCTCATCCCGCAATTCACGCTTTAACACCTTGCCAATTGGACTGCGCGGTAGCTCATCAATCATCTTCACTTCACTAATCCGCTGCGCCTTACCCAGCTGGCTGTTGGCCCATTGCCGCAATGCTTCAACATCGGCTTCAGACTTATTAACCATCACCACAAACGCCACCGGCGTTTCACCCCATTGCTCACTGGGTGCAGCAATCACTGCCGCATCAGCTATATCGGGATGGCTTAGCAACACTTTTTCCAGATCAATGGCATAGATATTAAAACCACCACTGATAATCACATCTTTTTTGCGGTCCAACAGATGTAAAAACCCTTCTTCATCAATCCAGCCGATATCACCGCTTTTTTGAAAGCGCCTACCATCCATATCGTACCAACTGGATTCTTCAGTTGCCTCTGGACGGTTGTGGTAGCCCACCATCATTCTATTACCGTGGCCCACTACTTCGCCGATTTCACCTTGCGGCAGTTGCTTGCCCTGTTCATCAATAACACGCAGATCGCAGTCAGCCGTGGGCTGGCCAACGGTATCCAGTTTATCGGGGTAGTCATGGGCGGCCAGAGCGCAGTTAAGGCCACCCTCTGTCATACCATAAAATTCCCACAGGCCGCCTTCGGGCCAGCGCTTTAGGAGTTCCTGCTTCACGGGTTTATGTAACGGTGCGCTGGTCGAGCATTTAAATGCAAAGCTGGAAAGGTCAGTGGTATCGAGGGCGGGATCCTTGAGTAGACGTTCGTATTGCACGGGCACTAGCACGGTGTGGGTGATTTTCTTTTTTTCGCAGTGAGCCAAATACTCCTGAGTATTAAATTTCTCCATAAGATAGACCGAACCGCCATAACCCAAGGTCGCCAGAAACAGGAACAAGGTGGTGTTGGAGTACAGAGGGGTAGAGAGTAAGGTACGGCTGTTTTTATCAATGGCTAAACCAGGCAGGCACTCGCGCTCAACGGCTCTGTAGCGGCGGTTATGTAAAATGCCTTTCGGGATTCCGGTCGTACCGGAGCTGTAGATGAGGTTAAAGCCCCAGTCTAAATCAGGCTCAATAGTGACTTTTTCTGCCGAGGCATCAGCAATAAACTCGTCTAGGGATTCGAGTCGCTTTAAACCGTTGGGTAGTAACGCTGTCAATTGATCCGCCACCGGTTCAATCAGTTCGCGGTAATCATCAGAGACAAAGAGTAATTTGGCGCCACTGTCATTAATCATGGCCGCAAGGGTTTCGCTGGAAGCCAGTGTAGATAAGGGGGCAATACAGACACCAGCGCGCAGCCCCCCCAAAAACAGGGTTGCATAGTCCACACTATTGCGACCCAGTATTGCAATGCGCTCGTCTGGTTTAATACCCAGCGCGATTAGCTGGTTTGCGATTTTATTGAGGCATCGATCCAGCTGCTGCCAGCTAAGTTGGGTATTATCATCTGCCAGCGCGATCAGGTCTGGATAAGCAGCTGCATATTCTCCAAGGTAAATATCTAAATCCGTGACATGATTTTCTGATACGGCTGCCTGACTCATAATACCTTACCCTGTTCACACTGGAATGCTTCTAATGTGTCGTCCAACCCTTTTTTGACTTTGCTAATTAATTCATCGATCTGTTGTGGGGTAATAATCAGTGGCGGGCAAAAGGCAATTGAGGAACCAGCGACTGCTCTCACAATTAATCCATGCTCCTGACAACGTTGCTGGCAATAGGCGCCCACCGCTCCACCGTCAAAGGCTTCTCCGGTATCCTTGTTGGCCACCATTTCTATGGCGGCTAATAAGCCCTCGCCCCTGACTTCACCCACCAATGGATGATCAGCCAGTTTTCTTAATTGGGTTTGGAAATACTGTCCTGTCTCTGCGGCTTTTTCAAAGATGGCATCGCGTTGGTATATCTCTAAGGTTTTTAATGCCACCGCACAAGCCAGAGGATGACCGGAATAGGTATAACCATGCCCAAAGACACCCACCTGATTGCTGGGCTCTATCATGGATTCATACATATCGCCTTTGATTACAGCAGCACTAATCGGCACATAAGCCGAGGACAACTGCTTGGCCAATGACATCATATCGGGCTGCTGAATATTCATGGTGGTACAGCCAAAGTCATTACCGGTACGACCAAAGCCATTAATCACTTCGTCTGCCCAGAACAGAATATTGTGTTTATTGAGAATTGACTGAACTTTTTCATAATAGCCAGCCGGTGGAACAATCACCCCACTGGCACCAGTGATGGGTTCGGCAATAAATGCCGCAATGGTATCGGCTCCTTCTCGTTCAATCAGGGATTCGAGATTATTGGTAATACGGTCGACAAATTGTTTTTCTGTTTCGCCAGGTTTGCTATCTCTGTAGTAATGGGGTGAGTCGGTTCGCAGTACGCCAAGGGCATCTATTGGCGCATCAAAGTGTGTCAGGTTAGCCGGTAAACTAGTCAATGAACCGGAGGCTACGGTGACGCCGTGGTAAGCTCGCTCTCGGGTAATAATCTTGCGCTTTTGTGGTTGGCCAATCGCATTAAAGTAATAACGCAATAATTTAATTTGAGTATCGTTAGCATCAGAACCCGAGTTACCAAAAAATACCTTGGCGTTATTAACCGGCACCATAGAAGTCAGTTTGTTGGCTAGATCAATACCCACCTGATGGGTTTTACCTCCAAAAATATGGCTGTAGGCCAGCGTACTCATTTGCTCTTTAGCCGTCTCAATCAGCTCCTGATTGCCATAGCCCAGGGAGGTACACCAAAGCCCTGCCAAGCCTTCGAGGTATTGCTTGCCGTTATTGTCATACACATACACCCCTTCTCCCCGGGCAATGGTAAGCTGTTCGGTGGCAGTAAAATTGGTGGTGGGGTAAATCATTGCTGTCATGGTCTGTCCTTGTCTTGTTGCATCCTTTGGGTTTTACGTTAGGGGGTTAAGCCACCCATACAGATATATTTAATCTCCAGATAATCATCCATACCGTACTTGGAGCCTTCTCTGCCCATCCCGGATTCCTTAACCCCGCCAAAGGGGATGGTTTCACTGGTAATGGCGACTTCATTTACACCGACCATGCCGTAGTCCAGTGCCTCTGCCACGCGCCAGGCGCGGCTCATATTTTGGGTATAGAAATAGGAGGCCAAACCAAACTCGGTATCGTTGGCTTGTTGAATGGCATCGGCTTCATTGGTAAATGTAAAGATAGGGGCCACAGGCCCAAAGATTTCTTCGCGGAAGGCGCGCATGCTATCGGTGACGTTGGTCAGTACGGTGGGTGGATAAAAGGCACTGCTATTATCCGGTGCCCGGCCACCGGTGGCGGCCAGCGCGCCTTGATCTATGGCGTCTTGCACCATGGCATCCACATCCTCAAGGGCCTGTCGGTTAATCAGTGGTCCTAAGACAACAGAGTCATCCAACCCATTGCCGACCTTAAGTTGATTGACGGCGGTGGTGAATTTATCGGTAAACGCTTGAGCAATGCTTTCCTGTATTAAAAGACGATTAGCACAGATGCAGGTTTGACCGGCATTGCGGTATTTGGAGGCAATGGCACCGGCAACGGCTAAATCCAGATCAGCATCCTCAAAGACAATGACCGGTGCATTGCCCCCCAATTCCATCGAGACTTTTTTGAGGGTATCGGCACTTTGTTTTAACAGTTGCTTGCCCACCGGGGTGGAACCGGTAAAGCTGAGTTTTCTTACCAGGGGGTTTTGGGTCAGTTCTGCGCCAATGCTTCTGGAGTCGTTGCTGACAACAGCATTGATCACACCGGCTGGAATACCGGCTTGCTCTGCCAACTCGACCAGAGCCAAAGCAGAAAGCGGTGTTTCCTTGGCGGGTTTAATAATAAAGGTGCAACCAGCCGCCAATGCAGGACCGGCTTTACGAGCCAGCATCGCGCTGGGGAAATTCCAGGGAGTAATGGCCGCCACCACACCGACGGGTTGCTTAATGGCTATTAATCGGCGATCACTGGGACCGGGAATAATATCGCCATACACACGCTTGGCTTCTTCAGCAAACCATTCAATAAAGGAAGCGCCATAGGCAATCTCACCACGAGACTCGGCCAGGGGCTTGCCCTGCTCCAGTGTCATAATGCGGGCAAGGTCTTCCTGGTTCGCCATGATTAAGTCAAACCAGCGGCGTAATAATTGGGCACGTTCTTTGGCAGGCTTTTCTCGCCATAGGGGCAACGCTCTGTCGGCTGACTCAATCGCTCGGCGAGTTTCATCCACACCCAGGCTGGCCACTGATGTTAGCACTTCACCGGTGGCCGGATTCAGTACGTCAAAGGTGTCGTTGTTATCACCCTTTACCCATTGGCCATTAATATAAGCCTGTGTTTTTAATAGCATGGAGTTGGTTAAATTTATCGTCATATAGCGGCTCTCTTAATCATAGTCTCAACAGCTTTGCCTAAATCCTGGGTACTGGCATTGCCACCCATATCCGGTGTGAGTGATTGGCCGTCACGCAGGACGGTTTCAATAGCCGTTAGAATCGTGTCATGGACTTCCTGATAACCCAGGTGCTGCAACATCATGGCCCCCGCCCAAAGGGTGCCGATCGGGTTGGCAATGTTTTGTCCGGCAATATCTGGCGCTGAGCCGTGGACCGGTTCAAACATCGAAGGAAAGTTTTTTTCAGGATTAATATTGGCTGAAGGGGCAATGGCGATCGTGCCAGTGACCGCTGGCCCCAGGTCTGACAGGATATCGCCAAACAGGTTACTGCCCACGACGACATCATAGTGTTCAGGCATGCGCACAAAGTTCGCGGTCAATATATCGATATGGTACTGGTCGGTTTTAATGTCCGGGTATTGTTCACCCATTAAGGCAAAGCGTTGATCCCAGTAGGGCATGGAATGGATAATGCCGTTGGATTTAGTAGCGGAACTGAGGTGTTTTTTGTCGCGACTCTGTGCCAAGTCAAAGGCATACTTTATTACCCGATCCACACCGCGACGGGTAAACACACTTTGCTGGATCACCACTTCCTGTTCAGTACCTTCGTATTGGATACCGCCAATATTGGAGTACTCCCCTTCCACATTTTCCCGCACAATCATCATATCGATATCACCGGGTTGCTTATTAGCCAGTGGGCATGGCACGCCATCGAATAAACGTACGGGACGGAGATTGATATATTGATCGAACTCACGGCGAATGGGGATTAATAAACCCCATAAGGAAATATGATCCGGCACACCGGGAAAACCGACAGCCCCCAAATAAATCGCATCAAACTGACGCAGTTGTTCAATGCCATCATCCGGCATCATCTGGCCGGTGCGATGATAGGTTTCACAAGACCAATCAAAATGGGTCCACTGAAAATCAAGGCCGTGTTTTTTACCTGCGGCTTCCAATACCCGAATACCTTCGGGCATCACTTCCCTGCCGATGCCGTCACCGGGGATAACGGCTATGTTTAATTTGCACTTCATATTGCATTCATCCGCTATTAAAATGTTAACTTTTTACGGTCCGTAGGCGTTCCGGTAGTCAGGTTTTCAATACCGGTTTCAGTAATAAGCACTGTGTCGCTATGCCTAAAACCACCTACTCCATCGACATATAAACCCGGCTCCACACTAATCATCATATTGGACTGGAACACCTCTTCACTGCCCTCGGATATAAAGGGCCTTTCATGGGGCTCGATGCCAAACCCATGGCCGATACGGTGACGCATAGAGTCACCTACCCCTTCCTTGATAAAAAATTCCTGAACCGCACTATCAACATCTGCGCATCTCACACCCGGTTTAATCAAATCAAGCGCCAACTGCTGCCCCTGCGTGACCAGGTCAAATAACTCTGCATATTGTGCGGTGTATTGACCCGTCAGGATGGTGCGCTCATTCTCGGCGTTGTAATGGCAGAGTGCGCCCACCGCATTGATAATGCTCGGACCATCGGGCAGTACCTCATCCGCACGATACGATAAGTGATGGGGCGAACCTGATAAGGGTGCGCACTGGAAAAACTGAACCACGTTGGTATTGATCCAGTTGGCTGCCGGTTCATGGTCAAAAACGGCCTGTGCAATTTTTCCACCCACGGCCATTAGCTCGCCTACCGGGGTACCGGCTTTGGCGATGGCCAACATATCGTTCATGGCCTGTGTCCAGTAGTTGGCAGCACGTCGAGTCAGGGCAATTTCGGCGGGGGATTTAATCACCCGCAGGTCTTCTACCAGTGGGCTGATTTGCCAGTGGTAATCGCTTAATGCCGTGGTAAGGGTCAGCTCGGCAAAGGGGTCTACACCCAGATTTTTCGCCGGGCCAATCGCTTGCTGTAAGGTTTCTACCCAGCCACGTCCGGGGTTTGCGTCCAGTTCCCAGTAAACATGGTGATGGTCAACGGTGGGGCTTTCACCCAGCGGTTCCTGTTCCATACGGGGTAAGACGAGCCGGGTTGGACCCTCGGCGGGTATCACCATCACCACGGGTCGCTCCATGGAAAAGACGCTGACACCGGTCAGGTAGGTCAGGTTGGGATCGGTGCTGACAATCATCGCATCCAGTCCGGTTTGTTGTAATCGGGCTTTCAGGTTGATGATGCGTTGTTGGTATTCTGTGGTGGTAAACATAGTTCTCTCAATTAACGGGGGAAGATGCGGGTGGTTTAATCAGGTATTCTTTAGGCGGTGTCTGCTCCAGCAGATGCTTGACAAAGTAATCCCAGAGTCTGCGGATAAAATAGTTATCCTGCCCATGGACATGACCGCGATTGGGGAGAATCAATACATCAAAATCCTTGTTGTGGTCGATCAGTGTGCTGGTAAGTTGCAGGGTCTGTGCAAGGGGTACGTTGGCATCCACATCACCATGGATCAGTAATAATTTGCCCTTGAGTTTGTCTACCAGGTGCTGGTACGTCAGTGGCGGGTCATCGTCCGGGTTTAAAAAACCCTGAAAGGTGTCTGCCCAACCAGCGGCATAGAGTCGCTGGTCATGGTTGCCCGCGCTGGATACACAGACTTTAAAAAAGTCGCCATGGGTCATCATTGCCCGTGCCGAGGCAAAGCCACCGCCTGAATGGCCGGTGATACCGATACGATTGATATCCATCCAGCTATGGCGTTGACCGAGTTGCTTTAGCACGTGAACCTGGTCATCGATACCACCACCCTTTTGCAGATTGCCGTACGCCACATCATGGAAGGCTTTACCGCGAAAGGGTGTGCCCCGAGGA
>ERZ1039804.343-NODE-343-length-30430-cov-7.939786_pt1 | contig 30430 bp, 54 predicted proteins | sample MGYA00383089_ERZ1039804 | MGnify/ENA primary metagenome ERZ1039804 (study PRJEB29581, sample SAMEA5548359) | metagenome | biome: marine; feature: coastal; material: water | depth 1 m | study: Short-term variability in the microbial, nano- and picoplankton dynamics...
ACAGGTTCATCTAACGTAGCGATCCAGACATCCTGGACACTAGCTGGTGACAGTGGTTCAGAAGTTGTTGACGGTGGTGATACTGCAACAATCGCAGGTGGTACAAACATCACTACTGTTGCAAGCGCAACAGATACACTAACAGTAAGCTTGGACAGCGATATCTCTGTAACAAGTGTAACTGCTTCAGGTAATGTTGATGCTGCTGATATCTACCTAACAGGTGATCTAGTAAGTGGTGGTGGCTCCGGTGGTACAATCACAGGTGCTGCACTAGTAAGTGCTGGCGCATATGAGATGGCTGACGGCGGTAATGTACACAACGTTTCAAGAACAGCTGACATTTCAATGTCTGCTGCTGGTGACGTAGTTGTTACGGCTGCTTCGTTCGACATCAATGGATCAACAGCAGTTGACTCAATCCTAGATGAAGACGACATGGCTTCAGATAGCGATACAGCGCTAGCTTCACAGCAAAGTATCAAAGCATACGTTGATTCTTCTGTAACAGCAGCAGATCTTGATTTTGCTGGTGATACTGGTACAGGTGCAGTAAACCTAGATAGTCAGGCAATGACAATCGCAGGTGGTACTAACCTTACAACAGTAGCAAGCGGTCAAAGTGTAACAGTAGCTCTTGACGATAACGTTAACCTTGCTGGTAACCTAACAGTAGGTGGCACATTTAACAGTGATGACATCACAGCTAGTCAGGTAACAGTAGACGGTGATGCTATAATCACAGGTAGTCTAACTGTACAAGGTACACAGACTATTGTTAACAGCACAGTTGTTGACATTGCTGATGCAGTTGTCCGTGTAAACAGTGACGGTTCAGCAGTAAGTGCTGGTATCGAAGCAAATGTTTCTGGTGTAATCAAGCAGTTTGTTTACAACCCAGTAACAAGTGTTTGGGAAGCTGACGATGGCTTGAAGAGTTCAAGCGTAGAGTTCGGTACATTGACAGACGGTACAGTTAGCATTACAGATTTCGTATCTGAAGCTGACGGTATTGCTAACAATGATAGCGACAGCACAGTACCAACATCAGCTGCGGTTATCGACTATGTCGAGAACAATGGCGGTGACGGTCTTGCGCTACGTGCTGCGTTCACAGCTAACAGTTCAGATGCTACATTTGACATGGGTACAATGCCAAACGTAAGTTCACGTACTTACTATGGTGCAACAGTACGCATTCAAGTAACATCTGCATTCAGCGGTGACAGTTTCGATCACATTCTTGTTAAAGAGAATGGTGGTACGGGTGCTGTTCTAGTAGCTGAAACTGATGCTGACGCAAGTGCTAACGGTGTATATGTAGTTGAGCTAAGTGGTTCAGATACATTGACTAAGAACGCTAGCGTTCAAGTACAGTTCATGCAAGCAGACGGTACAACTCCAGCAGTTGTAACCGCAGGCGCCATGGCTGCTACAGTAAGCTATCACTACACTGGTTAATAAAAACTAGTTTAGTTTAGGCAGGAAGCAGGGGTCTCATGGCCCCTGCTTTTTTTATCTTTATAAATTCAGAAACATTAGTGTACATTGGACACAGAAATCCCTAAAAATATTATTGGGTGTTAAATTATATTCAGCAGAAATGGGGGTATAATGTGTATACCCCCTTAATTTAAAAATATTTTCTAGCACAAAACCCTGAGTTTCAATAGGGCATCATGATTTGAGTATCAGGGTCCTCTGAACTCCAATTGCATCACCATGATTAAAGTATCATCATCTGATGAATTAGGCACAATTTCTAAATTGTGTGCGCTGGGATAAAAGAATACCTTGCTGGCTTCAGGGCCAATAATCTTGTCCTGTGGCATAAAACAATCAAGAGATCGTGGCGTACCAGTACGTATCTTCAAGGAATGGCTATTTAAGTCGCACTTTATAAAACACACAGCAGTATGAACACTCCTGCTTGCCGCAATAACGGCGCTGTGACCAGCTTTTATGCTCATAAAATATGAAGATTTTGTTACTGGCAATAATTCCTGCAGTTTACCATTATGATTGATAATAAAGGCACCAGAATTACTACTAGTTTCAATACCATAATTTCCTGTAATGATCTCGAAATATCGATTATATGTTAACTTGGCAACTTTTTTGCCATGTGGTGTTAAGCCATGCTCTTTTCGATCCCACCCCCAATGTGTAATATTTTTTGCGGAAGTAGACTCAGATTCCACTGTGTGTCCTATGTGTGCAGGCCCCAACTCTATTTTAGTTGTAAATGTATAATCAGGAAATAATGGCTCCTGAACGATACCAGTGGATGTTATTTTCATACAAATATTTATCTTGATAAATTCTGGTATCATAACACGTTTTTACTACAAAGCTGAACGTTATATATACATGTACATCTATTCAATTAGCCACTGTTTGACTTTTTGAATTATTATGTTATTATTAGAATAATGATACCCGAGCTTATAAATACCCCCGGTGGACAGAATCAATCAGAAATCTCTGATTCAGACATTCTTGACTTCATAACAATGTCAAAATTAAAAGGATATTCAAATGCACATTTTGACATAATCATAGCGCACAAAAACGGACAAAAAAACCCACGTTACGTTGCATCAAGAATGTATGTGGTGGATTTAATCAAGTGCTTCCATAACCATGGTGAGAGTAACTTTATTAATAATTCTCAGGAAGGCGAGCCAGTGTTGATAGATATTTTCGGTCATCAGGAAAGTGGCAGAAAATATAATCGCACACAATATGGTATCAGAAAGAAAAAGCTTATGTGGGGCGTAGTTTGTGGTACACGTGACGTGGTGAGATTTTCAGCCAATGGGGATTTTCCAAAAATGCGTATTTCAGCACAGTTAAGAGTAAGCGGGCATTATTTTTATCATAATCACCCTGATTTAAAATTTACACAAATCTATATTAAGAATTTTACTCATGCCTGATAATAATAACAGCACAGTATATCTGTTTGATGACACAGATCTTTTGGATTTTTTAATCCTTATGAGGCTTGGTGGTGGGCTGAGTAGCCAGTTATACAATACATTTTTAAACACCAGGGAGGTATTATCAGATTCATCACATTTATCAGAGAGTGAACTTTGTTATCACAAAGCACAATATACTGACATGCGCGAACTGTTAAAACATGACAAATACCTGTATGATAACTTTTATTTTAGTGAATATCTGGATGTGCCGGGACAAAAAGTAACCGTTGATTTTAATCCCATTAAAATAATTAGAAATACTGGAGCCAAACAAGTTTTTCATGTAACAGCACACAAAATGGATACCCAAGACCTGATAACTTTTATTATTGATCCAGTACATGTAAAAAACTTAAAATTATTAATGCCAGACATCGTCAGATCAGGAGACTTTGTCATAGTATCACAGGGTAAACATCACCACACAGGTATTAAAATTACACGGGTAGAATTATTAAAATTGAATTGATCAGATAAATAGTATTAGGACACACTATATTATGATATCAAAAGACGAGCCAATTTTCCCAGATAACGAGCCACAGTGCCAAGGCAATGACGTGGATATATCATTTAATGGTAGTTTTTCCTCTAATGAAGTGCAAATTAGCCTGGATGAATTTCTTAAACTTTTACAAAAGAATAACGACCTCCAGGATAAACTAACTGTACTTCAGGCGCAGCAAAATAAAAATCCTTGGCAAAAATGGATATATCTGTCCAAAGCCGTAGACTCATGGAGAATTATTCCCAGACTATTGATGGTGTTTTACATGAGTATTGTATGGCAAAGTATTCAGTGGTTCACTGAATCCAGTAATTTCACTAATGCGGGACCATCAGCTGAACAAAGTATGCTTATAAGTGTGGTTGTAGGAGCTGGGGCAGCATGGTTTGGTGCATATGTGGCCACCGGAGGAAAAGGAAAAGAATGATAAAGCAGTTTTGTAGACTAGTTGTTGACACTGAGTTAGACCGCGAGGAAGTGTCGGAATTTTATGATGTGATTACGAGCATTGTGCCGGCTAAAGTAGTTGTAGCAACAACTGACGATGATCAAACAGTAAGCGTGGAAGTCACTGTGTTTGAAAATAATCAGGGCAGTTACGTGTATGAAATTGTACTCCAGGATCATGTAGAGGAAACTGAAGGGGATCAAATAACACAAGATTTGGAAGATGTGTTTGAGTTCGACTTTGAATTTGAAATTAGCATGGAAATATAATGAAGATATCAGATATCATGACAGAAACCAACAACAGGACTATGCCTCCAGGTGAGGAGTGGGACGCAGACAATGTTATTGACTGTGACTGTCTCACAAAAGATGGTGAGATATGTAATACACCCATAGACTATAATTATGGTGATATACCTTGTCCCAATCCTGAATGCACAGGTGAGGTGGCAATGTCATATAGCAGAGACTCAAGTGGGCAAACTAGATAAAAGGATATAAGTATGAAATTAAGTGAACTATTTTTAACAGAAGATAACGATGGTTCTCTAGCAGGCCTGGAACAGGTACCAGCAGGCCTGACACAGATATATGACAACGGCAAAGGCTCAGGGAATCAGGACGTACAATATAGCTTTAGATTTAAAACCAATCATGACTATGACACATCTGCTATTGGTCGTAACAAATTAGTTCGTATTTCAGCAGATGGTAAGATTATTGACGTCGTCGCTGATGCGCCACAGGACCAAAAAAACAATCGTTTTTATGTTGACGCCAGGGGCGAAGAGATTGCTTGGTCAGACGTACCAAAAGCTGTTAAGTTGGCTTTACTAAAGCGACTCAAACCATATAAAGAGATATAAGTATGAAATTAAGTGAACTATTTTTAACAGACGCCGACAAAGCCAACACATCACAGCTAAAAAATAGTATAGATAATGGCAAGAAGGTATCAATTTACAACTCCAGTGTACCACTAAATGGTTACGGCTGGCGCGACCTGGAAGACCTGGGGTATGCGCAGCAAAATGACGAGTATGAAGATCCCACACACAAGCAAGGCCACTATACCTCTTGGACATATACTGGCAGTAACCCCATAAATTTGTTGTACAGGGTCAGGGACAGCAGCGGAAAGCTAACGTACACAAACAAAATACTAAAAAACGGGGATAAAAATCAATAATTAGATAAGTATATTAAATGTTGACAAATTAAAAATATACTGTAATATAGTATATAACACATAAAGCGGGTGTAGCTCAGGGGTAGAGCATTTCGTTGCCAACGAAAATGTCGAGAGTTCAAATCTCTCTACCCGCTCCATTTTTCACACAGAGGAATTATCATGGCATTTAACAAAATATTTAATTCAGAAGAACAAGCAAGACTAAAGCAATTAATTGATGAAGGCTGCAAAGTTACATTTGAGATAGAAACTCTAAAGGAAGGTCTCAGAGACACAGTAAAAGCCATTGCTGAAGAAATGGAACTCAAACCAGCAGTGTTGAACAAAGCAATCAAGATCGCACATAAAGCCAGTTTCCAAGACGAGTATGACAAGTTTGATGAACTGGAAACTATCCTGGAAACAGTCGGGAAAACACTTTAAAATCCTCCCCAATACAGATTATAGACCATGAGGTTACCTCATGGTCGGGACTTCCATATTTTCATTGACAAACACAGGAACTATGTGTATAATATAACTATGATTAAAAATACTGCAACCATGAGTAAACTTAAAAATGTACGTTGATGCGTATTATGACCGCAAGGCAGACTTAATACATGTGGCGGAGCGTATTAATGGGAAACGTATCCTAACTCAGCACAAACCTATTCATGATTTCTATGTGGATGATCCCTCAGGCAAGCATCAGAGTATCTACGGGGAAAAAGTTGAATTAGTCAAATGCAAAAACTACAAGGAATTTAAAAAGAATCAAAGTTTGTTCAGTCATTTAAAATCCTATGAGAGCGACATAAAGCCTGTTTTTAAAGTCCTTAGTAAACACTATTCATCAGCAGATACGCCAAAACTCCACAACGCTTTTTTTGACATCGAGGTTGATTTTGATCCGCTCAGGGGCTATAGCAGCACTGAGGATGCATTCATGCCGATCACTGCCATAGGAGTTTATCTCCAGTGGTCCGAAACTATGATTTGTTTGGCGGTGCCTCCCAAAACCTTGTCCTGGGATCAAGCACAGAGTATTGCGGCACATATGCCTGAGGTAATACTGTTTAAAACAGAAGAGGAAATGCTCAGAGTATTTCTTGAAGTAATCCAAGACGCAGATATATTAAGTGGATGGAACTCAGAAGGCTATGATATACCTTACACAATAAACAGGATTATCAGGACACTGGGAAAATCATACACCAGACAAATGTGCTTGTGGGACAAATTTCCACAAACCAAAGAGTATGACAGTTATGGAAAAACACAATCAACCTATATACTGAGTGGTCGGGTACACCTTGATTATATGCAACTCTACATGAAATATAACTATGAAGAGCGACACAGTTACAGACTAGACTTTATTGGTGAGATGGAGGTAGGTGAGAAGAAAGTAGCCTATGAAGGTTCACTGGACAGGCTGTATAATCATGACTTCAAGCTGTTCTTGGAATACAACATTCAAGACGTTATGCTGTTGGACAAATTGGACAAGAAACTACAGTTTATCGACCTAACAAACACAATTGCGCATGACAATACAGTATTGTTGCCTACCACGATGGGTGCTGTAGCAACCACTGAACAAGCTATCATCAATGAGTGTCACAGGCGCGGCTATGTGGTACCAGACCGTAAACGCTCTAACCATGAGAAAAAAGAAACAGACAAAGCTGCTGGTGCGCACGTTGCAAAACCAGTAGTGGGTTACCATGAATGGGTTGGCAGCATGGACATCAACAGCCTGTATCCCAGTATTTTTCGGGCACTTAACATGGCACCAGAAACTATTGTTGCCCAATTATCTTTGGATCTCACTGAAAAAGAAATTGCAACAAAAATGGATGGTTTTTGGCAGGGCGGTGATGGTAGTACGAAACACAAGCAAAAGTTTTCGGATAGTTGGAACAATAAATTTGGTAGCAATGAATTCGAGCTTGTGATGAAAAAAGACACAGCAGTAAAGTTAAAACTTTTAATGGAGTCAGGAGATTCCCTTGAAGTCACTGGTGCAGACGTATATAATCTGGTTTTTCACAGCAATCAACCCTGGAATATAAGCGCAAACGGCACAATTTTTAGAACAGATTTCATTGGCATTGTTCCTGGATTACTGGAGCGCTGGTATAATGAACGCAAAGAGTTACAGGCAAAGAAAAAAGAAGCAGAAGCAGAAAACAACCATGAACAAATATTGTTTTGGGATAAGCGGCAATTAGTTAAAAAAATTAATCTCAACTCGCTGTATGGTGCGATACTAAACTCTGGTTGCAGATTTTTCGATAAGCGCATTGGGCAGAGCACTACACTGACTGGCAGGCGAATCACTCGCCACATGGCAGCTGAGACAAATAAACTATTCACAGGAGATTACGATCATACTGGTGAGACTATTGTTTATGGTGATACTGACAGTGTTTACTTTAGTGCACAGCCAATCTTACCTCAAGACAAAGAATTAGATATGCAAAGTGCTATTGACTTATATGATCATGTGAGCGATAAAGTATCTAATACATTTCCCGAATTTCTCAAGCGAGAATTTAATGTACCCCTGGAGTCAGGAAAAGTATTAAAGGCCGGCAGGGAAGTAGTTGGTCGTTCTGGTTTATTTATAACGAAAAAGCGATATGCTATCAAAGTGCTTGACATTGAAGGATACCAACCAGAGGGCGGTAAACTTAAAATCATGGGCATGGATATCAAACGTAGTGATACTCCAGAATTTGTGCAGGATTTTCTGGAAGGAATACTTGACAAAGCACTGAGCGGTTATTCAGAATCTGATATTATTGATGAGATCAAAGCATTCAGAGAAATATTCAAGGATATGCGTCCCTGGGAAAAAGGCATGCCCAAACGGGTTAACAACCTAACAACTTACACGGAAAAACTGAAAAACATCCGTACCACAGAAATGGGAAATTATAGATTAAATAAGCTCCAGGGACTGACCAAAAAAACAAATAACATGATACCAGGACATGTACGGGCAAGTATCAATTGGAACCAATACAAAAAAGCCATGGGCGATCAATATAGCATGAATATTGTTGATGGCATGAAAGTTATTGTGTGTAAGTTAAAAAATAATGCCATGGGGTACGCCAGCATAGCTTACCCCACTGACGAATCAAATCTTCCAGAATGGTTCATGAGCTTGCCTTTTGATGAGGATGGCATGCGAGATTCAGTACTAACAAAAAAGATACACAATGTAATCGGGGCGATGGGTTATGATCTTTCCAAGTCAGAACTTTCTGATTCATTCGAGGAGTTTTTTGATTTTTAATGGCTAGGTATACGTGGTTCAAAGCTTTTAGGGAAGCTGTTGCTGACTGTACTGTAGGCATGGCCATAAACGTGCCTGTTAATTTTGCTATGATCAATATAGCATTTTATTACGATATGTCGGCCTGGCAAATCACTGTATTTTTCACAGCGGTTTTTACTGCGCTGGCTCTGGTAAGGAAAACGACCATGCGGATGTTATTTGACAAGAAGCATCACGACGAAATTGAGCAACAAGGGCTTGACAGGCCTAAATAACTATCATATAATGTATAAACAATAGGAGCAATATATTATGGTAACAAATCACATCAGAGACTTCATGCAGGATGTATTAAGGCACACACATGGCCTGGGTATGTTTGAAATGGTCAAAATCGACGGCGCCATGGATTTAACTGAAATTCAGACCATGGATCAAAATAAAACTGTGATCGTTAAAGGTCGCACTCATAATCCGCAAGCTGACTTAGTTGACAGCACTATCGGCCTGAGTTCCATGAATATTCTGGATGGACTACTGAAGTATGAGGGCTTTGCGGATGCTGATGCCACAGTGCAGATTGAGACACAGCAACGCAATGGCGAAGATGTTCCAGTGGAAATTAAATTCCAGGATCAGAGCGGCACAGACGCAAACTATAGGTTCACATTAGCTGATGTAGTTAATACCCAGTTACCTGATATCAAATTCAAAGGTGCTGACAACGATGTAACTATAGTGCCCACTGCAAAGAACCTCAAGGACCTATCATATTTTACTGGTGTTCTTGGTAGCCTGGAAGATAGTTTTACTCCCAAAACAGAAAATGGCAAGTTATATTTTTACATTGGTGGGGTGGGCAGTAACCGAACCAAAATCCTAATCTCGGAAATTCCAGGCGGGGAAATCACAAACGATCTTTCATGGAATCTAAGCACGGTTCTTAAGATCCTTCGATTGGGCGATAACGCAAATATCACACTGGGCATCAACAACAAAGGTTTGATAAAAATTGTAGTTGATTCAGGAATGTGTGAATACACATATCTGTTACCAGCAGGCAAGTGAGGGGGTTTAAATAATGAGTGAAGATTTGGGCAGGACTCAAAAGGATTACGCTATATATTTGCCAGCTATCAGCAGTTTTTATGTAAAACAATTGGTTACACTGGCAAACAAAGGCGGACGAGTACCAGATGGTTTTGAGCTTGGCAACGAGGGTTTAGATTTTCTCAAAGATCAGGATAGTTATTATCATTATCCCTGGGGGTTATATTCAGCTGGACACGCAACACTTGATTTAACAAAAACTAACCGTGATCCCATGGTGATTGATCGAGATCAATCCAAGACAGTAATGCTAGGTGATTCAGGCGGCTTTCAGGTTGCGACTGGTGTTATTAAAATGGATTGGGAAACAGCGCTCAATCCAGGTGACCCAGCCAGAGAAAAACTCTGCGAAACAATTCTGCGGTGGCTGGAAGAAAGCACTGACTGGAGTATGATACTTGATGTTCCTTCAGTTGCAAGTGCGCCCCCACTAAACAAGCGTACAGGACTTACTGATTTCCAACATTGTATTGACATCACATGCATGAACATAGAATACTTTTTAAAAAATCGTGTTCCAGGCAAAACCAAATTCATGAATATTCTCAGCGGTAATAACGAAGATCAAAGTGACCGCTGGTACGAAGCAGTCAAACGATACTCAGATAATTCATATGTAACGCAAAACTACGGCGAAAACCGCGCACTGGAAGGCTTCGCATTAGCTGGTTATAATAAAAGCAGCATGTATCTAACTCTGAAGCGAATTCTTGACCTTCGCGAAGATGGTTTACTGGAAGGCAAAGGATGGATACACTTTTTGGGCACAGGCAAGCTTAATTGGGCTTGTTATCTAACCAGTATTCAGCGCATGCTTAGAAAGCATGATAGCCCAAATATCTGCCTGAGCTTCGATGCCGCTAGTCCTTTTGTGAATACAGCTTACGGCAGCACATATTCATACAATTACTTTAGCCCCAAAAGGTTTGGTTACTTCATGGATAGTGCTATTGACAGCCAAGGACTCAAGGGTTCAGACTTACCGATGCCTTTTGCACATAGTCCTATCATGAGCAGACTAACTGCAGGTGACATTTGTTACATGGCAGAGGGGGACCTGGATAAAAATGGCAAGGCAAAAGGCGCAGAAAGTACGTCATGGGACACAAATAGTTATCTGTATTACATGGCACACAGCGTATACAACCACATCACTGCCGTTCAGGAAGCTAATAGACTTGCTGATGTCGAAAAATTCCGCAGCGATGTTCATTACAGTGATTGGATTCGTGACAAGAAAAGTAAAAACACAAACGAATTTTCACCATATGTACCGTACAGTGTGGTATACTTTGACACATTTGCACAGGAAATTTTGGACCCTGCATGTCCTAACCCCAGAGAGTTGTTACTCAAATGGAAGCCTTTCCTGGACGAAATTAGTTTTGGCAAAGTTGAAACCGCAGCTGAACTCAGCAACGACTTCTTTGAAATGGATTCAGAAAATCCCGAAGAAGAAATTGATGATCACACAAACTTCGAAGATATAGTAAACAACTAAGGATATTTTATGAAAAAGAAAAATTCACACGTTCGCAGAACAGGAGCCCTGGAACGTCTCAGGGCATCAACGTTTTTTGAAAAGAAAGATCGTTCTCAGGAACACTGGCAGCAACGCAAAGAACGTGAAATTGTTGCTCTGGAAAAACGCACCAACGCTCTGTAAACACGCGAAACTGTTACTAACTATGCAAAGGACCGAACAATGATGACTACTAAATTTGAGAAAGCATACATGGATGTTGCGGAACGTTTTGCAGAGCTTAGTACGGCCATTCGTGCCAAAGTGGGTTGCATTATTGTCAAAGATAATCGCATCATAAGCATAGGCTACAATGGCATGCCTAGTGGTTGGGACAATGAATGCGAAGATCACTTGGAAAGTTATGATGAACGTGATGCTAATAATCCTCTGGACCCACGTCAATGGACTTACGATGCAGACACTAAAAAATATCATGCTCTTAAAACCAAGCCTGAGGTGTTACATGCAGAAACAAACGCCATTGCCAAGGTAGCACGTAGCCCTGAAAGTGCAGAGGGTGCTACACTGTTTTGCACTCACTTGCCTTGCATGGACTGCGCTAAACTGATCTACCAGAGCGGCATCGCAACCGTGTATTATAAACATGAATATCTGGCAGCGAAAGGCACAGGAAAGAAGTTCCTGGTAGAAAGCGGGGTCGAAGTTATACAAAGTAAAGGAGTACATGATGATAATTAAACTTGAAGTTGAAATCGACACAGACAAGGTTTCTGACGAAGAAAAGTTGGAAGAAATTTTAAAAGCTCTAAATAGCATAAAGAAATTATGCGAAACACACACCAAGGAGAAAAACTAATGAAAACCATAGGATTTTGGCTTTATGATCTTTACAATTTCTTTTTTAATCTCAGGGTAAACCCACTCAGGCATATTCCAAATGCCTTTACGCAATTCATACTAATGTTTTATCTGAGTGTGCTGTGGAGCGTGGTATTTACTATCTGGGCTGGCAACACAATATACTATGGCATTGGTAGCGTAGGCGGGCACTTGCTAGTGCTAGCAGCGTTCTTTATCACAGCGTTGATCTTTCAGGATGCCGAGAAGAACGGCCATCTCTGGGCTAAACGAACACCCACCGTTAATAACACCAAAAACAAGGGTATCTGGGACCTGGAGAAAGAAGGATAATGGAAGATATTTTTGTAATCTTGGGAGTAGGATGTGTAATGATGTCCCCAATGATATTTGGTGCAATCACAATGGTCAAATCAATAGAAGTTTCTAAAATGTGGTGGGAGGACTAATGAGAAGTATTTGGGTAACATTTAGCAAAGAAGGCATTCACAAGTATCCAGGTGCGGACACTGATCCTAAGTTAGCAACAGGCGACTGGGATGATGTGTCCTTTCTTGGTTTCCCACACAGGCATATTTTCCACTTTCGTGTGTGGATTGAAGTATTCCACAACGATCGTGACATAGAGTTTATCCAGTTTAAACGCTGGATGGAACGGCTGTATGCAGAAGTAGATAGCTCTACTAGTGTATTACAGTTGGATTATAAGTCATGCGAAATGATCGCAGATGACTTAGCAGTACAGATCCAGGCAAAGTATCCTGGGCGCTGGCTAAAAATAAGCGTAGCCGAAGATAACGAAAACGGTTGCGAAATTGAGTATCAAAAAGGAGAATAACATGACCGAAACTCATTTACAAATCAAGGCACAGTACGAAGCATACCTGGTGGAATCAGAAGCATTTGAGACAAAGGGTGTTAAGGCGGCGGCAGCTCGTGCCCGTAAGGCATTGGGTGAGTTGGGCAAGTTGTCCAAGACACGTCGCGCAGAAATTCAGGAGAAGAAAAACTCGCTATGAGCAGAATAATCTACGTTCCCCTAGAGCATATCGACGGCAGGTACACGGTCCACATGGACCGTGATATCACAAACTACTTTGTGAACAACGACATCGAGTTCATTAAGATCATGCCAGAGTTAGAGTCAGCACCATTGCCCGAAGGCTGTTTCTTAAACGCAGCGTTTACGACCAAGTTTAAGGCTAATCAGCTCATGATGATTGCTGACTTGTATGAGCAGGACTTAATCAGGGACGACGATAGATTCTTTTTCTCAGATATTTGGTTTCCTGGTATCGAAAGCATAGCTTACATGAACTATTTCCATAAGAAGAATGCCAAAATTACTGGTGTTATTCACGCAGGTAGTTTCACAGACACCGACTTTGTTCGAGATCTGGAACGCTGGGCAAAAAACTTTGAGGACATTGTGTTCGATATCAGTGAAACCATTTACTGCGCCAGTAACTTTATCAGATCGGATATTATTAAAAAACGCATGGTAGACCCAAACAAGTTAGTTGTTAGTGGCTTACCTGTCGACTATCAGGATCTAGACAAGTATGATATATCACACAAACAACCCAGAGTTATTTTCAATGGTCGATTATGTGATGAAAAGCAACCACACCTATTCGATAAGTTAGCTGATCGTGTAAGGGAAAGTACCGGTCGTGATGACATAGAATTTATCAAGACACAGGAATGTGACTTGGACAAAGACTCATACTATCAGTTGTTGGCAGAAAGTTCTGTGGTTGTGAGCTATGCATTACAGGAGAATTTTGGCTTCGGCATTGCAGAAGCTGCATATTTAGGTTGTACACCGGTGCTTCCTAACAGATTGGTATACCCAGAACTGTACGACCAAAAGCATCTGTTCGACACACACGATCAAAGTGTGTCCCTGGTCTGTAATGCATTGAGTGGAAAATATAATTTTGATCGTGTCAAATTGAACTGTGATCCTTTACAGACTTGGTTTGGTTCCCAGAATGAAACTGAGTTACTGCTTGACTATGACGCCGCGTCGTTGTATAATAACGTAATAACAGTATAAAGTTAGATTTAACGGAGTATTAATAAAATGAAATCTATAGTAGTATTTGGTGGTAGTTCTAATTTAGGACAAAATATCACAAAGAAATTGGCCGAGAACGGACATTCAGTAACCAACGTTGATACGGTTAAATCGGAAGTGGAAGGTGTTACAAGATATCCTTATGATGGCACCCCACAACAAACAAAGGGAATTTTGGGCGTACTATCCCCTGACATTATAGTAAACTGCAATGTGGTGGATGACACTGACCCTTCTGACGTCATTCAATATTTAACCAGATTACTGGCGGTCATGGAGCATTGCTCAAATCAAGATATTTCTAAAGTTGTACTGGCTGAACAGAGTAGCTCATTGAACAAAACAATTAATAATATTGACTCAGTGGTGTCAGGTACACAAATTATTATAACAGATACCAACAATCTAAGCAATGTCATCAAAGATGAGATGCCTGTATGAATCTCACACCAGAAACATGGGCAATGAATGACAAGGCAGCGGTCATAACAAAAACTAGTAAAGGTTATGAAATTGATTTTTACGATGATGAGCAGCAATCAAATTTTGTTGCAAAGTGTGTATATTATAATAAAAGTATATTCTATGTACGCGATGCAGCAGAAAATTGGATCACTGACATATTTAAAATCGAAGATTTAAAAAGACATGAAAAAAGAACGATAAATAATAGTGTTACACAAAGGTAACGACCACAATTTAAACTTAAATCCGCGTAAGGAAGGAGAACAAAATGGCTTATAACAAGACCAAGACTGACCCTGATCTGGGTCGCAAAGTACACGAACATCTAGTAAAAATGGGTGTCGAAACTCCAGTTGAAAACAACGGTTTTTCTCGTACAGACAAAATTGATCTAATTGAAGAACACTTTAAAAACATCATGAATGTCATGGGACTGGACCTTGGTGACGACAGTCTACAGGACACACCCAAGCGTGTGGCTAAGATGTACGTGAACGAAATCTTCTGGGGCTTGGACTACGAAGCATTCCCCAAGTGTACAGCAGTACAAAATAAAATGAACTATGACGAGATGGTTGTAGAGCGTAACATCAATGTTCAGTCTAACTGTGAACATCACTTTGTGGTGATTGATGGTGTGGCTACAGTTGGATACATTCCCAATGAAAAAGTCCTGGGCCTGAGCAAACTTAACCGCGTAGTTGAGTACTTTGCTAAACGTCCACAGATCCAAGAAAGATTAACTGAACAAGTTTACTATGCACTACAGTATATTCTTGAGACAGATAACATTGCAGTGGTGGTAGATGCACAGCACTATTGCGTAAAGAGTCGTGGCGTGGAAGATGTGGGCTCCAGCACAGTAACCAGCAAGTTGGGTGGTTGCTTCAAAGAGGATCATCAGGCACGGTCCGAATTCATGAACATCGTAAACAAGAGCTGATTATGTCAACACAAATAACAGTGTTTTTGCGCGGGTTCTTTTCAAACACAGGAAAAGGATTTTTTAATAATAAAATGCAACAGGAGATTGTCACTCAATGAGTATTGTGTCGCGTTCAGGAATACTATTAACAGAACAGGGCAAGGTCCCCATTCTAGACATTATCAAGGAAATAACAGAACACAGGAGCATGGCACGAATCACTGCTAAATATCCAATTAGCGAGAGTGCAGTATGGGATGCCATGGATGCCTACTCTGATGCTTATATAAAGTCATCTCTTTGTCAGGCTGCATTTACTGTGTTTGATTACGAAGATATATGTGACCCAGGATTTGGCCTGGAAACAGTAATCCTTTCTCAGGAAATGTTCGTGGATGTTGTTCGCTTCGGCAGATTATTCGTGGATGACCTGTATGATCTCGACAGAATATACCAGGTTGGCATGTATTTCCTAGTAATCGAGGTCTTGGAAAGCATACACGCAACATCTTCCCTGGAAGGATTATCCTCATTACACTTTTCAGTATTGGCTGCATTGGAGGAATCATACAGTGGCTCGATAGGTCAGGACGCAAGTGTATTTCTGGAATCCATGAGGTCAAGTTCGGGGTTTTGGCACCAAGACCCAGAGAGCCAAGGTAATTTAGATGATATATATGACAACAAAGCAGATAAAAAATCGAGTCCCGGAATGTCTTGGGGTGGGCATGGTTGAGCATAAGGCTCGCAAAGCCATTGACGAGAAGAACTTGCCGGCGGCAGGAGGCATAACTTGTGAGGTGGTTTTCATTGATGCCAATACAGTATTCAACAGTGTACATAACGATTAGGGGGTGTGTTTATGGAAATGCAAACACACACACGACATAGGATTTGGATATGCTAGAAAAAGATAAAGACCACAGTTTATTAAAGTACAGCGAGACGTTTTTTAGCGCACAAGGCGAAGGTTCTTATGTGGGTATTCCAAGTTTGTGGATGCGATTCTTTCTGTGTAATCTTCAGTGTAACGGGTTTGGACAAGAAGATCCCACTAATCCTGACACCTATGAACTACCTTATGAAACCATAGACATATCTGACATTACTAATGTTATAGACTTGCCTGTGTTTGACAAAGGCTGTGACAGTTCGTACACATGGGCCAAGAAGTATAAACATCTTATAACTGATCGTTCAGTAGGAGAAGCTGTAAACGAGCTTACAGCACTGCTACCGCACGGTAAGTTCATACACCCAGTCACACAACAAAACGCGCACATGGTGTTTACAGGCGGCGAGCCAATGCTTAAAAACACACAACCTGGCATGATGCATGTTATAGAAGAGTTCAAACGCAGAAAGAATCAGCCTATGAATGTTACTGTGGAAACAAATGGTACCAAGCCTATAACAGATGAATTTGCTGAATGGATACAACGCGAGTATTCCAATTGGACTGACAGAGAATGGTATTGGAGTTTGAGTCCTAAACTTTGGAGTACTGCTGGTGAGAAGAGTAGCAAAGCAATTAAGCCAGAAGTAATTGGCAGGTATGCTGAAGTAAGTGACAAAGGTCAATTGAAGTTCGTAGTAAATGGCAGTAAAGAAAGTTGGCAAGAAGTAGAAGAACACACCAAACTATTCCGTGAAGCAGGGTGTAATTTTCCTGTGTGGATTATGGGTGTGGGTGGTACGTTTGAAGGACTCGTACAAACAGAAGCCACTATAGCAGATGAGGCTATACAACGTGGCTATAATTATACAAGCAGAGTACATGTACACCTATATGGCAATGCAATAGGCAAGTAAGTAGGGAAAATAATGATGGATATAACAAGCATAGCGATTTTAGTTACAATGATTATTGTCATAGGTGTCCCAAGTCTAGCCAATGCCTATGAGGCAGCACAAAATAAAAAAAGACACTATAAAAATAGGGCAGAGTAACATGGAATATGCAATAGCAGGAATGATGTTTAGTTTGGTAACAATATATATTATAAGCAAATACTGGAGAAAGTAATGAATTTTATAAAAAAATTACTGGGTTCATCGCATAAACAACCTGTTGTGCCGCAACCCGCTGTGATTGATGCTACGGCTGAAAAAATTAATGAGCTCATGGACCGTTACGAATCTGGCGAAATTTCGCTGGACCACAGAGACAAGAAAATCGCTGTGCTAACCATAGATGATGAGACAGAACTGGACAGGGCTCTGGAGGACATAGATTTGCGGAGTGACCCTGTGGCTAAAAATATTCGAGAAATACAGCGGCGATACGAATCAGGCGAAATTTCTGAAAATCAAAGAGACAAAGAAATTGCAACCATAAACGATGAGCCCTATGTAAATGTCCTTAGTCTTGACGTTGATCCAGAAAATCCAGCCAGAGGCATGATGGAGCTGGACTTTAATGATCATTTCGTGAGTTTCCTGGGCGATCAGGGATTTACAGGGTTATCTGACGATGACATCGTAAATAAGTGGTTTAATCTATTGTGTCGAACCATTATAAAACAGGCAGATTCTGATCAAGACTACGGCATGGAAGAACTAGTGGATGATTCAGATGAGCGATAATCCAGTGGAAATGGACGCCGGGGTCAAGAAACATCTGAGCGATCTTTTGACTGCCATTGACCCTGTTATTTCTGAAATACTAGCCGATATGACTACACCACAACTCAAGCATGCCATGAAAACTATGAGTCAGTATCTTAAACTAGACCTAAAGTATTATTTTGACCGAGAAATTCAGAACAGGACTAAAAATATTGATGATTTTGACGATATGTTTACAAGGATAACAAAATGAGCATCACAAACATAGACCCTTACGGTCTGGAAGGCACTGTTTTAGTGGACAAAACACAAGTAAAAATCGTGCAACAGAAAGTAAGCCCAGACTTTTCAGTCAATAAAATGGTACTGGCTGCTGGCGCAAGCTTTAGCTTTACTACAAAATCAGGCACAGTGATGGTTATTCAGGGATGGGGTTCTGTACTCAATGAAGAGCAGAAAATTAGTATTTCACCAGGCATGATGTACGGTCTTTCCAGAGACGACCAGATAACCATAGAAAATACTGGTGTAATGGAATGTATTTTAATATTTTTTCAAGCAAACTAGTTGACAAAACACAAAAACAATGTATAATGTATTAATGTCCAGGCAAATCTGGGCGTAGTTGTTAAAACAAACCAAGACTTTGAAGGAGGTCAAAATGACTACAGTAACAAAGGAACAGCGAGTATTAAATGCTCTCCAGGAAGGCCGCACACTTTCGTCGGCACAAATGAAGGCACAGTTTAAGACTGGAAACCCCCAAGCAGTGATTCAAGCATTGCGTTTTAAAGGTTTCCCGATTTATTTAAACACAGTAAAGGACACCAAAGGTCGAGTTCGAAATGTTTATCGACTGGGTACACCCAGTAAGCGTATTATCGCTGCGGGTTATCGTGCTCTAGCAAACGGCTCTGTTTAAAGACTGTTCATGGGGGTACTCTCGTACCCCTTTTTTCCCAAAAAGGTATACAAATGTCCATATCTGAATCTGTATTATCATTAGATAATTATATAAGATTTAATATACATCCATTGATAGCCATGGAATATTACGTAGCCCAGAGATCAATAGTAAGTCGTGATCATTACCCCAGATGTGATTTATTTGATAATCCCCGTCCACTATTTGAGATAACAGATTTCCCTGGTGATTGTCGCGCCAAAATAAATGACAGACTCGCCTCTATCACAAAAGATAACATAGACAATTATCAGGACTTGCACGATTTAGTAATGTCTGCAGTGGCGCATTTCAGGAACGAAATAGCACTCAGAAAATTAGTAGGAGGTTATGAAAGTCCATGGTTACAAATTATAAACCATGCTTTGGTCGACATGGACAAAGGCATGTTGCGCCATGACCAGTTACCAGCAGTGTGCAAATTAATTCCGTTCTATAATTTTGACGTTAAATTAGCAGAAATAGCCCAGGGGTGCGATTCCATAGTCGCAACAGACGGGTATTTTACATTTAAAAATTTAGAGTTTATTGATTCTTTGGTCCCAGTAACCAAAAACACTGCGGGGTTATCTGCATGTTTTTTTAGGACCGAGAACAATAATTTATTGCGTGTAGATTTAGACACGGTGCAACGATCGGCAGTGGATACAATTTTAGAATTAAATGATCAACAGATAAGGCTTGACATTAAAGCAGGATCGCGTACAATGTATGTTGAGGACTTGTGTTATTATGCATCCAAAAATATTATTGGGATAGGAGTTTAAAACATGGCTAATTATATTTTAGTTGATAGTTTGAATGTGTTTATGAGAGCAAAGCATGCTGGCGGCGGCAAGGACATTGATATGCGCATCGGTATGGCTATGCATATAATGTTTAACAGTATCAAAAAAGCATGGAATGATTTTGACGGCGATCATGTTGTGTTTTGTCTGGAGGGCCGTTCATGGCGCAAGGACTTCTATCCCCCATATAAGAAAAATCGCAAAGTTACCGCTGCAAAAAGATCCCCCAGAGAAGTGGAAGACGACGAATTGTTCTTTGAATCCTTTCAGGCAGCAGTAGATTTTATATCAGAAAAAACAAATGTGAGTGTGATCAGACACCCTGAATGCGAAGGGGACGATATGATAGCTGCATGGATTCAGTCGCATGCTGATGATAACCATGTGATAATTAGCACTGACAGCGACTTTCAACAACTGTTAGCGCCCAACGTAAAGCAGTATGACGGTGTGCAAGATAAAATAGTGGCCTTGGAGGGCATAGTAAGCGGTAAAACTGGTAAACCCCTAAAGAACAAGAAAACAGGTGAGCCGTTGCCATTACCCGACCCCAAGTGGTTGTTATTTGAAAAATGTGTCAGAGGGGATACCTCAGACAATATCTTTAGTGCGTATCCAGGTGCTAGAATGAAAGGCACAAAGAATAAAACTGGTATAATCGAAGCTTTTGAAGACAGAGACAGGGGCGGATTTGCATACAATAATTTTATGTTACAGCGTTGGGTTGACCACGAGGAACAAGAGCACAGGGTCAGGGATGATTTTGAGCGTAACAAGATTTTGATTGATCTTACTTTGCAGCCTGAACATATCCGAGAGGGTGCCTTTGGCGTGGTACGCGATGCGGTGGAAAAACCCAAAGTTAGTAATGTTGGTTTTAATTTCATGAAATTTTGCTCCACATGGGATTTGCAGCGCATGAGTCAAAACCCCAATGAATACGCAGAATTTCTGAATGCTGGCATACCACGTGTCTGAGTGGACACAGGAAGACAAAGCATTATGGATATTGACAAACGGTGAACCAAACGTAGCTTGGATATTTGAGCGCGACGGTGATACAGTATACAAAAGACCCATGGCAAGGAATGGTGGTTTAATACCGCCCTGGATGAATAACAAAGAACAAGTAACAATGCTTGGAAACAGGAATAAAGACTATGGCACCCAGTACTAAACTTCAGCAAATATCAGATGTAGCATGGTTGGTTAACGACGACAATCAACATCTGGGCATTTTAAATAAAGATATTCAAAATCATTATACTTATATCACAGGCAAAGACATAGTGGAGTTCGATAGTGAATTTGAAGTAGCTAGTCATTTTGGTAACGTTGAGTTATTTACTGAAATCCAAACAGTAAATAGTCTTGACAAGCAAGAGTATTATGTGAATGGCTACTTGGTTGACTACCCTGACCCATACATCATTGACCAAGATCATCCAGATTACGATCACCGAATACCAAAGTATAGTAAGCTTTCAACAAGTGATGTATACTATGGTGCTGGATATTATTGTATCAATTTTACCAAAGGCTGGAAGTATGCTCATGGCCCCAAAATAGCCACACTTGAAAAATATGGGTATGAAGGCCCATTCAAGTCCGAGCTAGAAGCCAGACAGCGCATGAAGTATCTGAATAAACATGGTTAAAAGTGAATTGGTTGAATACCTGGAAGCCTGCAAATTATTGGGCAAGACTTCAGTAACAGTAGATATAGACACTTTACTAAAAATTCTAATAGATGTACCTGATGATACACCTAATAAACAACTTAAATCCTCTGTTAATTTGGGGTGGGACGGAGGTGGGTTTTCATAAGTCTGATGTCCTCTAAATTAGATAAATAAAGGCTAGAGGAGAGAACTTTATGAGCAGACCTAAACCTGAAATTTTGTGCGAAATTATAAACAAAACAACTTATAAAGCCGAGCAAGTATTGGCATCGGACGGTATTTATAGCGTCTTCTATCAGGGAAGCCCCATTAATTTACGAACGTTGAGCACAGTGGTGAGTTATCCAGGACCTAAATACAAGAAAGTTAGCTTCAGTAATCCGGGGCATGCGTTTAATCTGGCTGAACGATTAAACAAGACCTTTAACACATCGGATTTTCAAGTAGTGCAACATACATCATATGTGGTCATTGACGAGGAGACCTTAAAAGGCCACGATAGATAATATCGTGTCAGCTGCCCATATTCATAATAAAGTATTAACTTTGTTCAAACAAAGTCCGTGTAATCTTAAAAAATTACTCAAGGATGATCCTGAACTTACCAAATATAGTGACGATGATGTGTTAAGATTACTTTTTAAAAACTTCAGAACAACCCACAAAGGAACGGTGGGACTACGTCTGACCTTCGCTGGTCATAATTTTATTTCTCAATATTATGAACAGTTTCTGTACAGCATAGGCAACGAAGCAAACTTAACCACACTTTTTTTACTTGACAAATATCAGATATGGCCTTATTATATAAGTAGAAGCTACGCTATTTTTTACAATGGCATGGATGCGTCCATGTTTAAATTGTGCAATGGCGATATAAACCAGTATGCGGAGACACTGAAAGATGGCTGACACATTAATCTTAAATTCTGACGCCAGTCCACTAAGCTTATTACCACTTAGTACTGTCACATGGCAAGAGGCCATAAAATATATATGCATGGATCGAGTAAGTGTGCTTGAATGGTATGATGACTGGGTTATTAGTTCTCCCACCTGGGAGACTCGCGTACCCGCAGTAATGATACTCAAGGAATACATCAGAACAAATACTGTGCCCAGATTCAGCAAAAGTAATTTAAGTTTGCGTGACGAATATAGTTGCCAGTATTGCGGTCTGGATATGTACTATAATCAGAGCGACGGCATAACACTTGATCACGTGATACCCCAGAGCATGGGCGGAATCACTTGCTGGGATAATATTGTGGCTAGTTGCCGAAAATGCAACCACAACAAAGGTAGTAAACTTATTAAACCCAGACGGCCAGCATACAGACCAAGTTACTATGAGCTTGTCAAGAAACGCAAAAAATTTCCCATTACTGTAGCGCACCCAAGTTGGGAATCCTATTTATAAGGAGTGAATGATGTCGGATGATAATATCGTGCAATTTCCTGGGAACTCAAAAACACCAGAGGAACCAGAAAAAAAAGAAAATGACCAATTATTTCAGTGGGGTGATATATCAGTGACTATTAATTGGGATGACATAGCTGCTGATTTGGCAGACCTGGATCTAAATTTAAATACGTGGTATACCGATGACGCCATAGTCAAGGACACACAGTTCAACAATCTAGCTGCTAAATTAAACGAGTTATATGACTTAGTGGAAGATAATCCTGAATTAATTCAATTTGTGGAGAAATATATTTCCACTTACACTGAAAACCTTAAAAGAAAATTATGATTCTCACAACAAACCATGAGGCTGAAAAATGACTACCAGTAAATCGCACAAATGGCACGGTGGCAAGGGCAGTGCTGTCAGAAAGACTAGCGATCAGAACAAGTATGCAGATAATTACGATCGCATCTTTGGCAAAAAAGACGTAGTTGATCCTCATGACTCGCCCAATTCCTCGGAGCTTCATGGCGTTGACACAGTGATTGAAATAAGCAAAGACCAACAGAAAAAATAAAGTGAGTAAATAAATTAGCACTTGACTTTTTTTGTAGTTTTTGCTATAGTGACTATACACATAATAATAATAATAAGGACAGTTAGTGATTTCAGTAACACGTAGTCTAGCAAGCAGAATTCAAAAAGAATTTCCTGCCCTGTCAGAGTGTATTTCCATAGAAGATTCAGAATACATAGTAACAAAACACACGGGCGGTGCTGAAAAATTCTGCACACAAATTGAAAATATTGTATACAGCGAATACAGTGGGGTCATCAAAGGGCTGGAATGCATTATCTACAGTGATGATTTGGTAGTTATGAGACCAGTACGCGAACTAAAACAAAAAACTCCAATAAAATCAATAACTTAGATCTTGACTTTTCCACGTTAATTGCTATAATATATACATAAATTAAAAAAGAGACAAATATGATAGAGTCACTTATAGCAGCTTTGTTCGGTCTATACATAGTTTATGTATTTTTTCCCGTAGTTTGGGAAATATCAATAGCTCTAATTACGATAGGCGTTGGTCTTGTAATTGTGAGCGGCGTCATGTTCCTCCTTGCAAAAATATTTCTAGGAGATTAATCAAATGGTTGGATTTTTTGCTTGGCTGCTAGTTCTTACAGCCATAATCTTGATTGTGGCTCATGGCATTTTTTGGAAGGCAGCATTGATTGGGTGCGCATTATTTGCGGCGTTTGTAATCATTGGCTCAGTCCTTACATTATTTGATTAAGTGCTTGACATATCAGCATAGTGTGTTATTATATAATTGTTAATTAAAACGTAGGAGAGAACGTTATGGACTTAGCAGTAAAACCTTCAGTAGTTTCGGCGCATCTGACTAGCGCCACAAAAGTAAAACGCCCGCTGTTTATTTGGGGACCTCCAGGAATTGGTAAATCTGAAATTGTGGAGGATTTTGCCTTAAATAAGATGCCAGGCAACAACACCATGATTGATCTGCGTCTTGCATTATTCGAGCCCAACGATCTGCGAGGTTATCCCTGGAGAAACCCTGAGACTAACCGCATGGAGTGGTCTCCCGCAGATGAATTACCCAGCTTGGCTTTTGCTCAGGATTACGATAATGTGGTACTTTTTCTGGACGAACTTAATTCAGCTCCCCCCAGCGTACAGGCTGCCGCGTATCAATTAGTATTAAACCGCAGGATTGGCAAATATCAACTGCCAGACAATGTGGTGATCATTGCCGCAGGTAATCGCGAAAATGACCGCGGGGTCACATACAAGATGCCAGCACCTCTTGCCAACAGATTCCGGCACGTCGGTATGGAAGTGAGTTTTGATGACTGGTATAGCTGGGCCATCAAGAACGATATTAACACAGACGTTACTGGTTTTCTGAGTTACTTTAAATCAGACTTATTTGACTTTGATCCCAAAAATGCCAGCAGTGCATGGGCTAGCCCCAGAAGCTGGGTGTTTTGCAGTGAGCTCTTGGACGCTGAGTTCGATCAGCTTGAGCCAGCAGTTCAGAAATCACTTGTTGCCGGTGCTATTGGCGAAGGCATGGCTAGCAAATTCGTGGAGCATCGACGAGTGAGCAAGCTGATGCCTACACCCGCTGATATCTTTTCGGGCGCAGCTAAAAAACTAGACCCTCTCATGGATAATGAAATTTCAGCCAAATATGCCATGATTAATGCCCTGAGCTACGAACTCAATCAGGTTAACCTGAATGATAATGCAAGCTTTAAACCGGCACTTAATAACAGCCTGCGGTTTATATTCAGTAATACATCGCCAGAAATGGTTGTTCTGATGCTGAGAACTATACTTCAGGAATACAGAATTAAGTTTAACATTCGCAATGATTTGGACAAGGATGTATACAAGACCTTTTCTGAGAAGTACACGGGTTATATTAACAGCTAAGTTTACCGACAGGGCTATCTCTCCCTCTCCTACGGTCCTGTCAGTAACCCCCCCGCCGGAAATCCGGCGGGGTCTTTTCACTAAATACATTAGGGAGATAAAAGAGGAGAATCACATGGGGTGGATACAAAAATTACGCACAAGAGCTGTTTCTGAAATGGAAAGACCAGTAGAGGATAATCCCCTGGATCGCCAAATTGTGGAAAAAGGCCAGCACAAAGAAGTGGACAAAATATATCAAGCCAGGTGGGTTTGGTACCACACAATTTTGGCAGTTGAAATAGCATTCACAAACATTTTGTTATTGCTCATAATTCTCATATTGGCATTTAAGTAATCAGTGAAAGTACATATATCAAATTATTCCAGGCGGCAATGGTATCATGACTTACTAGAAAAATGGTTTAGATATACCCATAATCGAAAAGTCGAAGTAACTATTGATCACTGGGATGTAATATGCATGGATCAAACGCTTGCCCACGTCATACTGCCCATGCTACAAGAGTTAAAACGATGCAAACAGTCTGCTATTTTGGTGGATTTAAAAGATATTCCAGAGAATTTAATAAATCAACAATTAAGAACCATGTGCGATGGCTCAACAAACGATAAATCACATGAATGGTGGCCCTGGATCCTGGATGAGATGATCTGGGCGTTTGAGCAAAAAACACGAGACGACTGGGAAAACGACTTCTTTCAGTATGAAGAAAATCCAGATCGCAAAGGCGAATTAATACTAGTATGGGAAGATGTCGAAAGCATGCAAGCGCACCAGGATAGAATGACCAATGGTTTTAGGTTGTTTGGAAAATACTACGAACGTTTGTGGAACTAGGAACTAATTATGATGGCTAAAACTAGCAAGCAAAAATTAATCGATCGCATCCTAAACTCCAAGGAGCAGCCCAGCAACTCCCTGCAGGAAAAGGCGCTCAAAAGAGCACTGGGGGGCGATATACCCCGCACCATGACTCCCTATGAATGGGAAGACTGGTACAAGGAACAGGAAAATCTCAGAAAAAATGATGGTTAACCATCCCTTCGCACAATGCAGTGAATAAATAGTACTATAAATGTGTATTATTATGCATAAATACTATTATGAAGGATTATATTGCTGCGAGCGAGAAGATATTAGAGCTAGCTCAACAAAATACTAGCTCAGAATTACCGGGTCTGTTATCACAATATGCTATTAAGGTACTAGCAAAATATTTTGAACAAATACCGCAATTTAATAGCCCTACTTTCGGCATGCGGTTAATGTCGCAGCAAAGCACCAGTGAGTGTTTGGATCTTGCTGAAGATTCTTTGATGTACGGTACAATTTTTAGTCTTTATACTGCTAGAAAATTGGGTCGCGGAGGTGTAAGATATGTCAGAGATATCAGTCAAATTAGTTATAGCAGGGCCGGATTGGAAGAAATCACAAGCCATTTCGATGTTTTGTGTTCTGTGCTGTCAGCAATAAACACCACGGACGATGTTGGCACGTTATTGATAACAGCAAAAAGTGGCGACATGCTCAGCAAGGAAAAGCTCAGAGAAATAGGTATTTTAGTGCTGTAGACCCACTGAATCCACGATAAATTCATTAAAAATCAACAACTTAGCACTTGACTTAGCTGGCGATTGTGCTATAATATATGTAATATATATTAATAGGGATTTATAATGCCTTCAGCTAGCCAGCCCCAGCCCACAGCTAATACTAGAGACCCTTTTCCAGAAACCTCAATGCGGGACTCAGAAATAGAAGATTTGTTAATCAAAGCCCGCATCAGCATGCTGTTAAAATCAAATGCTGCTTTTTTTGGTAAATTAGCTTGCAGCCTTAAGTTCATAAATGCAACTCAGTGGTGCCCTACCGCAGCTACTGATGGTCGAAACTTTTACTATAATAAAGACTTTATTGCAGCATTACATGACCGTGACCCTGGGCAAGTAGTTTTCCTGATAGGGCACGAAGTTTTGCACTGTGTTTATGACCACATGGGCAGAAGGAATGAGCGTGACCCTCGACTGTGGAACATCGCCAATGATTACAGAGTTAACGGCGATCTGGTTGAAACTCGCATAGGCAACTTTATTGATTTAGTTGAAATTCTACATGACACAAAGTACAGAAATCATACATCAGAAGAAATTTACGACGAGCTTTTCAAAGAGGCTGAAGAAGACGGCCGCGTAATATATATTGATACACTTGACGAGCACCTGGAGCCCCAGGACAAGGATGCGCCTGGTGCAGGTACAGACTCAGGTGAGGGTGACGACAGTAACGACGGCAGCCAAGGACCTATTAAGTATAGCCAGGACGAACTTGATGATATCAAGGCTACATTTCAAAGTCAAGTGGAGCAGGCGGCTCGTGGTTCCGGTGCAGGTGATTTACCATCTGGTGTGAAACGCTTAATCGATTCATTGTTGGCGCCACAACTTGATTGGCGTGAACTAATTACCATGAGAATTAAAAGCTTGATCAAAAGTGACTACAGCTTTCAGACTTTTAGCCGCAAAGGACTTGACCAAGGCATCTACATGCCAGGCATGAATCCTGATGAAACTATTGATTTAGTGATCGCTTGCGATACATCCGGCTCAATGTCAAATGAAATGCTGCTGGATATCCTTTCAGAAGTCAAAGGATGCATGGACCAGTATACTAATTTTAAAATTAAACTTTTCTGTTTCGACACAAAGGTACATAATCCCCAGGAATTTACTGACCAAAATATGGATGATTTTTTGTGCTATGAAGCCCAGGGAGGTGGTGGCACTGATTTTGAAGTATGCTGGGACTACATGAAAGATAACTCTATAGATCCCAATTTATTTGTGATGTTTACTGATGGTTATCCCTGGAATAGTTGGGGCGACGAAAATTACTGTGACACCTTGTTTATTGTGCATGGGGGGCGCAATGGTAACGTACCGCAAGCCCCATTCGGTACAACTGTGCCTTATACCACTGCATAACACTACGAGAGGTATTAAAATCACCCAACTTGTGTGTTGACAAATATAAAAAATCTGCTACAATAAATTATGTAAAACTTAGGAGCTACCCTTGATTGCACTATTTGCTATATTTCTGGCATTGTTCTTATTTCTCTATGCAAGGCTACAGGACATTGCGATCCAATCAGTCTTAGAGTACAGAAAGAAAAACCTCAATCTCGAAACAAAGGTTGTAATACTTATGGAGCATATTCTGTGGCTTGAGAAGCTGGTAAAAGCCGAAGGCAATGGTGGGCAATATGACCTATTTGAGGATATATCATGACATACAAAACAGGGTCAAGGGGAAATGCTCTCTGTGAAACCTGCCAAGGAAAGGTAGAGGTAACCTATCAACAAAGGAATGTCCCTTTGTCAAACAGATCAGCAACAGTGCCCAATGTTCTGGTTGGTGTCTGTGACACTTGTGACAATGTAACAACACTGCCACATCAGTCGGTACAACGAGTGGCAGATTTCATTATGAAACAAGGAAATAGATTATGACTACAGCACTGACACTCTTTGGATATACCATCCTCCTCCTCTTGTTAATGAATTACCGACAAAAATACATCTCGCAAGAAGCAGTTATTGATGCCTACTATCGTGTCAATAAAGAACTCGAAGCAAAGTCCGACATGCTACGTGAGATATGCTCACGCATGCAGAAGCAGGAACGCCTCGAGGCAGGTATGTACGAGCAACACGACCTGTTTGAGAATTTATAAGGAATCAACAATAATGACTATGCATATGATTCAGGGCGTTAATACGTCCAACACCCGCAAGCGCAAGCCCAAAATGACCAAAGGCAACATGAAACGCTGGGCACAAGAGATGCAACAATACAACAAACGTGCTCGTCAGAAGGGCGAAGTTCGACTCAGCTTGGACGAGTATATCGACTATGTGCATGGCAAAGGCTTGCCCAAGAAGCGTAAGCAAGATTTTGTGCCACTGCAAAGCAATGCCACACCACAGTATAGAAGCACAGAACATATCCCAAGTCAGACAGACACTCTGGGCGTGGCCGCAGCGGTAGAGCCCATGCTGTACTCAGGTGAGCGCAAGCTAATGGGTATCGCAACCATGCACAAGTCTAATATGGTGCCTGTGTTTGAAGACGATGACGGCAAACAGTATGCCAAAGACTTGGCTCGAATGAGGAGAAACTAAGTTGCAGAACCTTCATAATTTTGTGCAGGTAACACAGGGCGAACACACCACAGTGTTTGAGATCACAGTTAACAACAGTCTCGAGCCACCAAAGTGTGCAGGACTTGCCGAAGGTGCCCGGGGCGTACCGCATCTTTTTGGAAAGAATCACGAAATGATTACTATTGCTACGGTAATGTTCGAGGACGTTTTTCCTGACGTTGAGGTTGTGCCGGAGCTCATGGAGTGGGTGTCATTTCCTGTGAACGGCAGGTATCTTAGAGATGTACTTTAATTCATGAATAAAATGAGTTTACTGTATTCCAAAATGTGGGTTTATCATGACGCCTAGTCCAATATACACCGGTTTTGGAAAATTTCTCACTGATAACCCAAGTGCTGCGCTATTCCATGCTGACACTCGCGCTATTGCAAAAAAAAATGGTGTTAGCATCTATATAGGAAAAGGGCGGTCAGTAAACTATAGTGGCTATAGATTTGGCGGGCTGTTTGATGATGTGAATAAAAAACTTTCTGTGGCTGTGGGGGGATCCAGTGTGCCTGAGTGGTTGGGCACATATGTTCATGAATCATGCCACATGGATCAATGGCTTGAAAATTCAGAGGTGTGGGTAGATTCCTTGGAGGACGACTATGCGCTGCAGGACAGATTTTTTTCTGGAGAATCAGTGCCCAAGGACGATATTATAAATGCCATAGGTAATATAGCAGTGCTTGAAGCTGACTGTGAGATCAGATCAATTGAGAAAATACGCAAATATAATCTTCCCATAAACCAGGATACCTATACTCAACTAGCAAATGGTTATTTATTTTTCCACACCGCCATGCTATATTACAGAGACTGGTACAAAATTCAGCATGCTCCCAGTTTAATGGGCGTAACAAAGGGAATGTCTAATAAATTCCATGACCCTGAATTTTATCGATGTAGCAACGTATTGAAAACAAAATTTAATCCTGCTATATATGCCCCATGTTTCCCAGAAAAAAACATCCAGGAATTAATATAACTACAAAAAATCAAAGCGAAAC
>ERZ1039804.347-NODE-347-length-30344-cov-16.283139_pt1 | contig 30344 bp, 26 predicted proteins | sample MGYA00383089_ERZ1039804 | MGnify/ENA primary metagenome ERZ1039804 (study PRJEB29581, sample SAMEA5548359) | metagenome | biome: marine; feature: coastal; material: water | depth 1 m | study: Short-term variability in the microbial, nano- and picoplankton...
TCATATCAACCAAAGAATAATTAAGACCATTATTAAAACCATCATCCTCTTCTGGAATGCCGTCTCCTGGATCATAGGTTCCATCAAAGGTTGGTGACCCATCTTCTTGGGCAGGTCCTGAATCTGGGTATGCCCAAGCGTTTTGGTGATGTGGTTCGTCAACTGTAAATATGAAATATTTATTTGTATCTCCAGGTTTGGGGATTATAACCGCGGAACTTGTACTGGAAGGGTCTCCTAAAAGGCCAGATCCTGAATAGTAGTCTGCATTAGGCATGAGTTGATGATTAGCATCCCACACATCGCGGCCATCTGAGTAGAAAAGTAAGTTTCCGGCGGGATCAGAAATGCTAGAACAGCCCTCAAAAGTAGCGATTGAATTTTGTGCTGCATCGCTTGGAGTTACAGTGTTGTTGACATTATCAAAAATAAGTCCAGCCCCATATCCAAAATACCAATTATTCGCTTCTCCTTGTGAATATGAAAAAAAACTTATGAAAAATAATAAAGTGGTATAAAATAATTTTTTGCTCATGAATTATTTAATTCTGGTTATGCACTCTAAAAAAAACGAGTTTTTAATTTTGTTTTTATTGTCACATATTGTGACAACTGAAACAGAAAAAACCCTACTTATAAATTATATGAATAATGTGACAACAATAATTTTTTTTTAAAGAAAAACAATTTTAGCCTAAGTATTTTACATTTTAACAAAGCTTAACACAATTAAATACTTACTTTTTTTTAAAAAATTTTAGATAAAAATAAACTTAAACCTTACTTTACTGTGAAAGTTTGTAAATCAAAGTTTTAGGTTTTTTTTGTAAAAAAAAAACCCGTTAATCATTATAAATGAATCACGGGCTAATTTTGTGGTGCCTCCAGGAATCGAACCAGGGACACATGGATTTTCAGTCCATTGCTCTACCAACTGAGCTAAGGCACCTCCTCGCATTAAATGCGGTTGCAAATATAATGGAATTTTAATATTCCCAAAGTAAAATTTTATAAAATATGGTTTTGTAAATTTGCATTAAGAACTTACTAAATGAATTTAATAATAGATATTGGAAATACGTCGGCTAAACTAGCCGTATTTCAAAATAATAAGATAATAGTTTCTAGGTGTATCCAGGTTTCTATGCTGGTTTTAGAAATCGATAAATTACTTTTAGAGTTTACTGATATAAGTCAAGGAATTATTTCCTGTGTTGGTATGTTACCATCAAAAGATATAAAATTAATTCAAAAAAAAATCTCTTTAATTTTTTTGAATCATGACTTAAAGCTTCCATTTAAAATGCGTTATGAGACTCCCAAGACATTAGGATCAGACAGGTTAGCCCTTGTTGCTGCAGGTTGTATTAAATACGAAAGCAAAAATGTCTTAATAATTGATGCGGGGAGTTGCATAACCTATGACTTTTTAGACTCAAATAAAAATTATCTTGGAGGTGCTATAGCACCAGGAATTAATATGCGCTACAATTCATTGTCACATTTTGCATCAAATCTACCATTACTGTCAAAAAAAATAACTCAAAATTTGATTGGGAATTCTACTGACAGTTGTATTCATTCTGGCGTGATTAAAGGAGTTCTACATGAAATTGAGGGTGCCATAAGTGACTACAAAAATAAATATCCAGATTTAACAGTTATTTTAACAGGAGGAGACACCGATTTCTTGTGTAAGCAATTAAAAATTAGCATATTTGCCAACTCGGATTTTCTTTTAGATGGTTTAAATTTTCTATTAGAAACAAATTCAAATTAATTATGAATAAGTTTTTAGCGATTGTTGTTTTTTTAATTTCCGTTTATGGCTACGCCCAACAAGGATCAAGCTCTCCATATTCTTTTTATGGTATCGGAAGTTTGAAATTTAAAGGAACTGTTGAAAATCAATCAATGGGAGGAATAAGTGTTTTTAATGATAGTATCCACATAAATTTACGTAATCCAGCAGGTTATGCAGGTCAAAATCTAAAGTCATTTAATAATGAAGGGAGACCAGTTAAATACTCTGTAGGAGGTAGTCAGTCACAAATAAGCCTCAAGGGTGATTCTGCATCTGAATCATCAAGTACATCATCTCTTGATTACTTAGCCATTGCTATTCCGTTGGGTAAGTTTGGAGCAGGTTTTGGTCTACTTCCTTACACTTCTGTTGGATATAAATTACAGTCTTTTAATCCTGAAGAGACCTTGCAATATAAATATAGAGGGGAAGGCGGTATTAATAAAGTTTTTTTAGGATTTGGTTACCAGCTATCCAATAACTTAAAGATTGGTGTTGATGCAAGTTATAACTTTGGAAATATTACTAATACAAATATAGCTTTTGGTTACAACGAGCAGGGTGAGTTTTTACAATACCACACAAGAGAGATAAATCGATCCGACCTTGGCGGTCTTTCTTACAATTTAGGAGTTATATATACCAAACTATTAAAATCGAATTTACAATTTACAGCATCTGGTACCTATGCCCCATCAATAAATTTAAAGTCAACAAACCAGCGTAACTTTTCAACTGTTGTTGTCAATTTAGATACAGACCAAGAGGTAGCTCTCAATACAATTGATGTGGATTTGAGTGAAATAGGGTTAGAAACAACAGACCTAAAAATTCCTAGTAAAACTTCTTTTGGTTTTGGTTTTGGAGCTCCTAGAAAATGGTTTGCAGGAGTTGATTATACTTTTTTAAAAGCTAGTCAATTTTCAAACCGTCTATTAATTGTAGATAATTCAACTTATGAAGATGCTTCTTCTATTTCATTTGGTGGTTTTTACATCCCGGAGTTTGATTCATTTAATAAATATTGGAAACGTATTGTGTATAGAACTGGGATTCGTTTTGAAAATACTGGTTTAAAAGTTAATGAACAGGTCATAAAAGAGTTTGGCATATCTTTTGGAGTAGGTTTACCAGTTGGTAGAATATTTTCAAATGCTAATTTAGCAGTCGAATTTGGAAAACGAGGAACAACAAGCGCCAATCTAGTTAGAGAGAATTTTGTGAACTTCCAGATGAGTTTATCTCTTAACGACCGCTGGTTTGAAAAACTAAAATTTAACTAAAAAAATTAAACAAGTCTTTTTAGACATTTATATCAAAATCAATAAAATCAACAAATGAATTCAAAATTATTATTTATTGTTTTATCACTCTTTTTAAGCTCTAACAAAATTTTTGCGCAATCAGAAGCTGAATTAGAAAAGCTTTCAATTTTTAGCGAGTATGTAAAGTCGAAAAATTACGATGCAGCTTTTGTTCCATGGATGGAACTAAGAACAACTACTCCAAAACTTAATAAAGCTATTTATATTTTTGGAGAAAGAATTTTGAAAAACAAGATTTCAACTTCTGAAGGAGATGAGAAAGTGAAATTTTTACTGGATCTTTTAAAGCTTTGGGAAGAAAGAAGTATTAATTTTCCTAAAATAACTCCTAAAGGAGCTTACTTAGCAAAAGCAAGTCAACTGAATTATGATAACAAAAAATTATTAGTTCAGAGCAACGAGCAATTATATGCTGCCTTCGATTTAGCCTACAATACTGATTTAGAAACTTTTACTAACCCTAAGAGTTTGTATACTTACTTTTCGTTAATGGTTGGTTTGTACGATTCAAAACTAAAATCTGCTCAAGAATTATTTAGTAAATACGACGATATTAGCGAGAAAATCAATGTTGAAGTAAAAAATTATACTAACAAACGAAATGCTTTTTTAGACCAAGATGGAGAAGTTAAAGAATTAAGTAAAAAAGATACTTCAAGACTAAAATCTTACAATAGTTACCTAAAAGCATACAGTCAAATTTCTGGAAGTATAGATACTAAACTAGGTACAAGAGCTAATTGTGAAAATTTAGTTCCACTATACTCTAAAGATTTTGAGGAGTTTAAAAATGACGGCATATGGTTACAACGCGCCATGAACAGAATGTATGCCAAAGGTTGTAACGATGACCCACTTTTTGTTACTATAGTCGAGCAAAAGAATGCTTTGGAACCTAATGCAGATACTGCTTTTTATTTAGGTATTTTGAAAGATAAGGCTGGCAATTCAAAAGAAGCTTTGTCATTCTATAATCAAGCAGTTGATTTAGAAACATCAAGCTATGAAAAGTCAAAAATTTTATACAAAATAGCAACAAGTTTTAAGAAAAAAGGTCGTTTTAGCCAGGCAAGGTCTTACTACACAAAAGCTTTAAAAGCAAACCCTAGTATGGGTAAGTGTCATTTATCAATTGCAGCTATGTACGCTAGAAGCGCTAACAGATGCGGAACAGATAATTTCTCAAAAAGAGCTGTTTATTGGTTAGCAGCTAAAGAAGCGGCTAAAGCGGGCAGAATAGATCCTAGAATGAAAAAAAACGCAAATAAGTCAATTGCCAACTACAAAGCCAAAGCTCCTCAGAAAAGTGAAATATTTTCATCTGGACGGACAGGGCAAGTTATTAAAGTAGGTTGTTGGATTGGTCGATCTGTAAAAGTTCCGTCGCTTTAATGATAATGTATGGTTACATACAAATAAAAAATATCATTACTGTTTTCTTGGCGATGGCTGTTTTTTCCTGTAATAATTCATTAAAAGAAGTTCAAGATTTAAACGCTGGCTCTTATGGTCCTATGTCCATAGCGGAAAATATTAATACTAAATACACAGATTCTGGTCGTCTCACTTCAATTTTAGTTAGTCCCAAAATGTATAATTTTACAAATGATAAATTTCCTTATTATGAATTTCCAAATGGAATCAATTTAACTCTATTTGACATTAATCAAGACAAAAATACGGTTATTGCCGATCGTGCTGTAGTGTATAGTCAAACAGATTTGATTGACCTTAGGGGAAATGTTGTTCTAACAACAGCAACCAACGATACGTTATTTACAGATCAACTTTATTATGACCAAGAAAAAGAATGGTTATTCACTAACTCTCCTGTAAAATTTCGTACCATAGATTATCTGACTAATGGTAACGGATTTGATTCAAATAAAGACGTTACAAATGCTCAAGTTATTGAGGTTACAGGTCGAATATTTATTGATGATTAATTTGTATATTTACTTGTGCGATAAAATCAAGCAAAACTAACTTTTAATGAAATTACTATCTTTTTTACAATATTTTTATTTAGGATTTGCAATTCTGTTTTTATTTGACATGTATAATAAATGGGGTAGTGACAAAAATTCCGCTTACATATCTCTCTTTTTTGCTGTTCTTGCCGTTTTTATGTTTTTCTTTCGAAAGAAATTCAGAAAGCGTTTTCAAGATCGTGGCAAATTATAACCATGACTACAGATTTAATTATAATTATTACGAGTCTCTTTTTTTCCGCTTTTTTTTCAGGAATGGAAATTGCTTACGTTTCTGCCAATAAAATTCATATTGAAATTGAAAAAAAACAGAAAGGTTTATTATCTAAACTATTAGCTAAAATAACATCTAAGCCCTCAAAGTTTATAGCAACTATGCTAATTGGAAATAACATAGCTTTAGTTGTCTATGGTTTATACATGGGTGATTTATTAGTGACATATTTTGCAGATTATTTAACAACTTTAAACCCAATAGTACATTATCTTTTTGTTGAGTTGTCATTACTTACCCAAACTTTAATTTCTACACTTATTATATTAGTTACAGCCGAGTTTTTGCCAAAAGTTTTCTTTCAGATATATGCAAATTCTCTACTCAAACTATTTTCTTTCCCTGCATATTTCTTTTATTTATTATTCTCTTTAATTTCTAGTTTTGTTATTTGGATTACTGATTTAATTCTAAAATTTTTATTTAAATCTGACGGAGATCATACTCAATTAGTATTTTCAAAAGTTGAACTTGGAAATTACATAAGTGAGCAAATGGAATCTGTGGATATTAATGACTCAGTTGATAGTGAAATTCAGATATTTCGAAATGCACTCGATTTCTCAGAACTAAAGTCAAGAGAGGTAATGGTTCCTAGAGCCGAGTTGACAGCTGTTGAGATTCATGAATCAATTAAAAGTTTAAACGAATATTTTACTCAGACGGGATATTCTAAAATATTAGTATACAATAATACTATTGATGATATTTTGGGTTATGTACATTCCTTTGATTTGTTTAAACATCCTAAAAAAATTAAGTCTATTCTACGTCCCGTTGAGTACGTTCCTGAAACTATGTTTATTAAAGATGTGCTTAACGTATTAACAAAAAAGCGAAAAAGTTTAGCTGTAGTCTTAGACGAGTATGGTGGAACGTCTGGAATCATAACAGTGGAAGACATCATTGAAGAATTAGTAGGAGAGATTGAAGATGAACATGATACAATTGAGCTAACTGAAGAAAAAATCGACGAAAATAATTTTATTTTTTCTGCACGTTTAGATGTGGATTACTTGAACGAAACTTATAAGATTCAGATTCCTGAAAATGAAAACTATGAAACTTTGGGAGGCTTTATTGTTAATCATACTGAACAAATTCCAAAAAAAGACCAAGAAATTATTATTGGTCGTTTTCATTTCATTATCAGCGAAGTTTCCAATACTAAAATTGAATTAATTAATCTTAAAATTGTTCAAGAGTAATAAATCAGGAAATTGCTTTGAATTATATTCTTTTCTCCTTTCATTATTTCAAAGAAATTGGTATTTTCGTCGACTATATTGAAAAAATAATACTTACTACAAATGGCAGTTTTAAATAAAATCAGACAACGTTCTATATTCTTAATCATTATTATCGCTCTTGCACTATTTTCATTCATAATTGGAGATATATTCACAAACATGGGAGCATCTGATAAGTCACAAAATATAGTAGCTACGGTCAACGGAAATGACATCGATAGGGGAGCTTTCATGAACCAGGTTGAAAGTATTCAGCGTCAATCAGGTGGTTCTGTTACCAACACCCAAGCAATGAATCGTGTTTGGGATATTGAAGTAAGAAATAAGGTTATGCAATCTCAATATGATGCTGTCGGAATTACTGTTGAAAGAGACTTAATGCGTCAATTGTTAAAACAAAATTTAGGTTCTTTTGAAGAATTTAAAAATGAAGCAGGCCTATTTGATGAAGCTAAATTGAATGAGTTTATAATTAATTTAAAAGCCATTGCTCCAGAAACTACAACCTTAAATGGAAGTCCTGTCAATTATAAGGCTTGGACCGATTTTGAACAAAAAATCTCTCAAACAGGCGTTCAACAAACATACTTCAATCTTGTTAAGGCTGGTGTGATTGGAACTTTAACAGAAGGAGAATTAGACTATCAACTTGAAAATGATAAAGTAGATTTGAAATACGTCCAAATCCCTTTTTCATCCATACCAGACAGTATTGTTAATGTTGATAAATCTGACATTAAAACTTATATCAATAACCATCCTAAAAAGTACGAAGTTGAAGCCTCTAGAGATTTGGTGTATGTTCATTTTAAGGAGGAAGCATCTTTGGAGGATGAAAAGTCCATTCAGTTAGAATTGTCGTCTCTTATTGATGATAAGCTAGAGTTTAATGAAGCCGCCAAAGCCAATGAAACTTTAATTGGATTTAGAAACACCAAGGATATCCAATCTTTTGTTAATGCAAATTCATCAGTTAAATACACTGATTCTTATCTATTTGAATCCAGTCTTCCTAAGGCGGAAGTGGAAAAAATTAAAAGTCTTGAGTTTAATGAAATACATGGGCCATATAAAGATGGTTCTACATATCAGATTTCAAAATTAATCGCTAAGAAAATGATAGCTGATTCTGCAAAAGTTCGTCATATTTTAGTTCCTTATGTTGGTGGAATTCGCGCTGATGCATCTGTTACTGCGACTGATGCTGAAGCCAAAACACAAGCAGATAGTATTTACAAAATACTAAAATCAAACAGATCAAAGTTTAAGAGTTTACTAGAATTATCATCTGACAAGGTAAGTAACGAAAAAAATGGTGAAATTCAATTTGCTTACACTGACGCATTTGCTGATGAATTTAAAGCATATTCATTTGAAAACCCTAAAGGAAGTTTAGGAGTTGTGAAAACAGACTTTGGATACCATGTGATAGAAATTTTAAGCCAAGGATCTAAAAAACAGGCTTATAAAATGGCAACTATAGTTCAGGAAATCGAGCCGTCAGTTCAAACAATTGATGATGTATTTAAAAACAAGTCTAAATTTGAAATTGCGATAGCAGATGCTGACTTTAATCAGGTAGCTTTAGAGGGTGACTATAAAACTATGCCAGTAAGTAGTATTAAACTACTAGATGAATCAATTCCAGGAATTGGAATGCAAAGAGCTATTGTCAGATGGTCTCATGAGGATGGAGTAAAAGTAGGTGACTTTAAAAGTTTCAATGTCTCAGGTGGCGGTTTTGTTGTTGCTAAAATTACAGCAGTAAACAAAAAAGGATTAATGAATCTTGAAAAAGCCTCAGTTACCGCACTCCCAGAAATAAGAAAAGAAAAGAAAGCTGCTATAATAAAAAAACGTATCTCAGCGACTACTCTAAATGCAATTGCATCTGATGAGAATCAAACAGTGAAATCAGCACTTGCAGTGAACATGAAGAACCCAACTCTTTCTGGAGCCGGTAGAGAACCTTTAGTAATTGGAACAGCTTTTGGATTGAGTGAAGGAAGTACTTCGAAATTAATCGTTGGCACTAACGGAATTTATGCTGTTCAATTAACAAAATTCACTCCTGCTGATGAGCTACCTAATTACCAGGCTGCAGCCAACCGAATCGGACTAGCAAAATCAAATGCAGTAAATACTAAACTTTATGCAGCTCTAAAAGACGCTGCTGATATTGAAGACAATAGAGCTTCATTCTATTAGGTTTTATTTCTACTAAAAAAAAGGGGGGCTTATAAAAAGCCCCTTTTTTTTATAAAATCATGTCTGAAAAGGATAAAATAGTTTTATAGCCCTTCATTTTGAAGTATTCCATTGATTTTAAATTTCCAGTTGCTAAGAAAAAGTCGCCCCCCCAAGCGCCCAGGCTTTTGATTGCTCCACCATAATCTGAAAATATTGATTCTTTTAGAGTTGGTTTTTGTAATAAAGATCCAATGTATGTTTCATGTATTTCGATATTTTTTTTAAATATTTCTAAGCTCTGACTATTTAATAACTCTAAAGTCAATCTGTTTAGCTTATCAAAATCTACTATTTTGTATTTAGTACTTTTTTTATAAGCTGCAATTCCATCTCTACTATTTTGCTTTTTATTTTGATGAATAAAAAATAATTGGTTAGAAAATTTGGGTTTGAATGTTACTGGACTTATTGTAGGAATTCCCGAGATTTTCTTGTACAAAATAGCAGTCTTGCTCCGCGCGCATGCAATATCATATCCACTACCTCCAAAAGTCAAGTTTAATAACCTAAAAGGATCAACCTTACCCCATTGAGCAAGATTATTAATTAGGGTAGAGGAGGAGCCTAAACCCCAGTTTTCTGGAAACTCCAATGTGGAAGTTATATTAAAACCAGTGTTTTGCGTGAAAATATTTGGATTAAGTTGCTGTAATGACTCAAGAACTTGATGTAATCTTAAAGCAATTTTTGAGTTGTCGCTGTGAGATACTTTTAAAGTCTCTCCAATATTGAAATATGATTCAAACCAAATTTCTCCTTGATTAGAAATACTTTTCCAATAAATTGTTTTTTTTGAAGTAGATTCTACTTTTAACGTCTGTCCAAATTTTGTTGGCAATGCAAGTGCTTGAGCACCATCCAAAACTGCATATTCAGAACTTATTAATAATTTTCCATGGCTATAAAAGGTTTGCATTAGGCTCTGAGTGTTTCTATGGCTTTTACCACTGCACTATGGGTAACAGTATTTGTTTTGAAATAATCAATCAAAATAGATTTTTCTTTTTCAGTTGCTTCAAATTGATTCATAATATTTAGAAGGTGCATTTTCATGTGTCCTTGCTGAATTCCAGTAGTAGTCAGAGATTTTATAGCAGCAAAATTTTGAGCTAGTCCAGCGACAGCGACGATCTCCATTAACTCTTTAGCTGTTGGATTTCCTAGTAGTTCCAATGCGGTTTTTACTAAGGGATGTAACCCTGTTAGCCCACCAACAGTTCCTAGTGCTAAGGGAATTTCAATCCAAAATTTGAATAAACCATTTTCAATACTGGCATGAGTTAAGCTAGAATAACTTCCCGATCGCGCTGCATAGGCATGGACACCAGCTTCTATGGCTCTAAAATCATTTCCTGTTGCTAATACTACGGAATCAATACCGTTCATAATTCCTTTGTTATGGGTTACGGCTCTGTAAGGTTCTACTTGAGCGATTTGGACAGCCTGAACAAACTTTTCAGCAAATTCTTGCCCAGAGTATTTCTCATTATTAACTAAGTTTTCAACCTTACAGCTAACCTCTGCGCGTACTAGGCACTCAGGGACATAGTTAGATAAGATACTCATGACAATGTCTATACTCAAAGAATAGTTCTTAAATGAGCTAGCGATTTGTTCTAGGCATGAGTTGATAAAGTTAGCGCCCATGGCATCAATAGTCTCAAAAGATACATGTAGTTGGTAATAGTCTTTTAGCTTAGATGTTTTATTAATTAGTTCAATATTTATTATGCCACCTCCACGGGCCTCCATGTTTTTAGTTATTACTTTTGTATCTTCAATTAACTGAGGTTTCACTTTATCAAATAAGGCTTCTAGTTCAGAAGTTTTACCCTGAAACATAAAATGAACTTGACCTGTTTTAGTTGTTGAAATAACCTCTGCCTTAAATCCACCTCTTTGCATCCAAAATTTAGCGGCATTACTAGCAGCAGCAACTACCGAACTTTCTTCAATAGTCATAGGTATGACTTTGATTTTATTGTTAATTAAAAAATTAGGCGCAATTCCAAATGGTAGGTAGAAATTTGAGATAGTGTTCTCTGTAAATTCATCATGTAATTTTTGAAGAGCTAGATCGGAATTCCAATAACGTTCCAAATTTGCTTTTGCATAATTATTATTTTGAAAATAATTACTGATTAGCCAGTCAATTTTTTCAGATTTTGTGAACTTTGAAAATCCAGAAATAGAATTTTGCATGAATAAATATTTTAAAAGACAAAGATACTATTCTTCGATTTATTATAAAACTTCAATTATTTTTATTACATATTTATCTGTCAATATTCAATGATTTCTGCTATTTTTTTAGTAAACTTGGGAATTATTTTCAGAGTAATTAAATTTTTCATGAAAACTCCTTTTATCTTTCTATTGAGTTGCTTTTTTATGTTCACTGCAACATCCCAAAGAGACTCTTTTTCACTGGCTCAAATATGGGACGGATCATTTAAAACACAAGATCTTACGGCGTTGCATTCTATGAAAAATGGAAAGCAATATTCAGTGTTAAATTTTGATAGATCTACAGGTTCTACCTCGATTGATTTGTATGATTACGCTACATTTTCAAAAATTAAATCCATAGCTTCCTCAAGTACTATGGAAGCTGTTAATTATTTCACAAGCTATTCTTTTAGCTCCGACGAACAAAAACTGATTCTGGAAACAAATACAGAGTCAATATTTAGGCGTTCTGTTTTGGGGAATTACTACGTATATGATATTGAATTAGAACAACTAAGTTTAATCTCAGATAATAAAATTCAAGAACCTACTTTTTCACCCGATGGTACCAAAGTAGCTTTTGCCTTAAATAACAACTTATTTATTAAGGATTTAATTTCAGGTGAGACTAGTCAAATTACTTTTGATGGTGAAAAGAACAGAGTTATTAATGGAATTACTGATTGGGTTTACGAGGAAGAGTTTGCTTTTGTGAAAGCTTTTGAATGGAACATTAATAGTGACAGAATTGCATTTATTCGATTCGATGAATCTGATGTTCCAGAATTTTCAATGGATGTGTATGGAAAAGATCTGTATCAAACCCAAAATGTATTCAAGTATCCTAAAGCGGGTGAAAAAAATGCGAATGTGTCTTTGCACTTTTACGATGTCAACTCTGATGAAACATCTGTAGTTTCACTACCAAAATCCTATAATGATTTTTATATTCCAAGAATTAAATGGACTAATGATGCAGATTTACTTTCAGTACAATATCTAAACAGGCATCAAAATCAATTAGATTTATGGTTGATTAACCCATTAAAATCACAAGCTAATTTGGTTCTTTCAGAAACTGACAAAGCATATGTTGATGTAACTGATAACCTTACATTTTTAAAAGACAACAGTTTTTTATGGACCAGTGAGAAAGATGGATATAACCACCTTTACCATTACTCCAAAAAAGGCAAATTAAAAACCCAGATTACTAAAGGTGATTGGGAAGTAACTGCCTATTATGGATATAACGAATTAGATAACGTTATTTACTATCAATCTGTTGAAAATGGATCGATTAACAGAGATGTGTATTCAGTCAAATTGAATGGTAAAAGAAAAAAGCGCTTGACAACTCAAGAAGGTACCAATGATGCTTCTTTTAGTGCGGATTTCACATATTTCATCAAGACTTTTTCCAATGCTAATACTCCAACAAAATACACTTTAAACGATTCAAAAACAGGTAGGTTAGTTAGAAATATCGTAGATAATTCAACAGTTTTAAACAGTTTAAAAAACTATAAATATTCAAATAAAGAATTTAGTACTATAAATGTAAACGGGAATGAGCTTAATATGTGGATGTTAAAGCCAGCAGATTTTGATGCAACCAAAACTTATCCTCTTTTGATGTTTCAGTATTCAGGTCCAGGCTCGCAGGAAGTGGCTAACAAATGGAACAATTCTAGGGATTACTGGCACCAATTTCTTGCTCAACAAGGATATATAGTGGCTTGTGTTGATGGTCGTGGAACTGGGTTTAAAGGAGCTGACTTTAAAAAAATAACCTACTTAAATTTAGTTAAATACGAAACAGAAGATCAAATTCAAGCAGCAAAACAGATTGGTGGCTTACCTTATATTGATAATAGCAGGATTGGAATCTGGGGGTGGAGTTTTGGAGGTCACATGAGTACAAACTGTTTGTTAAAAGGTAATAAAGTTTTTAAAATGGCAATCGCAGTAGCTCCAGTTACTAGCTGGCGTTTCTATGATACAATTTACACAGAACGTTTTATGCGAACTCCTCAAGAAAATCCTGGTGGCTATGATGATAATTCGCCTTTTAATTATCCAGAGTTACTTAAAGGAGATTATCTTCTTGTTCATGGTTCAGGAGATGATAACGTTCATGTGCAACACACCATGCGTATGGTCGAAGCTCTTATTCAAGCCAATAGGCAATTTGATTGGTCTATTTATCCAGATAAAAATCACGGCATTTATGGTGGAAATACTACCATGCACTTATATACCAAGATGACTAATTTTTTACATGAAAAATTAGGCGATAATCGAATAAATTAAGTTTGTTAAATCAATTAATAGTAATACAATGTCAACAACAACTTCTACAACTCAAAAAGAATTATTTGGTCATCCGGTAGGACTTTATGTATTGTTTTTCACTGAAATGTGGGAGCGATTTTCGTATTATGGAATGCGCGCATTATTAGTTATTTATATGATAGCTGAAGCTTCACACAACGATGGTCCAGGATTAGGTTGGTCAAAGTTAGAAGCTTATCAACTTTATGGTTGGTATGTGATGTTAGTTTATGTGATTTCCATTCCTGGTGGAATCCTAGCGGATAAGGTCCTAGGTCAGAGAAAAACTGTAATGCTTGGAGCTATTATTTTATGTTTAGGTCATGGTACTTTGGCTGTAGAAGCTGAATGGGCATTTTTCACAGGTTTAAGTTTAATTATATTAGGTGTAGGGTGTTTAAAACCAAATATTTCAACTATGGTTGGAGGGTTGTATAGAAAAGGTGATATTCGTAGGGACAAAGGCTTTAGTATTTTCTATATTGGTATAAATCTTGGTTCATTATTAGCCACGTCGGTTATTGGAATTGTAGTTGCGAACTGGGGATGGCATGCTGGCTTTGGATTAGCAGGCATTGCAATGTTACTTGGCTTATTGGTATATGTTTGGGGTCAAAAATATATTTCACATGTGGGGAATAAACCAACAGTTGAAGAAAAGATAAATGACATTTCTCTTTGGAGGATATTTTCAAATATATTTAATTCTCCTTTACAGCTTGCCATCCTGGCTATTTTGTTAGTATTGTCAATATATTCTGGTTTTACTTTTGAAGGAGTTGATCATTGGGGATATGGTGCTTTATTTATATTTCTTTCTTTTGTAGTTGGTCTTTTAATGATGATTTTTAAAAGTTTAGAAACTCAAGTTCTAAAAGATCGTTTCTTAGTCTTGTTACTTTCCTTTTTGCTTGTAATTGTTTTTTGGGGAGCTTTTGAGCAAGCTGGTGGTTTAATGAGTGTTTACACTGAAACCAAAACCGATAGATTATTATTTGGATATCTAATACCCACGCCAATGTTTCAAGGTTTAAATGCAGGTTTTATTATTTTACTTGCTGTTTGGGTTGCAAATATTTGGGCAAGACGTAAGCTGAAAAACAAAGAGGCTTCTTCTTTATTTAAGATGGCTACAGGAACAATTATTATGGGCTTAGGATTTGTATTTATGATTTTAGCTGTCAGAGAATACGATGCTAATGGTAGTTCAGGAATGCAGTGGTTAGTTTTAGCATATTTATTTCACACAATTGGAGAGCTATGTTCGTCTCCTGTATCTTTGTCGTTTGTTACAAAGTTAGCTCCAGTTAAATATGCTTCATTGATGATGGGGCTTTATTTTGCTGCTACTGGGCTAGGTGGTAAGGTAGCTGGTATATTGGGCGAAAAATCAGAGGACTTTGGGGAGTATACTATTTTCTCTGGAATTGTAATCTTTACTGTAATTTTTGGGCTATTAGTTATTGTATTACTTAAGCCTCTAAAGCGTTTAACACACAACGTTGAAGAAAACGAAAGAATATTAGAATAAATTTTTATATTGAAATCAATCCTAATGATTGATAAATAAGTAACTGATTAATTAAATAATTATGACAACATCAATCGAAAATATGTTTAAAGATAAAGTCTTAGGTCATCCAGCTGGGCTTTTTGTATTATTTTTTACTGAAATGTGGGAACGTTTTTCCTACTATGGGATGCGAGCTCTTCTAGTTATGTTTTTTACTGCTTCATTATTAGATGGTGGTTGGGGCTGGCCACGAGAACATGCTTATGCAATTTTTGGAACGTACACTTCTTTAGTTTATTTATCTACTCTAATGGGAGGGTACTTTGCTGACAAAAAAATAGGCTATCGTTATGCTGTGGTTATTGGAGCATTACTTATGACACTAGGCCATGGAGCTATGGCCGTTGAGACCCCTTTTTTCATTTACTTAGGTCTTACTTTACTAGTTCTTGGAAGTGGGTTCTTTAAACCAAACATGACATCAATTATTTCTGAAATGTACAAAGGTAAAGACGAGAAAAAAGATGGAGCATATACTATTTTTTATATGGGGGTTAATGCCGGTGCTTTTTTAGGAATTCTTCTTTGCGGCTATCTAGGTGAACAAATTGGATGGCGTTGGGGTTTTGGCTTAGCTGGAATTTTCATGTTATTTGGTCTACTTCAATTTTGGTTTGCTCAGAATATTTTTGGAGATATTGGAACTAAACCTATTAAACAAGATAAAGTTGGTGTTGAATCGATTTCTGATGAGCCAAAACTAAATCCATTTTCGACTATACAGTTAGGATTGATTGCTATTGCTGGACTTTTAGGAATTTCTTGGATTTTTAATGATCCAATTTCTAAAATATCGGAAGGCGCTTACAATCTATTTGATTTCAATTTGTATGGAGTAGAGGGCTCTAACGTAGCTATTTTAACTGCCCTAGCTTTATTTATTTTATTATTAGTTATTCGAATACCTAAATACGATAGAATAACTCGCGATCGTATGTTAGCAGTAATGTTTTTCGCTTTTGTAACGATCTTCTTTTGGGCTATTTTCGAACAGGCGCCTAGCTCGTTAACTATATTTGCACGAGATTACACTCAGCGAGTTCTTGAAGGAAATTCAGCTTTTATATTTAAAATAGTCAACACTCTGATGACTATTATTCCATTAGGAATTATCACATGGGTCTTATGGTTATTATTTAAAAAAACTTTTTCAAAATATGCACTTTCAAATATTTTCTTAGCCATTAGCTTTATTATAATTTGGACAATAGCAATATGGATGTTGTCTGTAGAATTTGGGAAAGACATAGCTGAAGTGCCAGCTTCATGGTTTGGAGTTTTAAACTCTTTGTTTATAATAGCTTTTGCCCCATTATTTTCAAAATGGTGGGAGAGTAAATATAATCCAAATGCTAATATGAAATATGCTATTGGAATGATACTATTAGGAATTGGAATGGCATGTGTAGCCATTGGTGCCTCTTCAATTGAACCTGGAGCCAAAACAGCATCAGTAAGTATGATTTGGCTAATTTTGGTTTATTTCTTTCATACTATGGGAGAGCTTTGTATTTCACCCGTAGCTTTATCATATGTAAGTAAGTTAGTTCCCGGAAGAATGATAGCCATGATGTTTGGTATTTGGTATCTTGCAGTTGCTATTGGCATGAAATTAGCAGGAGTTTTTGGTGAAGCCTCAGAAGGTATAGCCAAAGCACAAGGCCTAAGTTATTTCTTTTGGGTATTAACGGCTGTAGCTGTTGGATTAGGAGTTATTTCAGCATTACTATATCCAGTTATTAAAAAACTAATGCATGGAGTTCGTTAGAATACCCAATTACTAAAAGTTAAAAAGTTAATTAGCTATGAAATCATTTGTTTTAACTGTAATAACACTGTTGTCATCTTTGACTGTAGTCTCCCAATCCATTAATTGGGTAACTATGGATCAAGCTTTGGAACTACAAAAAAAGGAACCTAAAAATATAATGATAGATTTTTATACGTCTTGGTGTGGGCCTTGTAAAATGCTAGATAGAAATACGTTTACTAATAAAGATTTAATTGATTTTGTTAATACGAATTATTACGCAGTGAAGTTTAATGCTGAAGGTAACGAAACAGTTAGTTATAAAGATCGATTGTTTGATAATCCAAACTATGATCCAGCCAAAGCAAAGCGCAGAAATAGTGCACATCAATTTTCTCAATACTTAGGAGTTAGGGCTTATCCAACCATAGTTTTTTTAGATTTTAATGCAAATTTAATAGCGCCAATTCCTGGCTATCAAACCGTTCAAAAAATTGAGATATATCTCCAGCTATTTAAAGATCAAACGTATAAAGATGTTAACAGTCAAGAGGCTTTTAATGCTTATTACGAAAGTTTTAAACCGACTTTCACCCTTTAACTAATTGTAAAATTTAATTATATATTTAAACTAATTTTGAATCAGTTTTGCGGTTTGGTGAAATTAAATGGAGTGTGTGAGAGAACCTATTTCAAAGAATTATGTATCAATTCCGCAACCTTTAAACTTGCTCCATGTCCACCTAATTTTGTTTCCAGTTCATGGTAAGCTATTAATTGTTGCTCACGCATTTCACCATTTAAGATAGAGCTTAGCTCTGTTGTCAGACGTTTTGTGTTAAATCCACCTTGAATTAGTTCAGTTACTACTTCTTTATCTAGAATTAAATTAACTAGAGAGATAAACTTTAATTTTACTAATCGTTTTCCAATCTCATATGAGACCCAGCTAGTTTTGTAGCATACCACTTCAGGAACTTTAAATAATGCAGTTTCTAGAGTTGCTGTTCCCGAAGCAACAACTGCTGCATGTGCTACGCTCAATAAGTCATAGGTGTTATTTTCAACAAAAGAAACATTTTTATTTTTTATAAATGAACTGTAAAATTTAGGATCTTGGCTTGGAGCACCAGCAATCACAAATTGATAATCTGGAAAACTCTTTACTACGCTAATCATTACCGAAAGCATTTTAGTTATTTCTTGTTTTCGGCTTCCTGGGAGCAGGGCTATAATAGGTTTTTGATTAAGTTCGTGAGTTTGTCTAAATAAAGTTTCATCAGTGGGGTTTCGATCGGCAATAGCATCGATGAGTGGGTGTCCAACAAAATTTACGGGCATCATGTGGTTGATTTCGTAGTAGCCTTTTTCAAATGGCAGTATGACATACATTTTATCAATATCACGTTTTATAGCACTGATTCTATTTTCTTTCCAAGCCCATATTTGTGGAGAAATATAATAGTGAGTGGTTATTCCTTCTTTTTTTGCCCATTTAGCAATACGCAAATTAAAGCCAGGATAGTCAATAAAAATCAAACAGTTCGGCTTAAATTTTTTAATATCTGCTTTGCAAAACTTTAAATTTTTTGAAATAGTTCTAATATTCATTATTACTTCAAAAAAGCCCATAAAAGCTAAATCTTTGTAATGCTTTACTAGTTGTCCGTCTACACTTTCCATCAAATCACCACCCCAAAACCTAAACTCCGCTTTAGAATCAAACTTTTTTAATGCTTTCATCATATTTGCAGCATGCAAATCTCCAGATGCCTCTCCAGCTATGATGTAATATTTCATTTAAAGTTTGGTTATAAAGGTTCCAACTGCAATCAAAATAGTGGCAATTAAAATTCCAGCTGAATGACCATCTTTTTGTTTTCTGATAAAATAAAAGAAGCAAATTAAGTTTATAATGGCTCCTAAGCTAATGAGCTTGCCTATAAAATTTTCTGATACAGCAGCTTCGAGAACTTGTAATGTACTTTCTGAACGCCCAGCTATTTTTGCCGTTGTAAAACATACGACAAACAATCCCAAAGCATTCGAAACGATTCCATATATTAAACCAGTTATTATTGATTTTTTATCCATCGAAAGACCATTTTTTTAATTCCTTAATGTAGTAGTGAGCAGTTAGATCATAGTGCACAGGAACTACTGAGATGTATCCATTTTCAAGAGCCCATTCATCAGTGTCTTTTTTGTTATCTAGATTATTGAATTCTCCAGTGAGCCAGTAATAATCTCTTCCAAGTGGAGTTTGACGTTTATCAAACTTTTCAATCCAATTAGCATTAGCTTGTCTGCAAATACGAATTCCTTTAATTTCATTTTCCAAAAGTTTTGGAAAGTTAACATTTAAAATAATTCCTTTTTGTAATCCTTGATTTAGCACTTGATTGATGATAGTTTTTATGAAGGATTCTATTTGGCTAAAATCAGCTTCCCATTTATAGTTTAGTAGTGAAAAACCAATAGCTGGAATACCTTCCATTCCAGCTTCAATAGCTGCACTCATTGTGCCAGAGTAGACGATATTAACTGATGAGTTCGATCCATGGTTAATTCCAGAAACACATAAGTCTGGCTTTCGATCTAAAAGTTCATGGATAGCTAGTTTTACGCAGTCTGCGGGAGTTCCAGAAGTGCTATATTCACTTTGGGGACCATCATCAATTTGTTCTTTTTTACAATAAAGAGTGTCATTGATAGTGATTGCATGACCCATAGCACTTTGAGGACTATCAGGAGCAACCACTATTACTTCTCCAATATTATTCATGACTTTGATTAGAGTACGCAGACCTGGGGCTGTGATTCCATCATCATTTGTCACTAAAATTAAAGGTCTTTTTGTCATTTTAGATTTATGATTCATAACAAAAGTACATAAATTGTTCCTTATTTTTAGGTTAAACCAGCTTTAACAAAAAATTATTACCAATTCATCGCTTTGTCATTATTTTTAATTTATTTTAGAATATTATTTGAATTCTACAACTTTAATTCATTTTATGAAACGAAATTTTAATATTTTATTAGTTGCTTTACTCACAGCATTTGCGTCTTGTAGTTTCACTTCTAAAACATTCGACGATCCAAATAAGGATAAATTATTATTACAATTAATCACTTATTTGTTAGAGGAAGGTCATTTTCAGCCAAAAGAAATAGATGATGATTTATCTCGGGCTGTTTATCAAAGTTTTTTAGATCAAATAGATCCATTTAAAAATTATTTTTTAAAATCGGATATAGATGAGTTTGAAGAGTTTAAAACAGAACTAGATAATCAAATTTTAGCCCACGATGTTAGTTTTTTCAATATGGTTTATGAACGTTTTTTGATTAGATTTGAAGATTCGAAAGATGTGTATTCTAAAGTGTTAGAGAGCCCTTTTGATTTTAATTTAGAAGAAGTTTATTCAACTAATTACGAAAACAAGACATATGCTGATTCTAATTTAGATATGTTTAACAGATGGAGAAAACAATTAAAGTTCTATACAATCTCGAACTACTATGATCTAACAACAGCTGATAAAAAATTAAAGGAAACTGACTCAAGTTTTAAATCACGGACTAGCTCCGAAATTGAAACCGAAGCCAGAGAATCTGTCTTAAAAACAATGACGGAAAATTTTTCTGTTTTAAAAGACATTAGAAGACAAGATTGGTTGTCGGTATACATCAATGTTATAGCTGAAGAATTTGATCCTCACACCTTCTATTTTGCTCCTAGTGATAAAGACAGGTTTGATGCACAAATGACAGGCAAGTATGAGGGAATTGGTGCACGTCTCCAAAAGCGCATGGATGAGATAACTATCACAGAACTCATCTCTGGTGGCTCTGCTTGGCGTCAAGACAAGTTAGAAGTAGGAGATGCCATCATAAAAGTTAGGCAAGAGGACGAAGAAGAAGCTGTAAGTGTGATGGGTATGCGATTGGATGATGCTGTCAAGCTAATTAAGGGCCCTAAAGGATCAAATGTTATTCTCACTCTCAAAAAGGTTGATGGTACAATTGAAGATTTAAGTATTCCAAGGGATGAAATCTTACTTGAAGAAACGTATGCTAAATCTACTAAGGTAGTAAAAGGTGGTGTTACGTTTGGTGTAATTAACCTTCCTAAATTTTATATTGATTTTCAAGATTCAAACAGTAGAAATGCAGCCACTGATGTAAAAAAAGAAATTGAACTTTTAAAAGCAGAAGGCATTAAGGGACTAGTTCTAGATTTAAGAAATAATGGTGGTGGGTCTCTAAAAACAGTAGTAGATATTGGAGGTCTTTTTATTGACGAAGGTCCTATTGTTCAGGTTCGTTCGGCGGGGAACAACAATGAAGTTTTAAGTGATAAACAAAGTGGTATTGACTGGGATGGCCCACTCGTAATTTTGGTAAATGAATTATCAGCCTCCGCTTCTGAAATTTTAGCTGCAGCTATGCAAGATTATAAACGGGCTATAGTTATTGGTAGCAAACAAACTTATGGCAAGGGAACTGTTCAAAATATTATTGATTTAAATCGAATGATTCGAAGCAATACAAATGGTGATATGGGGGCATTTAAGTTTACTACTCAAAAATATTATAGAATCAATGGAGGGTCTACCCAACTTGAGGGAGTAAAAAGTGATATAATTGTCCCTGGACGTTTTAGTTATATGAAAATGGGAGAGAAAGAGCAAGATAATCCACTAGCATGGGATGAGATTGAGCCTGCCATTTATCAGATCTGGGATAGCTCTCTCAATTATGAAATAACTATTAAAAATAGTCACAACAGATTGAACTCAAGCGAGCAAATAAAATTAATAGATGATAATGCGCGCTGGATTAAGTCCATTAGAGATCAAGAAGTTTATCAACTCAATTTTGAAAAATATTCTGAGAATATTACTTCAAATGAGAAAGAATCTAAACGTTTTGATAAATTATTAGATTACCAGACAGACTTGACATTTGAACCTTTGTCATACGAGCTACCTATTATGAAACAAGATTCTGTTTTCAAAATTAACAGAAATAGATGGCATAAAAATCTTTCAAAGGATATTTACATGGAAGAGGCTTTAAATGTATTAAATGACCTGAATAACTCCGACAACAGTAAAAAAACTACACAGCTTAAAAATTAATTATTAATGCGAAAGAATGGGCTAACTAATTTGGCATTTCAGAAATTCAAAAAAAGTTTCTGGGGCGTTATTAGTTTTTGGTTTATTCTACTTGTTGGTTTTATCTCTGTTTTTGCATATGTAATAGCCCCTGATAGTTCCCAGTACTCAAATCAAATGCATTTGTCTATTCATTCTAAATCTCCTGGTTTTTCAGTTCAAATGTTAGTTGTTCCAAGTTCATTGGATAGTAACCAGAATTTATTTAATCGTTTATTTTTTGGGAATTCACACCCTCCAAAAGAAATACCAATTTCATCATACAGGTTTGATGACAAGCATATATACTATTCTGAATATGCTTCATTTGGGCTAAAAGAATTAGAGAAGTCGATCAAATTATCTGACAACACCAATTCATCACTTCCTTTTGTTACTGAGAGGACTTTTTATTTTGGAACTGATAAATATGGTAGAGATCTTTTAAGTCGAATTTTAGTAGGAGCGAGAATTTCATTTTCAATTGGTTTTATTGCAGTCTTAATATCCCTCTTAATTGGTCTTGTTTTAGGAAGTTTAGCAGGTTACTTTGGAGGTAAATGGGATGCAATTATTATGTGGGTGATTAACGTAACATGGTCTATCCCTACCTTGCTTTTGGTCATTGCAATAACTTTGGCTCTAGGTAAAGGTTTTTGGCAAGTGTTCATTGCAGTTGGATTAACAATGTGGGTTGAGGTTGCTAGAATTGTAAGAGGTCAAGTTATGAGTGTCAAGCAAATGCAATATGTTACAGCTGCTCGTGCTTTAGGCTATTCAAATTTTAGGATTATTACTAAGCATATTCTACCTAATATTTTGGCTCCTATAATCGTTATTTGTGCTGCAAATTTTGCCGCAGCTATTCTTATAGAAAGTGGTCTTAGTTTTTTGGGAATTGGAGCACAACCGCCGATGTCTAGCTGGGGTTCAATGATCAAAGATCATTATAACTATATAATATTAGGTAAGCCGTATTTAGCGCTTATACCAGGTTTTTGTATTATGAGTTTGGTTATGGCTTTTATGTTAATGGGTAATAACTTGCGTGATGCCTTGGACGTTAAGGATTAGATTAGATTTTTGGTGGATATTTTGCTAAAATTGATGATACAAAATCATCAATAACCTTGTCCTTTTGTTCAACATCTGTTGTTAAGTATCCTTTTCCAATTCCTTGCCAGAAAAGTTGTTTTGTTTTATTATCTATTAAATCAATATAAAGTACCCCTTTTGTTGAGTTTGTCACAGTAGTTCGTGCTCCATTATAAAAGCCCCAACCCCAACCCATGCCATAACCAAAATTTCCAAAGCTATTATTGAAAATATTTATTTCCTGGTTTTCCTTGGTAAAAAAGTTGACAATCACATCTGGATTGTCAGATTTTGTAAAACCTTTTTCGAGAAGTGTTTTCTCAATGGATCTCAAAATTCTGCGTTTATCCAAATCATTAATTTGAGCACGATCAATACCTTTCTTTAAAAATCCGTAAGTTTTGTAAGTCTCAAATGAAACAGACTTATCGTAATCAACTGCTACTTTTACAGATTGACAAGAGCTTGTTAACAAAAATAACAATAGTAAGGAAGTAAATTTATTTTTCATTTTCTAAAGTTTATTTAAAATATTTTCATCAACAGAATTTGGAATAGTAACCTTTAACAGCGGTTCTAAATCCATTGCGCGTTTTATGGCAAATGTTGCTTCTTCGTTTCGGGCCCAATTTCTTCGAGCAATTCCATTGTTTACATCCCAAAATAACATTGATTTCAATCTTCGTGTAGCCTCTTTACTACCGTCAATAACCATGCCAAAGCCTCCATTAATAACCTCGCCCCAGCCAACACCACCTCCATTGTGTATGCTTACCCATGTTGCTCCTCTAAAACTATCCCCTATTACGTTTTGAATAGCCATATCAGAAGTGTATTGCGAACCGTCGTAAATATTACTGGTTTCTCTATATGGTGAATCGGTTCCAGAAACGTCATGATGATCACGCCCTAAAATTATGATTCCTATCTCATTATTTGCTATAGCATTGTTAAAAGCTTCTGCGATTTTCATTCGACCTTCTGCATCTGCGTACAAAATTCTAGCTTGTGAGCCAACAACTAATTTATGATCCTGGGCTCCTTTTATCCATTTAATATTGTCGCTCATTTGTTGCTGAATTTCTTCAGGGGCATCTTTTTTTAAATCTTCAAGTACTTTACATGCGATTGCATCTGTTTTTTCAAGGTCTGCACTAGAACCTGATGCACAAACCCATCTGAATGGACCAAAACCATAATCAAAACACATTGGGCCCATAATATCTTGAACATAACTTGGGTATTTAAAGTCTATTCCGTTTTCAGCCATAATATCAGCACCTGCTCTTGATGCTTCTAACAAAAATGCATTTCCGTAGTCAAAAAAATAGGTGCCTTTGTCGGTATGTTTTTGAACAATTTTAGCATGCTTACGTAAAGATTCTTTGACTTTATCTTTAAATAAATCAGGATTTGAAACCATAAGTGTATTAGCTTCCTCATAACTCAGTCCCACAGGGTAGTAACCTCCTGCCCATGGATTATGAAGAGAAGTCTGATCACTACCTAAGTCGACATGTATGTTTGAATCGTAAAAAGCTTCCCAGACGTCTATGACATTTCCAAGGTAAGCAAGCGATTTAATTTCTCTATTTTTTTGAGCTTTTTTAACGCGTTCAACTAGCGATGAAATGTCGTAAAAAACTTCATCTACCCATCCTTGAGAATGTCTTGTGTTTAATGCTTTTTTGTTAATTTCTGCACATACAGTAATACAGCCGGCTATATTTCCAGCCTTAGGTTGCGCTCCACTCATTCCACCAAGTCCAGCGGTCAAAAATATATTTCCAAGAGGGAGTTTATTAATTTTTCTAAAAGCATTTAGTACTGTGATTGTAGTTCCATGTACAATTCCTTGTGGTCCAATATACATGTAGCTACCCGCAGTCATTTGCCCATATTGTGTAACTCCTAAAGCATTGAATCTTTCCCAGTCATCAGGCTTTGAGTAGTTGGGAATCATCATTCCATTTGTAACCACCACCCTTGGAGCTTCTTTGTGAGATGGAAAAAGCCCCATGGGATGCCCTGAATACATCACTAATGTTTGGGTATCTGTCATTTGGGCTAAATACTGCATCGTTAGTCGATATTGTGCCCAATTTGAAAAAACACTGCCATTCCCTCCATAGGTAATTAACTCACGGGGGTGTTGCGCAATAGCATCATCTAAATTGTTCTGGATCATTAGCATTATGGCAGCTGCCTGTTTACTTTTGGCAGGGTAGCTTTCAATAGGTCTTGCGGTTATTTTATGTACTGGGCGGTATCTGTACATATAAATTCGTCCGTATTTATCCAGTTCGTTTTTGAATTCTTTAATGAGAATACTATGAAGTTTTTTGTCAAAATATCTCAAAGCATTCTTTAATGCTAATTTGGTTTCTTCAGAGCTTAAAATTATTTTTCTTTTTGGTGCATGATTACAGGCGTCATCGTAGGGTTGGGTTGGAGGTAGAGTATTAGGAATTCCTTCAAGAATCTCCTCTTCAAATGTAATTTTTATTGCGCTCAATTTGATTTTTTTTGTGTATTAGTACAGGGGTTGTACCCATAAGGACAATGTTTGCATCCACTCTCACAACAATAGCCACGCCTTAGGTGGTATTGCTCAGTAAAACAACGGTAACCATCTGATGTTAAATAGTAATCGCCATCTTTGACAGGGATGATCTTTTTCATGCTAAACAAAGATAATATAATATTTAAATAAATATATTTCTAACTCTTTTAAGCTTTAAGTGATTCTATGCGAGTAAATTATTTAAAGTATTTACTATTTTTGTAAACAAGACTCTACTGATGCTTAAAATCCAAATATTAGAAAATGTATATTTAAATAAAAATTTGGCCATAAAGCCTGATTATTTGATTCACCCTACAGTTTCTGGAAATAAATTTAGAAAGTTAAAGTATAATTTAGAAAAAGCTCAATCTACAAATGTAAAAGGGCTTCTTACATTTGGAGGTGCCTATTCCAATCACATAGCAGCTACAGCCGCTGCGGGCAAAGAATTGAATATGCCAACAGTTGGTGTTATTAGAGGGGAGGAGCTCGAAACTCATGTTGAAAATAATCCTACACTTAAATATGCGAGAGATTGTGGAATGCACTTAGAGTTTGTAGAAAGATCTATTTATAAAAATAAAACAGATCCAGGCTATTTACAGCAATTAATGCAAAACTACAAAAGGTACTTTATTATTCCTGAAGGAGGCACTAACGAACTAGCAATTAAAGGCTGTGAAGAGATTCTAACGATAAAAGATCAATCTTTTGATATTATTTGTTGTGCTGTAGGCACAGGTGGAACAATAGCAGGACTTATCAACGCAAGTTTACCGACTCAAAAAATTATTGGATTTCCGGCCTTAAAAGGTGATTTTTTAAAGGAAGATATTTGTAAATTTGTTAAACAAAACAATTGGGAGCTTTGGGGGGATTATCATTTTGGGGGTTATGCAAAAGTAGACTCCAAATTAATCAATTTTATGAACGATTTTAAGCTTAGATATAACATTCCATTAGATCCTGTTTATACGGCCAAGATGATGTATGGCATATTTGAAAGTATTAGTTCTGGAAAAATACCTCAAACAGCTAAGGTGCTAGCGATTCATACAGGTGGTTTACAGGGTATTGAAGGTATGAACTTAAGACTGAAACAAAAAAAACTTGAAGAAATAATATAGATATGAAGCGAATTGTTATTATAATTTTTCTAGGTATTTTAATAGCTAGCTGTGGAGCGAGACGTAATTCAAACCTCAGTCAAGCTAATTCCAAAAAATTGGGAGTAATTTCTGAAAAATCTAACAAATCTAACAAATCTAACAATGAGGTTAAGTCACTTGTTATCAATACCCCTTTGCAATATATCTCCTTTTTTAAAGCAGTCGCTATAAACGAAATGCAGCTTTACGGTATTCCAGCAAGTATCACTTTAGCTCAAGGGATTTTAGAATCAGGATCTGGAAAGGGACGACTAGCTCGTCAGGCAAATAATCACTTTGGAATCAAATGCCACAAATGGAATGGAGATAAAATTTATCATGATGATGATAAAGAACAAGAGTGTTTCAGAAAATATAATGATCCTAACTCTTCATATAGGGATCATTCTGAATTTTTGGCAAATAGAAAACGATACTCCAAGTTGTTTAAATTAAAAATAACAGATTACAAAGGATGGGCTAAGGGGCTTAGAAAAGCGGGTTATGCAACAGATCCTAAATATCCAAAAAAGTTGATTAGCATCATTGAGCGTTATGAGCTATACAAGTATGATAAAAAGCCCAAAAAAAAATATTCAGAAAATAAGAAATCTTCACAGATAATTGTAAAAAGACATATTGTGCAGAAAGGGGATACATTATATTCAATTTCTAAATTATATAACACTACGGTTGATAAGATTAAAAAACAAAACAATTTAAATTCAATCGTATTATCAATTGGCCAAAAACTCAAAATTTCTACATACTAATTTTATGAAATATCAACGTAGTAGTAAATTGTTTAATGAAGCATCAGAAGTAATTCCTGGCGGGGTGAATTCCCCTGTACGCGCATTTAAAGCTGTGGGCGGAACACCAATTTTTGTTGACAAAGCTAAAGGTGCTTACCTGTATGATGTGGATGGTAATCGCCTTATAGACTATATTAACTCATGGGGTCCAATGATCCTAGGTCACGCTTTTCCTCCAGTAATAAACGCTGTGGTTGAAAAAGCTAAATTAGGGACCTCTTTTGGAATGCCGACAGAAATTGAAACACAGATTGCTGAACTTGCAGTTTCCATGGTACCTAATATTGATCAAATTCGTTTTGTAAATTCCGGGACTGAAGCCTGCATGAGTGCTGTTCGTTTGGCTAGAGGTTTTTCAGCAAAGGAAAAAATCATAAAATTTGCAGGCTGTTACCATGGACATTCAGATTCATTTCTGATTCAAGCTGGAAGTGGTGCGGTTACTTTTGGAAGTCCAAATAGCCCTGGAGTTACAAAAGGAACAGCTAAGGACACGCTATTAGCGACTTATAATAATTTGGATTCTGTAGCTAAGCTTTTTGAAGCAAACCCATCGCAAATTGCATGTGTAATAGTTGAACCAGTAGCTGGAAACATGGGTTGTATTCCACCGCAACCTGGATTTCTTGAAGGACTTCGTGATTTATGTGATACTCACCAATCAATTTTAGTTTTTGATGAGGTTATGACCGGTTTCCGTTTAGCTAAGGGTGGAGTTCAAGAGCTAAGTAGAGTAAATGCTGATATTATATGTTTTGGAAAAGTAATTGGGGGTGGACTACCTGTTGGTGCTTTTGCTGCACGCCACGAAATTATGTCATATTTAGCCCCGCTAGGACCTGTATATCAAGCTGGCACTTTGAGCGGTAACCCTTTAGCGATGGCAGCAGGGTTTGCAATGCTAAATGCATTAGATTCTGACAAACAACTGTTTGATCGTTTAGCTAAAAAAACAGCTTATTTACACAAGGGAATAGAAAGGGTGTTATCAGCTCATCAAATAGAACATACTATAAATAGAATTGGCTCTATGATTTCGGTTCATTTTTCTAAAATACCAGTATTAGATTTTGAAACAGCTTCACTAGCAAACAATGAGCGTTTTAAAAATTTTTTCCACGGAATGTTAGCTGAGGGAATTTATATTGCACCAAGTGCCTATGAAACATGGTTTATAACGGATGCTTTAACTTACAAAGACCTAGATTATACAATCACTGCGGTTGAAAAAGTTGCTAAAACTTTATAGAGGTTTAAGTACAAGTTTTCTAATTCCTACAAAAACTATGATTAGTACTGAATAGCCAATAAAAAAGGGTATCACAAATTCATGTAAATTTAATGCCAGCATAATCGCCATAAACAAAAGCTGAAACCCTAATCCGTACATGGAAACTAATGTCATAAACCACTTAGGAAATGGAGGACTATCACTAGCGTTTTTATCCATGTGGTACATAATCTTATCAAACATTATATACAGTATGTCATAAATTTTATAAAAAATGTTTACTGTGCGTTGACTTTCTCCCTTTAGCGCTATTGGAGCAGTATCCTCAAATATTCTGCTTGTTGAATCTCCTTCTACTGCATTTCTTAAAATCACATAGTAATAATTATAAACTGTTCCTTGAAGTTGTATTCCAAAAAATGCAATTAACATATAGATTATTGAGCTGTCCGTTATATACCATAGGGTAAGTAAAAAAAAGAAATTAAGTAAGATGTCAGCTATAGAGTCATAATATCGTCCAGTGTAAGACGGGGTATTTTTTAGTCTAGATAGTTCTCCATCCGCAGCATCCAAAACAGACTTTAGTATTATAAAAAAGGCAGCTGTTTTGTAATATCCATTCAACATACACCAAATGGCGACAAAACCCGAAAAAATAAATAGGGTTGTAACATGGATGGGAGTGAAACGGGTATTTTTGAGCCGACTAGCAATCCAAAGACCACCATTTCTTCCATAATCAGATAGATCTAAAAATTGATATTTTGTTGGGAGTTTAGCCATGCCTTTATTTAGAATATCGATTATTGGTTTACGACATCAAAGGTACAATCATTTTATGGAACTAATTTTATATAAATTAGCTAGTCCAAATATTTCCAATTGAGTATGTTCTTGCTTTTCCACTGATTTGAACTCTATCTTTTTTGTACTCACAATTTAAATATCCAATCCTATCAGAAAGCTGAATCGCACTAAGTTTTACTTTTTTTAATTCTTCGGCCCAATAAGGAATTAACGAGCAATGAGCTGATCCAGTGACGGGATCTTCCAAAATTGATGCCTGTGGAGTGAAATAACGAGACACAAAATCATAATCGTTTCCTCTAGCAGTTACAACAACACCCCCTGTTCCCAAATTAATCTGATCTAAGATTTGACGATCAATTTTTAAATTGCGAATATCAGTTTCTGAATCATAAATTAACACATAGTCTCTTGACTTATAAATTTTTTTTGGAGGAATACTTAAGGCATTTTTAATTTCATCAGGAAGTTCTGACGCAACAGGCACTCGAGACGGAAAGTTTAGATGGTATATTTCATTGTTACAGTTTACAGTTATCTCTCCACTCTTTGTTTCAAATACAATAGTTTCTTCTGAGAAATTTAAAATTGTTTTTAAACAATGAGCAGTTGCTAGTGTAGCGTGCCCACATAAATCCATCTCAATTTCAGGGGTGAACCATCTTAATTGAATTTTATTTTCTTTTTTGACAAAAAATGCAGTTTCAGCAACTGCATTTTCTTTAGTGATTTTA
>ERZ1039804.349-NODE-349-length-30302-cov-6.033722_pt1 | contig 30302 bp, 23 predicted proteins | sample MGYA00383089_ERZ1039804 | MGnify/ENA primary metagenome ERZ1039804 (study PRJEB29581, sample SAMEA5548359) | metagenome | biome: marine; feature: coastal; material: water | depth 1 m | study: Short-term variability in the microbial, nano- and picoplankton dynamics...
TTGATAAAGCTAATGCTCCTAAAAAAAAACAGTAGAGTTTACTGAAGATCCTGTAACGGGAGGTAACAACACTGAGTATGAAACTAAGTACGGCAAGATGATGCAGATGTACAAAGACGGTAAGATTACTAAAGGAGAGTTAAACAAAAGAAAAGCTGAGCTAAAAGCTAGATTAAAAAAGTAATATGGGTTTTAAACTAGGATCAGAGTCTAGAGATTTTAAAAGCAAGAACTCGTTTGGTATCAAGCGAGATTCTAGCGTTCCTGGAACTCCTGTTTATAGAAAAACTTTAGAAGGAGGAATACTTGGTGAGGCTAACAATGATGGCACAATATACATAAGCGATCAAATAGAGCCAGGTAGTCCTTTAGAAGAGCACACTCTAGTTCACGAAATGAAACACATTGTAGACATGAAAGTAGGTAAGCTTGGCTACGGTGATGATTATGTAAAGTGGGAAGGACAGACTTTCCCTAGAAAAGATGGTAAAATCAAATACTACGGAAAATGGATAGAAGAAGGTTCTAAAGAGTTTCCGTGGGAACAACATTAAAATAACTATGGCATATTCAATGAAAGGAAGCACGATGTATGGTAAGACGTGCAAGTGCAACTCTGACAGTAATTCCGCTCTTAAACAAACTTTAGTAGGAGAAAACACTAGTGAAATTCAAAAAGATAAAAAGGGTAAAGACTACGCTACAATTTTAGAAACCACTCAAAACTTTTCTCAAGGAGATACTATCAGACCTGGTAATGCACCTCGCGTTGGCGATTACATCATGGGTGGTGATTACAAAGCTAAGAAGAAAGGAGATAAAAACTACGAGATAACAGGCGATGCTAAATAATTTAGTAGGAGGCTTAATAGGTAAAGTAGTAGATAACGCTGAAGGAATACTAGATAAGGTTATTACTACAGATAAAGAGCGCGAAGAAGCTAAAGCTAAAATAAAGCAAATGCTTTTAGATAGCGAAGCTAAAATGCAGGAAGAGGTTACAGCTAGGTGGAAGTCGGACATGCAGTCTGATTCATGGCTTAGTAAATCAATACGACCACTAGTGTTAGCTTGGTTAGTTATTTGCACCACACTACTAATTTTTATAGATGCCGGTGTGATTATGTTTACAGTAGAAGACAAGTGGGTCGATCTACTACAATTAGTACTAATAACCGTGATTGGAGCTTACTTCGGCGGACGATCATATGAGAAAATAAAAAAATAAAATGGCTAAAAAAGATTCAATAACAAGTTACGGCTTCGGCCAAATGGGTAGCGCTCACGGTAAAACAGACGCTTCTATATATCCTCCAGCAGGCATGGTTATAGTTGCTGTTCAGTTTTTAGAAGCTAACATACCAACAGTAATGAGGCAAGCTACTGAGCCTAATCAGCAGTTTGAGTTTTTTAACACAGAGTTTGCTGCTAACGCTACGGCTAATGGAACTTGCACAGTTGCTAATGCTAGCGGCGGTGTTGCTACATATAAAGCTGGGGACGAAATAACAGCTAACACTACAGCTGGTATAAAGCAAGGTGATTTTATACTTGAGCTAACAGCTGCTCCAGGTAACACTTACGAAGAGCTTGTAGGTGGTAACGAGCAAGCTATAACTGGTAAAGCAGTTAAAGTTGAGAGAGTTATAGACGGAACTAAATTTACTGTAGACGGAACTTTAAAAATTAAAAACGGCGGAACTACGCTGCACTTCTTCAGTAATCACGGTGTTGGCTACGGCGGCCAAGATGCTGATAGTATACTATACCCTAAAGGTATGATAGTATACGGAAGATGGTCTGAGGTAAAACCTCAAGCTTCAACTAATGGTGGTGTAATCTGTTATTTCGGATACTAAATGGGAAAACATGGTAATGGAATAGGTTCTGGGTACAGCACGTTGTCTTACCATTTGCTATATGACGAGCAAGTTGTCTTTGATTGTCCTTTTCAACTAGGTGGGCATGGAGAGGAAGGCTTATACACTGTAAATGCTAACGTTGGTAATACAACAGGCGCTGTTATTATTGCTTTTAACGTAGTTGATGTTCCAGACAGGGCTATATGGACATATGATGGTCAATCAGCTTCAGAATACTCTAGTCCTAACCACGGTTACTTACAAGACTTAATAGGTACGATTGATAGAGATTGTGGTTTTGACAACGCTAACGGAAGTGGAGCTACAACCTACACTAACGCGGGTAATTACTATTACGACGCCGATAGTCAACAGTTTGAAATAATAGATCAAGTTGGAGTTTCTTTAAACGGAGGAAATCCATACTCAGCTGCTCAAGTTAACTTAACGCCTACTCGCGTAGGTTGGGCTATAATGGTTGTACCAAAGCCAAACTTAACACCCGCCGCTTTAGACGTAGTAGTAGAAGGACCTTGTAATGGCACTCGCTGGGGTATAAATATAGAATGCCCTAGACATTTACAAGCTAGACCTGCTAGCCAAGTAAACTGTAACGGTATAAAAATGGATGAGGATGTTGTAATAGAGTCATCATTAAATCAGTTAGATCTTTCTGAAACCACTACATCTTTAGGTATAAGCGTTGGTACTTACGTCTTCGGGAAGTTTATACCAGACGGCACGACAGTAGCTAGCATAGAGTCTAGCAACGAGATAACGCTAAGCGCTCCTGCTACTCAAAGTGTGGGTAACCAAAAAATAACGTTTAGCGATAGTATAGCTTACTTTGTTGACGTAAGCTATAAAGACGGTAACACTGTTGGTTCTGAAACTTTTGATACTTCTAACCGCGATTTTAACGTAGAGGTTCATGATTGGGTTTATGCTGATTCTAGCGCAGTTAATTCTATATCTGGAGATTGGTACATATCTAAAAACCAATACACACAACTTGATTTAGTAAAAATGAACTACGCTAACGATGTAGTTACATCTTTTGAAGTATGTGACCCTCCTTGCGTTATAAACCCTGACAATTGCACCACGTCTCACCTTGTTGTAGGTGATAAAATAAGGTTTACCGTAATGTGTGGTGGTAACAATGTTACAACGTCAATTGGCTACGCAGGAATACTTAGTCTACCTAATTCAGGCTATTCTAGTTATGGTCCTCATAGCGGTACTTATATAGAATTAGACTTACCTCCTGACGGAGAGTACACGCTTGTTATTCTTGACGCTACTCCCGGATGTCAAAGTGGTATACACTATGACTTCGTACTTGGAACAGGCGGTTGTAAAATTGCTTATGCTGATAATTATAATCCTAATGCTACTTTTGCTTTAAACGCCACTTGCATTTGTCCGTCTTGGACGCCTACCGTTGTTGTTAATAGTAATGCTACAAATTTAAACGGTGATGGCTCGTCTTTTACAGTCACATGGAACATGCCGAACGGCTGGGTAAACAATGATGGCACTCCACACGGCTTTAACTATATTATTTACGACGCGGCTACAAATATTTGGGCGGCCGCTGGAAATATACCCTCTGGCGCTAGTGACATCGCTTCTAAAACGTTTATTAATTTTGAGCCGGGAAGTTACTACGTGCAAACACAAATATTTGGACTTGGTGGTGAAGAAAACTGTTACAGCAACAGCGCTAATTTAACTATAAGTGAAATCCCTGAGGTATCAGGCTGTATGGATCCAAACGCCAATAACTACGACCCTAACGCTACAATAAGCGATGGAAGCTGTGATTATTCTGATGTATTAGGTTGTATGGATCCAGAGGCCTCCAACTACAACCCTATGGCTACAATCAGTGATGGAAGCTGTGATTATTGTGGTAACTTTAGTGCTTTACTAATCGCAACCAACAACCCAACAAATGGGTGCAACGGATCTGTTTCAGCTACTGGTACTGGAGGTTCTAGTAACTACAGTGTCAATGTTTATGATCAGAATGGAGTCCCAGTAAATCCATTCGCGCTCTGCACTGGAACCTTTGATGTTGTAGTTTCAGACGCTGAATATGGCTGCTCAGATACTATAAGTGTAACTTTAACATAGTATGAAAAGAACTAAAATAAATTCAAAACCTAAAGGTTTAGGTGATACTATAGAAAACATAGCTAAAGTGACTGGAATTAAAAAAGTCACTGAAGTTATAACTAAAGCTGTAGGTAAGAAAGACTGCGGCTGTAACAAAAGAAAGGATAAGCTAAATAAAGCTTTTCCTTATAACAATTAAATTAAATTAAATTATGGGAAAATCAATTGACTTGGCTGTTAAGCCAGAAAAAATCACAGACGAACAACTTAAAGAACTTCAAGGAGTTATATCTGGCACCAATCAGATTAAAATAGAGTTGGGAAACATGGAAGCTCAGAAGCACATTTTGCTTCATAGATTAGATGCTGTAAACAAACAGCTAACCGACATTCAAGTAAAACTTGAAGAAGAGTATGGTAAAATAGATCTAGACATCAACACTGGTGTTATCAAATATCCAGAAGATGAGCAAGCTGATTCGTAAAATCACAATAGGAAAGGATTACAAAATAGATGCTATGCATTACTCCGTGGGCCAAGAGGTCTACGGAGGGCATACTATCTGTGATATTGTTGAGGAAGAAGACAAGTTTAGCATTTACATACGCAAGAAAGACAAGGTGCTACCCTGGAAAGACTTCAATAAAAATATGGCTGTATCTATAGAGTATAATCTAGAGTACTAATGAAAAGTGTGTATAACTTCGTTATAAAGCCAAAAGGCGAAAGATACAACAACAAGAAATCAATAGGAGATAAAGAGCTTATACTTAACACTGAAATGTTTAATCATCAATTTGTTAATAGAGAAGCTGAGGTTGTTTCTTGCCCTATAGTAGGTGATGATTTAGGCATAAAGCCAGGTGATACAGTTATAGTTCACCATAATGTTTTTAGAAGATGGGAAAACGTTAGAGGTGAAGAGAAAAACAGTAAAGCATACTTCAACGACTCAACGTACTTGGTTTATAAAGATCAAATATTTTTGTACAAAACAAAAGATAAGTGGAAAGCGCCTAAAGGTTACTGCTTTATTAAACCTATAAAATCTACAGATAAATTCGACTCAAGAGATGAGAAGCCTCTTATTGGTATAGTTAAGTATGCTGATAGCTTAGTTGAAGTTGGTGACTTAGTAGGCTTTAGACCTAACAGCGAGTACGAGTTTATAATAAACAATGAAAGATTGTATAGAGTTTACTCTCATTTTATTACTATTAAATATGAATATCAAGGAGACGAAGAAGAGTATAATCCAAGCTGGACATAGAGCAGTAGAAGAGCTTATTAAGGTAGCTAAAGAGGCTATTGTTGATAGTGGCGATGATATTACTGCTGATAGACTTAAAAACGCAGCCGCTACTAAAAAGCTAGCTATATTTGATGCTTTCGAAATACTTAATCGTATTCAAGAAGAGGAAAACTTACTGAACGGAAAAGAACCTGAGGAAAAGAAAGAAAGAGTGTTTAAAGGTTTTGCTGAAGGAAGGTCTAAATGAGTTACGAGCAAGAGTTATATAAGATAATCACGCCTGTAAAAGATAATACTTTAAAAAGGCTAAATAGAACCAAGAAGTGGGCTTATGGTCACAACAAAGACCACGATATAGTTGTAATATCCAGAACTGGTCAAATAGGTGATATATACGACATACAAGGTCTTAAAATAGCCTTACCTAAAACTCCAAGTAGTGTGTATAAAAACGCCGACAACAAATGGAGGCAAATAGACAAGCCAGATTTATTAAAAAAAGTTAAAACTATATTTGACTGGAAAGCTTACCCTGAAGAACAGAAAGATCAGTGGTATGACTACATAGATGAAGAGTTTAAAAGGCGTGAAGAAGGGTTTTGGTTTAGTAATGATAATACACCCACTTACATAACAGGAACACACTATATGTACTTGCAATGGTCTAAGATAGATGTTGGTGCTCCTGACTTTCGTGAAGCAAATAGATTATTTTTTATATTTTGGGAAGCTTGCAAAGCTGACAAAAGATGTTACGGTATGTGTTATTTAAAAAATAGACGTTCTGGTTTTTCTTTTATGAGCTCTGCTGAAACGGTTAACTTAGCTACTATATCGAGTGACTCTAGATATGGTATACTGTCTAAAAGTGGTGCTGATGCCAAGAAGATGTTTACTGATAAGGTTGTGCCTATATCAATAAACTATCCCTTCTTCTTCAAGCCAATACAAGATGGTATGGATAGACCTAAATCTGAGCTAGCATATCGAGTTCCAGCGAGTAAGTTTACTCGTAAGAAAATAGAGGTAAACGAAAAGCTAGAAGAGATAAAAGGTTTAGATACAACTATTGACTGGAAGAATACTGGAGACAATAGTTATGACGGTGAAAAGCTTTCTTTATTAGTTCACGATGAAAGTGGTAAGTGGGAAAGGCCTGATAACATACTTAATAACTGGCGAGTTACTAAAACATGTCTTAGATTAGGTAGTAGGATTATTGGAAAGTGCATGATGGGATCAACGTCAAACGCTTTAGATAAGGGTGGTGATAATTTTAAAAAGTTATATAACGATAGTGATGTAACACAAAGAAATAAGAATGGTCAAACAAAATCTGGTTTATATGCTTTGTTTATTCCAATGGAGTGGAACTTTGAAGGATTTATTGATGAGTATGGACGACCTGTCTTCACTACTCCAGGAGGAGATGTTCATGGACCAGACGGTGAATTAATTGACGTAGGCGTTGTAGATCATTGGGACAACGAGGTAGATGGGTTGAAAAGCGATCAAGATGCTTTAAACGAATTTTACCGCCAGTTTCCAAGAACAGAAGAACATGCGTTTAGAGATGAGACAAAGAATAGCTTGTTTAACTTAGTTAAGATATACGAGCAAATAGATTATAATGAAGGAATAAGAAACTCTTCGGTTATTAACACCGGAAATTTTCAGTGGGTTGGTGGAGTTAAAGACACTAGTGTTGTTTTTAATCCAGATCCTAACGGTAGATTCAAGATTAGCTGGGTTCCACCGTTAAACCTTCAGAATAAAATAATAGTTAAGAACGGAATAAAATACCCTGGAAATGAGCATATGGGCGCTTTTGGCTGCGATAGTTATGATATTAGCGGTACTGTTGACGGTAGAGGATCCAACGGATCTCTTCATGGACTAACAAAATTTAGCATGGAAGACGCGCCTCCAAACTCATTTTTCCTAGAGTATTTATCAAGACCACAAACCGCTGAAATATTTTTTGAAGACGTTTTAATGGCATTAGTATTTTACGGTATGCCATTACTAGCAGAGAACAACAAACCAAGATTATTGTATTATTTAAGAAGAAGAGGATATAGAGGTTTTAGCATGAATAGACCAGATAAAGTTTGGAACAAGCTATCTGTAACTGAAAAAGAAATAGGTGGCATACCAAACTCTAGCGAAGATATAAAGCAAGCTCACGCCGCTGCTATTGAAATGTACATCAACGATCATGTTGGGCATTTAGGTGATGGTAATTACGGTGACGTTTACTTTAACGAAACGCTTAACGACTGGGCTAAGTTCGATATAAACAAAAGAACTAAGTTTGATGCTGCTATAAGTTCAGGGCTTGCTGTTATGGCTTGCAATAGACATTTATACACCCCTAATTCAGTAAAGAACAGACCAAAGTTAAATTTAAATATATCAAGATACGATAACAAAGGATTTTCATCAAAAATAATTAATAAATAATATATGGCTGAGTCAGTACATAAGAATTTTCCAAGTCAAGTCGTAAGCGACGTAGAGAAGTGTAGTTACGACTACGGTTTAAAAGTAGGTAAAGCTATACAGTCCGAATGGTTTGACAAATCAAGCAACAACAAGTTTACTTCTTATCAAAACAACTTTCACAATTTAAGGCTGTACGCTAGAGGTGAGCAATCAATACAAAAGTATAAAGACGAGTTATCTATAAATGGAGACTTGTCTTACCTAAACCTAGACTGGAAGCCAGTACCAATTATACCTAAGTTTGTAGATATACTAGTTAATGGTATGGCTAATAGAACTTACGATATAAAAGCGTACTCTCAAGATCCTTACGGAGTTTCTAAGAGAACCGAATACATGGAGAGTGTGCTTAGAGATTTAAACAACAAAGAGTTTAACGATACAGCTTCTGAGCTCTTTAATATGGATCTTTATGAAAATGAAAAAGAAAAACTTCCAGATTCAGAAGAAGAGCTAGCATTGCACATGCAGCTAAACTACAAACAAGCTGTAGAGCTAGCTGAAGAACAGGCTTTAAATGTATTGTTTGAAGGAAGCAATTACGAACTCATTAAAAAAAGGTTTTACTACGACTTAGCTGTATTAGGCATGGGCTGCGTTAGAACAAGCTTTAATACTTCAGAAGGTGTTAAAGTAGACTATGTTGATCCAGCTAATTTAGTTTATTCACATACAGACTCGCCTTACTTTGATGATTTATACTATATTGGTGAAGTTAAAACAATACCTATAAACGAATTAGTAAAAGAATTTCCTCACTTAACACAAGAAGATTTAAAAGAGTTTCAGTCAAAGTCTGCATTTTACAATAGAGGTAGAACATACCAACAGGTAGATAAAGATATAAACAAAGTTCAAGTACTATACTTTAATTACAAGACTTACACTAACGAGACTTACAAGTTAAAGCAAGTTGGTAGTGGTGGAGAAAAAATTATAGAAAAAGACGATTCGTTTAATCCGCCTATAGATAAAGAAGGAAATTACAATAGAATACAAAGACAAATAGAGTGCTTGTTTGAAGGTGCTATGGTTGTTGGCACGGAAAAACTATTAAAGTGGGAAAAGGCTAAAAACATGATGAGGCCTAAAAGCGACTTTACTAAAGTTAAGATGAACTACGCTGTTGTTGCTCCAAGAATGTACAACGGTAAAATAGAGTCATTAGTTAGCCGTATCACAGGTTTTGCTGATATGATTCAGTTAACACACTTAAAGCTACAGCAAGTAATGTCACGCATGATACCTGACGGCATTTATCTTGACGCTGATGGTTTAGCTGAAATAGATTTAGGTAATGGAACAAATTATAACCCACAGGAAGCTTTAAACATGTTCTTTCAAACAGGTTCTGTTATTGGTAGATCTTTCACTGGTGATGGCGATCAAAACCCTGGAAAAATACCTATTCAAGAAATAAATAGTTCTGGTGGTGGACAAAAGCTTCAAAGCTTAATAAACACCTACAACTATTACTTACAAATGATAAGAGATGTTACAGGGTTAAACGAAGCGAGAGATGCTAGTACTCCTGATGCTAACTCTTTAGTTGGTATACAAAAGCTAGCTGCGGCTAATTCAAATACAGCTACAAAGCATGTGCTAGAAGCTGGACTATACTTAACAGCTGAAACAGCTGAGTTGCTTTCATTAAGAATATCTGATATAATAGAGTATTCTCCTACGAAAGAAGCGTTTATACACGCTATAGGAGCTCACAACGTAGCTACACTCGAAGAGATGAGCAATTTGCACTTGTATGACTTTGGTATATTTATAGACTTAGCTCCAGATGACGAGCAAAAGCAAATGCTAGAAAACAACATACAGATAGCACTGTCTAAAGAGTTGATAGATTTGAATGATGCTATAGACTTAAGAGAGATCAAGAATATAAAGCTAGCGAATCAATTGCTTAAAGTAAGAAGAACTAAAAAGCTGGAAAGAGAACAGCAGATGCAGCAAGAAAACATAAAAGCTCAAGCAGATGCTAATGCTCAATCACAGCAAGTTGCAGCTGAGGCTGAGGTTAAGAAGAAGAAGGATCTAATTCAAGCTGAAATACAGCTAGAGCAAGCTAAAGCAGAAATGCAAAACATGATACTTGAAAAAGAAGCTGAAGTTAAAAAGAAGCTTATGGACCATGAGTTTGAGTTGCAGATGAAAATGAAAGAAATGGAGGGTGGATCGATGTCTGATAAAGAAAAAGAAGATAGAAAAGACAAGCGATCTAAAATGCAGGCCACTCAACAATCAGAACTAATAAACCAAAGAACAAACAATGCTCCACCTAAAAACTTTGAATCATCAGGTAATGATATACTTGGTGGAGTGAATTTATAACACTAATTTATATATTATTTTATTATGGAAGAAAACGAAAATATTGAGGAGGTAAAGTCTGTAGACGAGCAGCCTCAAGTTGAAGAGCAAGTAGAACAAGAAGTAGATTTAAGTAAATTTGAATCAGCTGACGATCCAGATGTAATCAAAGTAGACTTGAGTAAACCTTTAACAACAAAAGAAGATGCCAATACAGAGCAAGAAGCAACAGACGTGGCTACAGATGAACAAGCCGAAGTTGTACAAGAAGTGGTTGAAGAAGTATCACCAAGGGACGAGGCCGTTCAAGCTGAAGAACCCGCTGCAGAATCTACAGAAGTAGAAGACATAGGTGAAGCTTTGAAAGAAGCTGAGGAAGCTGGTAGTCCAGTTCCTGAGAACTTGCAAAAGCTTGTTGATTTTATGAATCAAACTGGAGGAAGTGTTAATGATTACGTTAATCTAAACAAAGACTACAGTGAAATGGATAACTTAACAGCTTTAAAAGAGTATTACAAAACAACTAAGCCACATTTAAGTGGTGATGAAATAGAGTTTTTATTAGAAGATCAATTCAAATACGAAGAAGATATAGACGACGAAAACCTTATAAGAAAAAAGAAAATAGCCTTAAAAGAGCAAGTTGCGGAGGCTAAAGCCTATTTAGACGGGCAAAAGTCTAAGTATTACGAAGAAATCAAAAGCGGATCTAAACTTCCAGACGAAGCGCAGAAAGCTATTGAGTTCTTTAACCGATATAATGAAGAGTCGGAGCAGAACGCTAAACAGCAAGAAATGTTGAAAGACAAGTTTCTTAAAAAGACAGATAATGTTTTTACCAGCGATTTCAAAGGTTTTGAATACGAAGTTGGTGACAAGAGGTTTAGATTTAACGTAAAAAATGCTGATGAGGTTAAGAACACTCAAAGCGACATTAATAACTTTGTTCAAAAGTTTTTGGATAAAGATGGCACAATGTCAGACGCTAAGGGTTATCACAAATCTCTATACACAGCTATGAATGCTGATGCTGTTGCTAAACACTTCTATGAACAAGGTAAAGCCGATGCTCTCAAGGAGAGTGTTGCGAAGGCTAAGAATGTGGATATGTCTCCAAGACAAGGACACAATACTATAGAGGCTGGAGGACTTAAGTTCAAGGTGTTAGGTGACGATACTGCGACTTTCAAATTTAGAGGAAAAAAAGGAAGGAAATAGTTTCCTTTCATAACTTTTAAAACAATTTATTATGCCAATACAAGGTGTCCCAGCTGGTAGTTTTACTCCGGCTGCTCAAAAAGTGACGTTGGCCAGTGCATATCTTGACTTCGCAACTGCGGGTGCAAATAACTGGGCTCAACAATATTTACCAGACCTAATTGAAAAAGAAGCTGAAATTTTTGGAAACAGAACTATCGGTGGATTTTTATCTCAAGTAGGTGCTGAAGAATCTATGACTTCTGATCAGGTTATCTGGTCTGAACAAGGTAGATTACATTTATCTTACAATGGTACTGCTGCGGTTGTTGGTGGTAACGATGTAATTACTTTAACTACTGACATTGATGGTGCTGCCGTAGGTGCAACTACTCATGGTGTTAGACAAGGTGACATGGTGTTAATCTCTGATGGTAACGCTACTGCAACTGCTTATGTTGATGTTGTTACTGCAGGTGCTGCTACTATTGAAGTAGAGACTTATGGTGCTGCAAACTTAGCTGGTGCTGGTATTAACGTTGGTGGTGGTGCTGTATCTTTATTCGTTTTCGGTTCTGAATTCGTTAAAGGTGAAGTAGGACGTAACGCTTCTAACGAGCCTCAGTTCAAGAGTTTATCTAACCAGCCAATTATTCTAAAAGATAAGTTTGAAGTATCAGGATCTGATGCATCTGCTATCGGTTGGGTTGAAGTTTCTGGTGAAGACGGACAATCAGGTTACTTATGGTACTTGAAAGCTGAAGGTGATACTCGTACTCGTTTTGCTGACTACTTAGAGATGTCAATGATTGAGTCTGAGAAAGCTGTAGCTAACATTGCTGATTACCAAGGTAACGGTGCGTTAATTAAAGGTACTGAAGGTTTATTCGCTGCTTTAAAAACTCGTGGTAACCAAGCTTCAGGTATTGATACTGTTTCTCCTCCAGCTGTTAACTTAGCTGAATTTGACGCTATCTTAGCTGAGTTCGACAAGAACGGTGCTATTGAAGAAAACATGATGTTCTTAAATAGAGATTCATCTCTAGCTATCGATGATATGCTAGCGGGTATGAACTCTTACGGAGCTGGTGGTTCTTCTTACGGTGTGTTCGATAACGAGGAAGATATGGCTATGAACTTAGGTTTCACAGGATTTAGAAGAGGTTCTTATGACTTCTACAAGTCTGACTGGAAATACCTAAACGATAAAGCTACTCGTGGTGGAATCATGGATACTGTAACTAACATTCGTGGGGTTGTAATTCCTGCTGGTGTATCTTCAGTGTATGATCAAGTATTAGGTAAAAACCTAAAACGTCCATTCTTACACGTACGTTACAGAGCTTCTCAAACAGATGATCGTAGATTAAAAACTTGGACTACTGGTTCAGTTGGCGCTACTACTTCTGATTTAGACGCGATGGAAATGCACTACTTATCTGAAAGATGTTTAGTAGTACAAGGTGCTAACAACTTTATGTTGTTATCATAATACTCAATAGAGGGGAGGATAACTCCTCCTCTCTTTTTTTTAATTATTATTATATTTTATTATGGCAAAAAAACAAACAAAGAAAGTAGAGGTAGAAGAACCTCAAATAGAAGCTACAAACGAAATGACTGAGGTTGTTATTGAAAAACCAAAAGTCAAAACTGTAGTAAAAGAAAATAAACCTACTTGGGAAATAAAAGATAGAGTTTATCATTTAAAAAACAACAATAGACCTCTTAGTTATTCTATAAAAACACACGGTATACATTGGTTTGATGAAGACAAAGGTTACGAGCGAGAGCTTATGTACACTAGTAATCAAAGAACTGTTTTTGTAGATGAAATGGTGGGAGACAAAAGACTTGAGCATGTGGTTTTTAGAAACGGTGTGTTGACAGTTCCTAGAAATAAGACTGTACTACAAAAGTTTTTATCACTATATCACCCACTAAGAGATAAGTTGTTTATTGAAGAAAAACCTATTGAAAGAGCTGCTAGCCAACTAGAGATGCTAGAGTTTGAAGTTGAAGCTTTACTAATGGCAAGAACGATGGATATTGATGTTGCTGAAGCTATAATGAGAGTAGAAATGGGATCTAAAGTATCTGAGATAAGTTCTAAGGAGCTTAAAAGAGATTTACTTCTATTCGCCAAGCGAAACCCTGTTCTGTTCTTAGAGTTAGCTAATGACGATAACATTCAGCTTAGAAACTTTGGTATTAAAGCGAATGAAATGGGATTAATATCTTTATCTGGTGACCAAAGAACATTTAGTTGGTCTTCTACAGGTAGAAAACTAATGACAGTTCCATTTGACGAACATCCTTACTCTGCGTTAGCAGCTTGGTTTAAGACTGACGAAGGTATGGAAGTTTACTCAAATATTGAGAAACAACTGTAATCACTATATAGTAGAGCAGCCACTCTTGTATAGGGTGGTTGCTTAACTATAAAAAATACATAAATGGCAGTAAGTATAGATACAGTATATCAAAGAGTTTTGGCAATCGCCAACAAAGAACAAAGGGGTTATATAACACCTCAAGAGTTTAACTTGCTGGCTAATCAAGCGCAGTTAGAAATATTTAACTCTTACTTCTACAAAGTTAGTGGTAATGCTAGAACAGACGCTGACACAGTTCCTTTTGATGAAAAAAATACTTCTGAAGGCGACATAAAACAATTCTTAAAAGAAAAGCTAGCTCCATTTACTACTATAGCTGCCGTTGTTGGTGGAACAACATTTCCAGCTAACTACATGGTAGGTTCTATATTTGCTAACGGGCAAGAAGCTAATAGGCTAGATAGAAACACTATTGATAATTTAAACAAGTCTCCTAGACACGCTGCTTTTAGATCACACCCTTATTATGCTGCTAGTCAAACAAACGGAGAGGATATAGAGGTTTATGTGGCTGGAACTCAAGTTACAGCTAATGTTAACTGCGAGGTTATAACTAAGCCAACCGCTGTTGAGTGGGATTACGTAGTTGTAAACGGTAAAGCATTATATAACTCAGGCGGAAACACAACAAACTTTGCTCTTCACGAAAGCGAAGAAACGCCTTTAGTTTATATGATACTAGAATTAGCTGGTATAGTAATAAATAAGCCTGGTTTAGCTCAAGCGGCTGGCCAAAAATCAACAAACATATTAACCGAGCAAAAGCAATAGTAAATGGGATTAAACTTACCAAATAATAATGATAGCTTATACTACGTAGCTAACGGTGATCACGGACAATATGCTTTTGTGTACATACAAGATGTTATAGATGCTTTTGTAGCTTCTTATATAGGCCCTGGAAAAATATGTGAAGGCGTTTTAGTAGAAGACGCTGGGTATTGGGCTCAACGAGGTATGCAGGAATTATCTTACGATACGTTACACTCGTACAAAGCTCATGAGTATATTGTACCTCCATCATTAACTATGTTTCTACCAAGAGACTTTGTTAATTACGTTAAGTTTACTTGGAGCGACAGCAAAGGTGTTGAGCACACTATACTGCCTGCTAGAGTAACTTCTAACCCAACAGATATAGGTTACGATGCTACCGCAGACGCGTATAGCTTTACGGCTAACGTGTTAGATACTGATGAAACTTCTGATACACTAACTAATTACAGCAATATAAACACTACTAACGCTTCAGATGATTATGACTGGTCAGATCCTTTGCATGAACTAAATAGAGGTCAGCGCTATGGCATGGACCCAGAGTTTTCTAATGTCAATGGCACTTTCCATATAGATTACAAAACTGGAAAAGTTCATTTTTCGTCAAACTTAAACGGTATGACTGTAATAATAAAGTATATTAGCGATGGATTAAATAATACAGACCACGATACTAATGGTCCTGCAATACATAAGTTTGCTGAAGAAGCGTTAATGAAGTACATCGTATATAATTGCTTAGCTGCGAGAGCAGCAACTCCTCCTCACTTGTTAGCTGGGTTTAAAAAAGAGCTATTCGCTGAAAAAAGAAAAGCTAAACTAAGGTTATCTAACTTCAAGCTTGAAGAGTTTGCTCAAATATTAAGAGGTAAGTCTAAACAAATTAAACACTAATAAATGGCTGAGTTAAAGAGAGGCTTTAACGGCGCTAAGATGAATAAAGATCTTGACGAGCGCTTAGTTAAATCAGGTGATTATAGAGAAGCGTTAAACGTTCAGGTTTCTACGTCTGACGGATCCGACGTTGGCTCTCTTCAAACTTTAAAAGGTAACACCGAGCTAACGCCAGGTGTTTTTCCTTTTGCTACTGGCGGTAGTAGATGCGTTGGCGAGATTGTAGACCATAAGAACGATGACATATATTGGCTTGTAGCTGGAGGTTTAGAAACTGTAAACGCTAGCTATAAGATAGCTAAAGACTACATAGTTAGATACAACACACAGGCAGATAAGCTCACTTACGTCTTTGTAGATCCATATAAATTAGAAGTAACGTGCTCAGCCGTAAATGGCAACAACATAACCGTAGCTTCTGTAGACTCTATAAAAGAAGGCTCTCACGTTAAGTACACTGACAATACTGGAGCAGTACAAAACACTTACGTTAAAAGCATAAGAAACGCTGGCGGTAATACTTACCCAGCTTTAAACGCTACTAACCAACAAATAACTTTAGGCCACACTCCTGTAAACGTGAATCTAAACGGCACTGTGTTTGCAATACAACCCTCATCTTCACAGCGAGTTTTAGAATTTAGCAATGTTACAGGGCTTAAAAAAATAACAGGATTAAGCATTATAGAGGGATTTTTAGCTTGGACAGATAATATTACTGAGCCTAAAAAAATAAATATACAAAGGTCGATATATGGTACCGGAGGAGTTAACAGGCTTTTAATTGGTTTTGGCGATCACGCTGACTTTCCAACTAGACTAGTAACAGAAGGTCCAGACGGAAGAAAAAATGTAATAGCTCAATCGCTTTCTGGCAAGTGTAGATTCTCTGAGCTATACAACATAACAGCGTTAAAGCCTAATCCTAAGACGCCTCCGACCATGACAATGTCAGCTACAGAGGAAGATAGAACTAACACCGCTGGTGATGTAAATCCCACTGAAGCTACAACAACAGCTACAAATGTATTTGAAAACGTAGGTGGAGAGCTTGAACCTATTACCGGGCAAGAAATAAACTTAACGTTTGCGGCTAACGTAGATTACAGGATAGGAGACATAATACTATTGACATCTAATCCTGATTTAGCTGGAACTAATTTTACTGAGGTTGATGTTAGAATAGAAATAACGTCAATAACAGCAACTCCTCCTGACGTTTTATCTACCACTGGTTTTGTAGGTACAGTGCTAGCTGTATCTAATAGTTTAGAGGTTCAAAACGGCCTTGTATTTTATACTAGGCTAGAGCAAGCTCCACCGTTATTTGAGTTTAAATTTCCTAGATTTGCTTACAGATGGCGATATGCGGACGGTGAATACTCTACTATATCACCTTGGTCAGAGGTAGCTTTTTTACCTTCCGAACTAGATTATAGTCCTAAGAAAGGTTACAACTTAGGTATGGTTAACACCGTTAGAGCGCTAAGAGTAAAAGACTACGTAACAGAAAGCACTCAGATGCCTCAAGATGTTATAGAGCTAGACTTGCTATACAAAGAAGACTCTTCACCAACAATATATACTGTTAAAACTATAAAGCCTTTTGATGGTGGTGGTCCTGCTGCGGTTGATGGTGATATTTGGCCTGACGGATTTTCTTGGAATAGAGATTGGGGTAACAACTTGATAGAGTCAGAAATAATACATGCTGTTGTACCGTCTAATCAAGGCTTAAGACCTTGGGATAATGTTCCTAGAAAAGCTTTAGCTCAAGAAGTTTCTGCTAATAGACTTATATATGCAAACTACTTGCAAAACTACAATTTAGTTGATAGTAGCAATACACTTATAAAACCAGAGGTTAAGTTGTCGCTAACAGGCACGTACGAGTCTAATGTAGTTGGAGTACCTGAAAGATCTATAAAAACAATGCGAACTTATCAAGTTGGTTTAGTTTACGGCGATAGATTAGGTAGAGAGACACCTGTTTTAGCAGATAAAAAGAAAGGATCTATATATGTAGATAAAGAAAACTCTTGTAGCGCTAGTCAACTAGAAGTTCAAGTGTTGTCAAATCCACCTCGTTGGGCAGAATACTTTAAGCTGTTTTTAAAAGAAACATCTAATGAGTACTACAATCTAGCTATGGATAGATGGTACGATGCTGAAGATGGTAACATATGGCTTTCTTTTCCTTCGTCTGATAGAAACAAGGTAGATGAAGATACTTTCTTGATATTAAAAAAAGGTCATGACTCTGATAGTTGTGTAAAAGAAAAAGCTAGGTACAAAATTTTAGCTATAGAAAATGAAGCTCCACTAAATATAAAGCTAGATAAAAAGATACAAGGAGTATACGCAGGATCTGTAGGTAATGAAAACGAAGGTTTTCCTTTTGAAGACTTTGGCTTCTTTACTATAGATGAAGATCAAGCTAACACAGCTTTTGATATGGCCACTATACAGGCTAATTCTGGCGATATGTCTGTGTACTTTCAAATAGGTGTTAATCAAACAGCTATATACGACATAGTAAGTATAGAGCAAAACAACAGCGGTGATTATAAGTTTACAATAGAAGGTTCTTTTGGTACTGATGTTAACTTTTTATCTCCAGCTCAAACATGGGCAGATAGGCAAGCGGGAATAAATCTTTTTATACTGAAAAAAGAATATGAAGATAAACCTGAGTTTGACGGTAGGTTTTTTGTCAAGATATACAACGATCTAGTTGTTCAGCAATATATAACTAATTCTACTGTTAGTCAAAACTACAAGGTCACCAGATCTTTAAGTGTTGGTTGGATACACAACGTTGCTAACGAAAACCCAGCGCACCCTAGCTTTAATTCTTGTGGATTTGCAGGTTTAATTGCTCCTGCCTACGGTTTTACAGATGAAGGTTTAGTAGGCATCACTTTCAATGGTGGTGCTGTTGGTGCTGACAATTATTATTTGTGGGGAGACGCTTTAAGCACAGGTTTAGTTAGTGCGGGCGCTTTTGGAAATAATGGAGGTGTTCCCGTAGCCGGTGCGCCGAGTAACCAAGGAAGACATCAGGCTGACGATGGTGGAACTGAAGGTGAACGTTTTTGGAGAGATTGGTATGTAGCTACCAACAACGTTCAATGCTTTATAGATCAAGCTTGGTGTTGGGCTTGGAATGGTGGTAACGCCGATAACGCTGACGATGCTAACGTGAAGTACCATAAGTGGAACGGTGTTGAAGCCGTGGTTGATAATTCGGTTTGGAATATGCATGGTGGTGGAAGCGCTAACATTGCTATAAACACATCAGCAGCCGCATGGCCAAACGGCGCTTCGTGGACTTCTAGCTCTGGAGGCTGGAGAAATGGTGGTGGTGGTATTTATCAAAACTCAATTGGAGAAAATATACTTGATTTATCTGTTACAGGTTGGTTGCCAGATGAAAGTGCTGGCCTTAATGGCGCAGCGCAAAATCAGCTTATAAATTTTATGGAAGCTGGTTCTGGCGAGCATTACAGTAGTGACACCAAGAAGCAAAGACATGATAATACAAAAGATTTCTTAAAAGACATGGTTGTTCCTGGCTGCTTGTTCAGGTGGGCACAAGATCCTGCGCAGACAGTATATAAAGTATTAGATTCTCGTCAAACCTGCGGTATAGCAAATTACAAAGCTGGAAACTCAGCGCAAAGGGGTCAATACTACGAGGCTGGAGCTAGAAGAAATAGATTTTCATTTAAGTTTGAGGCTTTGGATGGGTCTGGTCAAGCTTGGGACCCTAGAAGCTCTATAGCGCATGATGGTACAATGGAAACTAGAATAGAAATACTTCAACCTATGTTTGACCCAGGTGAAGTGTTAAGTTCTGAAAATCCAGCTGTATTTGAAACAGAACCTAAGGAGGCTGTTGACGTAGACATATACTACGAAACTTCAAGAGCGTATCCTGTCAACATGGATACAGACGATGGTGTTGGATCTATTAATATACAACCTGATGAGGAAAATTGGTTTCATCAAAGATCTATAGTTGAGCTAAAAACAGGTGCGGCAGGCTCTGCTGTTCCAGCCGGCACTTATTTTAAGTTCTTCTCAGGGGAGCTTAATCCTAAAAAGATAGAGCTAAACTTAAACAACAACGTGACACTAGCGGTTGGTGATATTCTAAGAGTATACACTAGGTGGAACGACGCTGTTGATATACATGTGGCTGCAGCTGTGGCTGGCGCTCAAGTCGTCGAGATAAATCCTTTCGTACACAACAACGCTATAAAGTTAGCTTGGTTTAACTGTTATTCTTTTGGTAACGGTGTTGAGTCAAATAGAATAAGAGACGATTTCAATAAGCCAACTATAGCGAAAGGAGTAAAAGCATCGTCTACTATAGCTGAGCCTTACGAAGAAGAAAGAAGAGGTTCTGGCTTTATATTTTCTGGTGTATATAATTCTGTAAGTGGTCTTAACGAGTTGAATCAGTTTATACAAGCTGAACCAATAACCAAAGACTTAAACCCTGACTACGGTAGCATACAAAAACTGCACACTAGAGACACTAACATATTAACTATGTGTGAAGACAAGGTGTTAAGGGTTTTATCTAATAAGGATGCTTTGTATAACGCTGATGGGTCTAAAAACGTTACAGCTAGTAACGCTGTCCTTGGTGATGTTACGCCGATAAATGGTAACTTTGGTATATCTAAAAATCCTGAGTCTTTTGCTACTAACGACAATCAAGTGTTCTTTACTGACAGGCAGAGAGCAGCTGTGATAAGCGTAGAAGGCAATAGCTGCATACCTATATCTGAACTAGGTATGAAAGATTTCTTCATAGACACTTTCAAGGAAATTGGTAGCGATGGTATTTTCTACGGATCTTACGACAAACGTAAAGCAGAGTACAACTTAACTATGTTTAGAAATATTGGTAAGATTGGAAATCCTTTTATGCCTATAACAGTTAGTTACGGCCCTAAGCAGAAAGGTTGGACTAGTTTTAAATCTTTTTTACCTCAAGGCGGGGTTAGTTTAAATAACGAGTACTACACTTTTAACAGTGCTTCTTTGTGGAAACACCACTCCAACCCTATTAGAAATAACTTCTATGGTGTTCAGTTTGACTCATATGTAGATATATTATACAACGATCAACCTAAAGACGTTAAGAGCTTTAACACTATAAACTACGAAGGAACACAATCAAAAGTATCTCAATTTGTTACTGTAAACGTTAATGGTGTGAATTACTCGGATAAAGAGTTTTACAACTTAGTGGCTAAAGAAGGTTGGTATATTGAAAATGTAACAACGGACATTCAAACTGGCTCTGCTGCAGAGTTTAAGAATAAAGAAGGTAAATGGTTCTCTGTAATAAAAGGTAATGATAATCAAATGACAGCTGGAAATGAAGAAACCTTAGGATTAGAAACTTTTACTGGAACTTACGCTTTAGATACTAGTGAGTTCTCCACTCAAGGAATAGGTATGGCTACGGCCTCTTCAGACGGAACAGATCCAGCTGAAGTAATGTTTATAATAGGAACGTAATATGTTGCAAAATGGTACATACAATAGAGTTTTAGAAAATATTCAAGGTCACGATTATGCTTATAGAATAGCTACAGCTGGCACGACAACGTCTTTTAATGATCCTCCAATGGTTATATGGGCTGAATATGGATATATTATAGACAAAACAATGTTTAAAATAGAAGACGCTATAGAAGATAGTAACATTCCTAATAAGTGGAACACTATTAGTGGAACACCAACAGAGCAGTCTGGAATAAATTTTGTTAGATTTTACGATTGGTCAGAAGCTCCAAATCTTCCAGACGCAGACTACTTTGCCGGAGTGGAAGAATCTTTCCTTGACGATGGCGAAAGCATAGTCATAGCATATATAAATATTGATCCTGTAGATATACCAATAGACAGACTTGCTGCTTACTATTATTCTATAGACTTAAACTACAGAGATGGTAGAACAGCTATAAGCAGTTTAGCTCAACAAAGATACTTCACCTTTGAAGCTCTAGTACCTTACGAGCCTAATATGACTACTACCGTTGGTTCGTTACCTTCGGGAGTAACACAGGTTCAAAAATCACCTTCTACTGTTTCTCAACCCGTATCATCGTCTACTACACAAAGAATAGTTTATAGAATTGAGCACTCAGCATTGACTTTTGACTCTAACGGACAATTAAACCCTGTAAATCTTCCAACAATAACTGTAGCAGCCGCTAACAATTACTTCATAAACAGTACCGCTTTTAATGGTGCTAACATAGCAACTTCTTACTTACAGCTGCAGCAAACTACAACTAATAGCAGCTCGATGAACGATTCTGCTGGAAATGCTTTAGCTGAGTCTATGGTTTTTACACCTACGTTTTATCCAGACACAACTCCTAGCGATCTAGAACCGCAAAGCTATAATGGGGCTTACGAGCAGAGACCTGAGTACTTTGTTGAAGCTACAACACAGCTGTACTCTGAAGTAGAGGTTGATACAGCTCAAGAAATAAGTGTGTGTGACATTAATAGTATAGACACTAAAGGTAAAGGTGGATCTCAGAACGTTATTGTTTTAGGTAAAAACAATGCTGAGTTTGAACTCGCTATCAAGCAAGGAGCTGGAAACAATTACTACAGCCACACTAATCAAAACTTTGCTAGCACCACGCCTGATACAACTCAATTTACTTTAGATGATAAAGGTAGAGCTGTTATACCTATTTTTATGCCAAGCGCTAAAGAGCCTACTACTTATAAGTTTTGGTTAAATCCAAAAAGTGGAAGTTCGCTAGCATCTGGAGTTCCTAGCAATGAGGCTAGCTCTACAGCTGTAAGCAAGCAGCCAGATATAAAAATAAGTTTAGCGTTTACTCAGACGGGAAGCAACTGGGGTAACTTTACTTTTGAGGGTGGATCTTCTACTGGATACTCTCAGTACATAACGGGAGACACTAGCAATGAAGTTAGATTATTTAACCCTGTTAAAATGACAGCACAGTATAGTGGTAGTGGTAATCCAAGTATGAACAACGCGTTTTTCACGGAAAGCAGCACTAACCATTTAAAAGGAGCCGCTAACAACAATACTTATTTTTCATTTTCTAACGGAAACAAAGTGATGGACGGTGATATAGCTGTTTTTTACGTAGACTATGTTAGAGTTTATGAAGCCGGAACGGCTGATGTTAGCATAACAGTAGATCTATCAGATACTAACTTAATACAAAATCAATAATGCCTACAGTAACATTAACATTTGGTCAACCAATACAAGACTCTGTTTCAATAGGAGACATTATATATGCTGTACCTAACACTGCGACACAAGCAGAGTTCACTACAGGTCAGCAAAGTGATATACTTTTTATAGGTGATGCTTTAAGTGTTAACCGATCCACAAATGTTATAACGGTAAATAGCAATTTAACTAACGCTCAAGTAGCCGCGTTAGGCAACGTGTTTATAATGTTTGCCAAAGACAATCAAAGTAATCTATCTTCTATACTAGGTTACTATGCTAAAATTAGATTTAGAAACAGCTCTACAGATTACGCTGAGTTGTTTAGTACTGGCGTAGACATGTTCATAAGTAGTAAATAGAGTGCTAAAAGTGTAATTATAAAGACATACTTTAATTAAATTATGTCTAAAAAAGAATTAGAAAAGATTAATAGCAATGAAATAGCTGTTAATTCTAGAGAAAAGATATTAGAACTTCAGCAATATCTAGTAGATAGGGCCGACGGAAAAGAAATTGTTACAGAGCAAGATTCACATTTATTTCCATTAAAACACACGTTTGCAGATGGAATATATGTAAGACAAATGTCAATGAAGCAAGGTACAATGGTTGTCGGTGCCATACATAAGCACTTACACGTTTGGTTTTTATTGACAGGTAGAATAGCAGTAGCAACAGAGGATGTTATAGAAGAATATATATCACCCTGCTACGTTGTCGCGACGCCTGGAACAAAAAGAGTTATATACGCTAACGAAGATTCTATTTTTGTTAACGTACATAAAAACCCGACTAACACACAAGATATTAGTTGTCTTGAGAAGGAAATAGTCGCACAAACACACGAAGAGTACGAAGAATATATAAAAACAAAATAATATGTCGTTTTTAATAGTAGGAGCAGGTATAGGTGTAGCAGCGGGAGCTGCTAAAGCTATATCCGGCGGTGTCAAGAAGAAAAGAGCAAAAGAAGACGCTGCCGAAGCAAGAAAACAAATGGAAGCTGAAAAAGAGAAGTATGCAGCTATGGATACAACAAACTTATATGCTAACATGGAGAATACTATGGAGGACTTAACTGTCAACCAAGAACAAGCTCAATTCATGAAGCAGCAACAGCAACAAAATCAAGCTAACATCATGGCTAATATGAAAGCATCTGCAGGATCTTCTGGTATAGCTGGTTTAGCACAAACGCTAGCTAATCAAGGTTCTTTAGACGCTCAAAAATCAGCTATAGATATTGGTAAGCAAGAAGCTGCTAATCAAAAAGCAGAAAGAACAGAAGCTGGTAGACTTCAAGGCTTAGAAATACAAGGAGAGTACGGTCAACGTCAAGATGAATTAGATAAAATATCTACATTCATGGGTATGGCTGGCGCCGACGTAGCTTCTGCTGAAGCTAGAAAATCTGCTGCTGACGAGCAAATGTGGAGCGGGATAAGTGGAGCTGTTGGTTCTGTTAGCGGCGGCATAACTGATAAACTTGGAATGTAATGATTGAAGGTGTAAAAAATATAGAAGAGCAAAAAAATCCTTTAGAAAAAGCTGATAAGATTTTTGAAACATCGTACTCCGCCAACGCTGAGGCTATAAACGAGGTTGGAGGCTCTTTAAATCAAACGTTTTTTGATCCAATGGAAGCTGACATAAAGAATCTGCAAAACGATTTTTACAATGCTAAAACAACAGGAGATAAGAAAGAAGAGAAGAAAGCTTTAATGAAGCTGCAGCAAAAAAGTGCTAACGTTCAAAACTTCAAAGAAACTTGGAAAATGCTAGGTGAGTCAGCTGTAGATGGTAGCTTGTCTAAAGGTTTAACGTCTAACGACAAGTTCACGCTAGCTTACGCTTCAGATCCTAATAACAAACCAACAGTTAACGACGAAGGGTTCGTGTGGAAAGGCGTTAAGATGCCAGACGGAACTACAAAAGATATTACACAGGCTGATATAAACAATTCTTTAGTTTTAAGAGATGATACAACTTCAAAGCAACTTATGGATATTGCTAGTGAAGCAGGTAGTTCAGCTGCTAAAGGCGGAGAGTTTAATAAGGATAGACAGATAGCTACGGTTAAAAAACTTATAAATCCAAAAAACTTAAGATCTTTAATGTATGACGATGTGTTCAACACTAATAGCAGCTTCATAGAAGACATTAGAGAAGCTTTTGATCACCCAGAGATGGAAGATGCTCTAACCAACCCAAAGCATCCTATGTATAACGAAGAGCAAACTCAAGAGTTTTTAGCAGACTACTTTGCTAAGAAAATAGAGCAAGAGCACGGTAAAGGAAAGCCAAAGCCAGATGAAACAAATCAGTATGGCGGTATGTCAGCATCAGAATTAGTTCAAAAATATTCAAAATAATATAGTATATGTCAAAGATAGTAAGTATCGTCGAGCAAATGATGGCTGACAGCGTTCCAGAAGAACAAATAGCAGCAGAAATTCAAAAACATAAACAAGCTTCACCTCAGCCTGAAATTGAACAGCCGGGAAAAGCACAGACTCCTCAGGAAGATGTAACTGTGGAGTCTCAAGAAGATACGGCATCAACTTTAGAAAAGTCTTCATCGGACTTATCTTGGGACGATGACTTTACATTTGACAACTTAAAAACGGTTGTAAACAAAGACGAAGATGTTGTAATTGACAAGTACGTAAACAGCGATAAGTATCCTGGTATCGGTGTGCAAACAACAGGGACTATAGGTAATGAAGTGAAATTTACTTTACCAGATGGCGAAGAGCAAATAACAGTAGATCTTAGACCTTTCACTGAAGAAGGCAGACAAGAAGCTTTATATAAACTTCAACAAATAGAAAATTATTACAACTCCGTAGACAAAAGCAGAGTATCTTTAGTTACACCTATATCTGATAGACAAGTTTTAGGAGCTGGAGATGACTTCGTCGACGAGGACGTAGAAAAAGCAAACAAGCTTTACAACTTGGCTGGCTACAACATAAAAAAAGGACCTAAAGGATATAACGACTGGAGAATAGAAAAAGATGGAGTTGAAGTATTCGAGGGTAGATCAAATCAAGTTCAAAGTTACTTGTTTAACAATATAACAGACGAAGAAATACAGCTGCTAGACAATGAGTCTGAAAAGCAAAAAATTGGATGGCTTGCTAATGCTAAGGCTAGAACTGAGTCTGAGATGTCTAAGGTATCACAGGAAGACATAGACAAAAACTATTGGTCAAACGATAAGCCTGCTAAAAGACTAGACTTAGATCTATCAACAAGCGGTATGTCTGATAGTGACAGAGCTATAGTATCTGAGTTTTTAAACAAGCCTGTATATTCTCTTCAAGGATATAACAATGAGTATAAAGAAGTTGAAGGTTGGAGAAAAGATAAGTTTAATCAACTAGAGACTATAAAAGATAAATTATCTCCAGAGGGTCAAAAAGCTCTACAAAGAACCTTGCAGTATAGAGTAGACAACAAAGTCGTAGAGAAAGAAATGGCTTTGACTAAAAAGCAAATGTACGACAACAAGTACGCTACATTACAAGAGTTAATGTTTGATGACAATAAGATTGTACAATACGCAGCCGAAAGACAATCTATAAAGTTAGATACAAAAGGAGATGAGTTAAACACTAAAGCTAAGATATTAGCGGAAGAATACGATAGATCTATATCTAACTTTACTAAAAAGACTGACGGATTAGTTGAAAAAGCAAAAACTTTAGGTTTAAACCTTGAGGTTATAAACGACAACGTCGTTGTTTCAGATCCAAACAGCGGAGGCGTGTTAAACAGTTTAATTAGCGGCAAAAAAATAGCCGATCAAGATGCTAGGGACAGAGTTAAAAATCTACAAGAAAAATTTAATAAACTTAACAATGACAGAAAAAAATATCTAGACGGATATAAATATAGTATAGATAAATTTCAAGAAGAGTTCGGCAACTGGTCTGCTGATACTTTAGACGCCAAGCAAGTTGAGGCAATATCTAATAAAGAATATGATCTAGGTAGAGTTTTATCAAATGATTTCGGTTCTGGATTTAACAACATGGCGTTATCAGTACCTATGTTATTTGGCAGTGAGTCTGCTATTGAGAATTACAAGCAACAGCAAGAAGGAGCTGGTAGGTACGAAACAATGCTTGACTATGCTACGGCTATACAATATGGGCAAAAGGGTAGATTTGCATTGAGAACAACAACTCAGCAAGCTCCAAACGTAATATTAGCGATGGCTACAAGTGGTGGCGCTAGCGCATTAGGTGTAACTTCAGCGTTAGCAGCTCAAGCTACTATAGGTACCATGTTTGGTATTAATGCGGCAGGAACAACTAAAGGTGATTTAACTATACTTCAAAACGCTGCTAATGACGCTGGTGTTAAACTAGAAGAACTTGAAAAACTAAAAGGTACTATAAGTGAGGAAGAATATATTTCTCAAAAAAAGCACTTACTAGAAGTTAAAGCTGCTGGCAACTATACTAACGCTCAGATAAACAAAATGGCTATTGCCGCGGGTGTAGTTGAAGGTGGAATATCAACCTTTATAGGTACAGCTCCAAATGCTGTTGCTCAAGTCATGAAGCTAACTGGTGGTATGGCTGATGATATTGTTACGGCCGCTATGAGAAGTAACAGTAGAGCAGCATTGAATGCAGGTTGGACTTTTACTAAAGAAGTTGGTAAAGAGGTAGCAGAAGAAGAATTAATATGGCTTGGTAATGGTGCTGCAGAAAATTTAATACTAGGTAGAGATATGGACTGGTCTCAATGGGACGATATAGCTGTGACCTCAGTGTTGACAGCTGGTCCAATGAACGGTCCTGGAACAGCGTACTCAGCTATATCAAATCAAATAGCTACAGCTTCTATTAGAAACGAAATAAAAGCTTTAACGGAAAACAAGAATAGATTATTAGAAACACTAGTCAACTTAGATTCTAACGATCCACTAGCAATGGATGTTATGAATCAAATAAATGAAATAGATAGCAAAGTAGCTGGCACTGTTGATGGTTTAGAGCTTACAGGCATATTACTAGGAGGCGACGGTACTCGTAAAGTAATGCAAGCTGGCATGAGGCTAGACGCCTTAAATAGAGAAGCGGGGATAAACGCCAAAGACTCACAGAAAATAAAAGAAGATAAAATTTCTACGCACATAGAATCTTTAACTGACTCTGAGGCTAAATCGTTTAGGTCTCAGTATGAAACGGCTTTAAAGCAAAAGCAAAAAGTAATGGAAAGCGTCAACTACGAAGGCGCTATAGAAAAGCTTTTTGGTAATAGAGGTTTAGAAATAGAAAATATATTGGGTGAGCTTGATCCTGAGTTTGAAAATTTGAACGACAAGGAAAAAGCTACTAGAGTATATCAAGAAATAAAAGAAGAGATTGAAAATAGAAAAATCTCTGAAATGAAAAGTGATCCTGTTATAGCTAGCTTTGTAGAGAGGTTTGTTTATGATGGTATGACTTGGGCTGACGCTAAAAAAGCTGGTTACGAGAAAAACATATTAGCAGAAAACGAGCAATATAGAATGGCAGCTGAAAGAATGGTTGCTAAAAAATCAAAAGCTACAGTAGAGTTTAACAGACAAAGTGATAGCGCTCAAAGTCTTTTAACTGAAGACGAACTTAAAAGCTTAGAAATAGTTGGAGCTGAGTCTGTAGATCAAATGGAAGAAATACTACTTAAAGATGTTGATCCTAATTCTGCTGAGTGGAATGACGCTAAAGAAAAAATAAACAAACTAAGAACTGGTAGAGCTAACGGTTTAATTCACGACGGTAAATACATCGTGTTTGACGTTGATGCTGCTAAAGCTAACTTAGAAAACGGAAATTTACTACAAGGCACAATGATGTCTCACGAAATAGGCCACGCCGTAGATGACTTAGCGTTTAACAAAGATCAGAAAAAAGATTATACAATAAACTTATTTGATGAGCTCAAGAAAAACTTTTCTAAAATACACAACCTAGCTTTAGAAAGAGAAACAGCATTAGGCCATTACGATGCTAGTTTACCTATAGATCAGCAATCAGATTTATTCTACGAAGAATATGGACAAGCGGCTCAAGACTTGTTCATGGACGATGATAATAGAGCTTTACTAAACAAAGCTTTAAAGAGAGGTCAAGGCATAAGAAACAAAGTCTTTGGAGCTTTTGGTAGAGACTTTACTGTTAACACAGGTAGAGACGCGGTAACATATTTATCTAACTACGTGGATGGATTTCAAAAAGGACAGTTGTCTAAAGTATCTAAAAGAGCTATTGACGCTAGAAAAGCTGATACAGCTGAAAGGTCAGAGCAAAGACAAAGAACTAGTGAAAACGTAGGTCCAACTATTGATGCTATGGCTGTAGCTAAAAATACTGATGGCACTCAAAAGCTTAGAAATGGAGAACCAGTTAGACTTACTAAAGCCGAGTATGAAGCTGGAGCTAAGAAAGTTTATGACGACATATTTGCTGGTGGTATGCTAGACAACCTGATAGGCGCTTATATACCTAAGTATGATAAGCCGCCAGGCTGGACTACTGACACTGACTTTATTCAAGACACATACCTTGAGCTTAGAAATCATATAATGGGCTTTAACCCACAAGTTAATGACAGCTTGTTTGCATGGATAAATTCTTTTATAAAAAATAAAGTTGATAACGTATTTAAAAGCATAGATAAAGCTGCTCAAGGTCAATATACGGTAGATCTAGACAACTATGATGCTATGAATATAACTAGCGATGATGACGCTGACGTAAATATAGACGTAGTAGAAACATCGGACGCTGTAGATACAGTTCTCTTAGATAATATACCTTTGACTAAAGAGATATATAATGCTATCTATGATGAAATATACAAGACGCTTGGAACTAAACTACCGCCACTAGACGCAGAGTTTAGTAAAAACAAAAAGATTTCACCTATAGTAGCTGAGCTACAAAAAAGATTTGGTGTAAAAAATGGACCTATACATAAAGCTGTACTAAAAGTTTTAGGTGATTCACCGCAAGCTATAGACGCTATGCTGACTAATCCTAAGATTATGCAAGCTATATACGACGGAATACCAGGAGCATGGTGGGCTAAAAACTTTCCTAAAGCAGCTGTTAAGTCTGTCGATGGTATTAGAACCCCAAACCCTAATACTGAAGGCAAAACAAACATATTCACTCCAAACTGGATAAAAGACTGGAAAGGTAAAAAAATAGATAGGCACTTACCTGCAGACGAAGGTCTCTACAGAGGAGTTACATCTGGCCCTCCGGTTGTAAAAACAAACCCTGAAGCCGCTAAAGATATTGCTCCAGCAGAAATTAGAAGAAAGTTTGTTGACGGTAATACTGTGTCTGACATAAGAAGAAATGGCTTAGACGCTTTAGCAATGAAGCTAGCGCAAGAGTTCGGCATGGAAATAGTTTACAATGATCTAGCTAAAAGCGGAGAGTTAGCAAAGCTATTTGAAGGTAGACAAGAGCTGTTTGATAGAGCTTTATCAGAGGGCTACGTAGAAGACGCTTTAAATCAATTAAGACGTAAGGACAGTAGAATGTCTGAAAATCCACCAGAGATAGAGTCTGGCGCTTTAAAATTAGCTTATATAGCGAATGAAAAAGGATTAGAATCTAGCGAATTTAGAGTTGCTGCAGAAAAAGTTGATCCAGAAATAAAGCAGCTTGTTGAATCTATATTTGAATTAAACGCAGACTTAGATGGTGGAAAG